>JGI24021J15306_10008426_pt1 | contig 12685 bp, 11 predicted proteins | sample Ectturendosymbi1_FD_15306 | JGI IMG/M metagenome (IMG submission 15306) | reverse complement strand
CATAATTGTGATTATAAAATTTTGTTTGGTGTTCCCCAAAATTTTTTTATTGCATAAAGTGGTCCGTGATGCAAAAAAGGTTGAAAAACACTGCCGTAGAGGACTAACTGGCGTTATCATTGCTCTGTGACGTAAGTTACGTAACAGTGTACAAGTTCTCATGAGAACTTCTCATTCATGTTACGTAATTAACGTCACAGACCCGTGATAGTACCAGCCAGAATGAGGGCAAGTGGAAATTTCAGTCACGCAAGTCTCGAAGGGTTGCATTCAGTCAGTATGAAGAGCGTGATCAGGGGCGTAACGAGGTTAGATGGCGCCCGGGGCAAGAAGCAACTTTGGCGCTCCCATGTTCGAACCTGAGCTCTTTCGGAAGAAAATGTACTGTATTGAAGAAAGTACTTGTGACATTTTTGGGACTTTTCGGCGCTCCCCGCAGTGATTCGGCGCCCGGGGAATTGTGCCCCCCTCGTTACGTCCCTGTGCGTGATGAGCCCGAGTGACGCTATTGACCTAGATTCTTAACTTTGTCAATGCTATGTAGTCACTCAACAAATTTTGTGTAAAAATCGATTTCTCAAACAAAGCATCACGTTAGATGATATGTAATCCAAGTAAAGTACTGCGCATGATCTTAAAACTTCCGAAGAAATTTAACGAAAGAAAGCAGGAACCAAGCGAAAAGCATGACGGTACAAACAATGGATTGCAAGCGAGTGATAGTTGAGTTGAGGTGAGGTACGTGAACAAAACAAGGGATGTTGGCTTCGGCGAAACTAATGCAGGAAACGCATTATACAATTAGCATGCTGAGACTTTAAACGCACTTTACACTGTTTGTATCCCATCTCGCAGCTTCTCACTAGCGTATGAAGCACGTTCTAGATTATGAGCTATTTTTCGTGTCCAGTACTTCCTTGTAAGCCAAAGAATAGATGGAAGCATAAGGTGAAGCTTTTAAAGGTCACTGCATTGCCCTGTACTGTTATTGTGCCTGGAAAATTTGCAAGAACTGATATTTAGCACGTTATGGTCAATTACTTTCATGGCATTATTAAGCTTTAAGCATGTTTTGCAAGTGGAGTGTTTTGGTGGATTACGGCTAAGTGCGGGATGAGGAATGATGCCATGTGTAGGTGTCCACAGAAATTTTTCCAAGGGGATCAAAGTCGACATTTTCTTATCCTTTTAGGGTTGCAGACGATGCAATGCAAAAGTGGGTTTACAAAACGCTTTACCTTTTCTCACAAAAAATCGCCATGTGGCGGCAGTCACAAAATATGTATGAACTTTATTAGCATCAATATCCAGATGTCTTGCGATAATATACACGATATTGCATCTGCAGATTTTCAAATTAATGATGTCACAACTACTTTCTTCAATACAGTACATTTGCTTCCGAAAGACCTCAGGTTCGAACACGGGGGCGCCAAACTTGGTTCTTGCCCTGGACGCCATCTAACCACGCGTTACGCCCCTGCACTACATAGGCGTAGCCAGGGGGCCATGCCCCCAAATTTTTAGAATATTTAGGCATTTTGTGCTTTGATAGGTGCATTAGGCGGTATCCCATACAAAATATTGTTGCTCGCCTAAAATAAAAAATTTTGGGCTGGCTACGCCACTGGACCGCTATTAACAGTCATTGTCTCGCTGCATTACCTGCCAAGATGTTTGCGTTAACTATTCGGTTTTGTCATACGTGGCAAAACGTCCACTCCCCTAACATAAAGTGAACCTTCGAAAATCTGTTGCCATGTTATTGTTATGCAATAACGACCGATAGTGGGACAATCCGCTCGCAAGTCTCGCAACCTGCTTAGATGCCGGCAAAAGAACGGGCATGAGTGAACTTCATTTTTATCATTGCCCGACACCAAAACAGGTAACGTGGCTCTTGTTCAGGGTGAGCATTTTACTGGCGAATAAGAATTTGGTAAATTAATCAGAATTAAGCGACCGACTTCAGGTTTCCTAGAAACGTTTGGTCTTTAGCCCCGATTTCCAGGGGGGTGAATGCCCGTTTTACACTCTCTTGCGGACGTCCATGATGTCATGCCTGTGCTATGCTGTTGCAAAATTTAAATTGAGCGTAAAGTTGGATAAAGTGTGTCTGCTCACGCCTATAAATGTACCCCATAGAAAGTCTCAAGTGTACTTACTACCTGTGCGTGCTCTCTTGCATGTTGTGGCACGTTCACATCGTTATTATTTTCGTATAACACATCTTTTTAAACTTTAACTGAACAATATGCATATTACATCAGGTCATAACTTTTTACAGGTTTCGTCCAATCGGTTGTTTAAATGGCAAGCACTTTGAAAGCCCGCAGACAACAGCGTACTCGAAGGTACTATTTTGCTACTGTTGCATGCATTGAACTTAAGAGCGATACTACGTTCCTTTGCCGTTTTTCAATACTGTTGAATTAAAGTCTTTTTTTTAATGTCAGGTACTAACAGACTGCGTGCTTATCCGGGCTTTACTGAGGAAACTAAAAGAAGAAGGAGCAGAGGCTGTTGCGGAAGAAGCAGAGGAAGAAGAAAGTCCTACAAAGTCAGCACGCGTTAAGGTAGGCTTGTTTTACTCCTGGGGAAATGCGTGCGGGATATATGCATTCATCCAGTTGTGATGAAGTACACTATTTCACTTGCGTGACAGGTGTGTGTATCACACGTATGATGTTGTTTACTTTGTGAGGTCATGAATGAACACAATATGCATATTAGCAGCTCTCAACAAAATCCCATACGATTGCGGTTTTCTGTTGAACAGGTATTATTCTGCTAAGCCGGATAGATTTACAGTCGAAAATAGACACCCTGAGCAACTGCGTTGCTGAGCTTCCAACTAACGATGATGCGCTGGTTGAAATTGCAGAGTTTTCCGTATTGTTGATGAGTTGCTCGTGTTCATCATCTCGTTGCCAGTTTGGTATTATGAGTCTTCACCATTGTTGTCTGAAACGTATGGTTTTGTAGAGGGCTGTTGCTCTTTTACTTTTGTCAGTTATCGTTTCGCACTTTAGATAATCCACACTTCAAGTAACTTGCTTCGCGTCAATTAACGGACAACAACACCGTTTACCTTCGTCTTGTCTATCAATTTTTTTCAAGTGCTTCCCAGGTCCTGGCGTCCATAAAATGGATTTATACGAAATGGTTTCTTCATTTGGCCACTTTGCGCGCACTGGTCGTGTCGTGAGGCGCCAAAAGCCGTTTAAACATGCATTGGTATGTATTTTTAGATGGCCAAGAAAAGCCTTGACCTTCTTTCCAGCCTTCCAGGCAATACTATGATAGAAAAGCTGAACAAAGCCTGGCATCGATTACAGCAACATGTCAACGCCCTTTTTGACTCTGAGTTGGACCAGCTGACTGTAGCCGGGGCGGAAAAGAGTAATGGAATTAAGCAGCTGCTTGAGAAGAAAGACGGTTTGTGCCGTGGTTTGCTTGACGCTTGCATAGGTTTCTTTTGTTAGTGCGGTCGTATGAAGCAAAAAAATGTTGGGAAAACTTTGCTGCTGTGCTTTCAATCAGTAAAATACATGTTCGGAATGCTACAACTGTAGGACTGATTTGTCATGTACCTATCAAGTCCATACACGGACCACCATCTCCATTCTATTAATTTTAATAATAGTTTTGAAATGTTTTTGGGTGTGAGTCACACAAACTGTCTTTTTTTGTTACAAGCTAAGTTGTTGTGGGAGGGGGAATAATTAATAAGATGCAGGTGCTTTGCTTATGTAAGTTTTTTGAGTACCCACTACCCAGCGGATTTGCGTCGAAGTTTATCCCTCACTCGAGACCCGCGCTGATATGGGGCTGAAGTAACCGCAATCATTCGTTCTGCTGCCTCATCTATGTAACCAAATCCTCCATGTCGAGGTAGGTTTCCAGAAGGAAAAGTCAAGACAAGAGCCACAATCCTTGCTGTGTTTCAGGTTTATTTCGGAAGCACATGATGGGTAAGCGTGTCAACTACGCTGCGAGGTCGGTCATCTCGCCTGATCCTTACATCGCCACCAACGAAATCGGTCTCCCGCTGGTTTTCGCCACCAGACTCACCTTTCCTACACCCGTGACCCCGTGGAATGTCCAGAAATTGCGCAAAGCAGTGATGAACGGACCTAAGGTTTGGAGTTGTCGAATCCTAATTTTATGACCCGAAAGCTTTCTTTTTGAGATCTGAAATAAAATCTTTACGCAGTACGCGAATTTGTTGAAGGCGTTTGTTTGCTCGTGTGTATTCTATTAAACCAAGTGGTTTGTTGACGCAAACAGTGCAGTTGTTGTTCACTTATCTGAAGGATTAGAGCAAGAATATTCGGGGCTCTCTTGGTGGCTGTGGAACTTCGCTCACAGTGATAATGTTATACGTAAATCAAGGGCATCCAAACTTTTTTAAAAGAGGTCTAAATTTTATCAGATGAAGGCGGCCGCGGGCCAGCAGTTTTTTCCGACATCTTTTAATCGTAAGGGGCATACTTCGTGGATTTCGCGTGAGGTCTGAAGCAGAAACGCTCCTTAGCGACCGACTTTGTGCTCATATTCGCTCGCAGTACATCAAAACACAACGGGAAACGACTTGACCAGCAAGAAACTCGCCACTAAGACACAGAAGCGTAATCCAGGCTATGGTGGACCGTATACAACATAAGTCCAAAGCCGAGGGCCGTGTGAAAGTTACCCTCGGGCCGCTCTTTGGAAGTCGCCGACGTAAATGAACATGGGGGTAGCTGGTTTTCAGGACAAGAGATGTTCATCATTTCTTACGCAGGTATACCCGGGCGCGACCCATGTGGTTGCCGGTGGTCGAACCATACTGCTCACCAGCAATCAGGCGCAGCGCGAAGCCGTTGCTAAGCAGCTCATCGCTACTGCTGACGTCAACGAGAGTAACCAGCTGCAGATGGGACCCAAAGTCGTGCTGAGACACATCGAGGCGAGGATTGTTCTTGAATGCGTTTACTTTGTTCACTCGGACTATTTTCTGTTGATTGTACCAATCGCAAATTGTTAGGTTTCGATAAAAGTTTTTTTATTTTCATGACGTCTGAGGTCGCCCTTGTAATGTGTTTTACGAAAACGGCGAAGGAACTAAAAAACATGTCTTCAGCGTCGCAAGGAAAGTATTCCACTCGATGTATTCCAACCTTCATGAGTGTAAGGTTTTCTTGGTGCTGGAAACTTTCTAAGCGGAAACTGGTTAATGTTAAAGAGTTTTGAAACCCATTTTCAAATGTTAGAACTTCAAGGTTTTTTAAGGTGTTTTAGAGACCCGATTCGGGTCCCTAGACTCAGACAAAATTATCATCGGGTCTCTAGAATCAGATAAAATTGGTTCCCTACAAGTCCAAACCGGGTACCTGACATTTTCCTTTGAAAAAAACGTGGAGTTTTGAAACCCACTGATATCCATACATGCCTACTGTATTTTTTCTCAGAGCGATACCTGAGTCGCTTTCAAACTCAAGGACTGCAAAATTATTGCGATTTACACTTACACCTGGTTATGATTTGAAATCTAAGTGTAGACGTAAGTGACAATTTCAAAATTAGAAAACTTGTTGGAGAGAATGTTTGCACTTTCATGAGTTTTGGCTACGGTCGTGAAAAAGTCCCACTGCTGTCCTTTCTAATGGCAAGCGGCATCCCCTTCACTCGGTTTTCGAATAGAACTAAACTTACCTGGCATGTGTTGAATAATGCTTTGGACAGACAGACAGACAGTTTATGTTATTTGTTGGCTTATTGCTCCCTGTGGTTACAGACTGGGGATGTGATGCTGGTCAATCGTCAACCGACTTTGCACAAAGGATCGATCATGGCGCACCGTGTTCGAGTCCTTCCCGGCGAGAAAACCCTACGGTTGCATTACGCCAACTGCAAGTCGTACAACGCTGATTTCGACGGTGAGGTTTGGTGGATTTAATTTCGTTTGGAATTATCTAGATCGTGGATTAAAAATACATTAGTTTTATTTCGCAAAACATTCTGTTTCGTCATGAAGTTCATTAAATAGGTGATGAGATGAATGCACACTTCCCTCAAAGCGAACTGTGCAGAGCTGAAGCTTACCAGATCATGTCTACTGACAACCAGTACCTGAGCGGCAAGGACGGAAAACCTTTGAGCTGTCTGATACAGGATCACATGGTGGCAGGAGTGAGCATATCTATGCGCGGACGGTAAGAATAGCTTGTTCCTGCGGTGAGGTCTTGTCTGAAACAACTTCGGTGCAACTGTTTACCGGAAATGGATTTTATACATGCATGACGAAGTTTGTAGTCAGTTTGCTTTTTCGAAAAGTGGGCGTTTTCTATTTATTTTGTTAATATTTGGGCGGCTGGGCGAATCATGAATTTGCTTCTTGCCTGGGCTGTTCGGATGAACATTCTTCCAAAAGAGCGGTACGGCAAATAACTCAGTGGTCGCGGATCGATCGTTCAACGTATCGATTGAGAGATGGATACTGTACCACTGAGCTATCGCCAGCCCAAAATTTATTTGTGTTACCAAGCCGCTGATGGTACCACCTCGTGTTGCTTTTGTTTGTCTGACGGTGTCTAATAAACAGTTTTAATGAAAATGATGTGAAGCAAGTGTCCAGGCGCAAAAAGCAGTTTGTACCTTTGTACAATGATTCATTTTCTAATGTCACGTAACAGTTTTCTTTAAAAAATTCCCTTTAAAAAAGGGAATTTTTTGTAGTTATTAAATGTAACGTTTAGACACAAACGATCCTGTTGCAGTCGTTCTGCTTCAAATAATTTGGCGAGCGCGCCTTGCCGCTGAACGATGCAGTCGCCAAGCGCGAAACAATTTTATTCGTTTGCAGATTTTTCAAAAGCGACGAGTACCAGCAGTTGTTGTACAACGCCCTCATGCACTTGCCTCGTCGGATAGCGCTGCTCAAGCCAGCCATCCTGAAACCGGAACGCCTCTGGTCAGGCAAGCAGGTACCGAAACAACCTCAGCGTTTTGCCAGAATCCACGCCTCGCCTGACGGTCACTTTCTTGCAGGTGCTCAGCACAATACTGATCAACGTGATACCAGACGGAAGACCTCTCATAAACCTCATGGGGAAGTCGAAGATCAGGCTTAAAGATTGGCAAAACCAGCTGCCCCGCACTCCTGTGGTCGGATTCATCGACGCTGGGGACATGTGCGAGTCGCAGGTGTCGATTTATATCATGGTTACTTTCTCTGTTCATTTGCAGCACTTATGCTGTTCGACTGCTGGAAGTCGAGTTACAGCTTTCCGTTTCTTTGCGCTTAATTTTTTATTTGGTTCCTGGGTTGTAACTTTTCGTTGATCTTCGTTCAGTGCAACGAAAGTAAAGTCAAATACAAATATGATGAAATTAATATCACATGCGATCCCAGTGTTTCGCTCGGAAATGGTGAATCTCATGGTTCCACTCTAAGTTGGTTTCCGACTTTTGGTCAGATTGATACTCTCTAGATGTTTTGTAAATACTCAGCCAATTTGCAAAAGACTACCTAAAGGAATTATTCCCGACTGTGCTGCGTTTGCCAAAACATCAGTAAAAATTTGTCATCGTTTCGTCGATATTTGATTAATCTCGCGTGTAGTTGGACGTTTTTTTCTCAATGCGGCATGACCATATCCGACCATAGCCCTGCGATTCGGGGAATTGCCAAAAAATACTGTTGGTCGATGAATGCTTCCATGTTCAAGTAACCTGCATCTTCAAATATCAGCAAAATGCGCGACGCTCTCCCGCCGCGATACTGCGACAAGAAAACGAGACGCTATTCCCTTATCACGTGATGTTTCGCAGGTGATCGTTCGTAACGCCGAGCTGTTGTGCGGTGTGATCGACAAAGCACATTATGGAGCCACCGAGCACGGCTTAGTGCATGCCGTGTACGAAGTATACGGCTGCGAGACGAGTGGTCGTTTGCTGACCTGCCTCGCTCGACTGTTCACTGCTTTCCTGCAGCGATATCGGGGCTTCACACTTGGTATGCGAGTTAACTGCTATGAGCTGTAGCGATTTGTTCTCTTGTTAAATTGCAAACGTTTGCCTTGTAGCATTTCTTCTGAGAAAACGTTGTTTCGAAGCGTTGCAAACTTATAAGTATTCGCCACAGAAGCAGTTAACGCAGGAACTCAATACGCCATTCTATCTGCAAACAGGCGTTGAAGACATTCTCGTTACTCCTGACGCTGATACGGGCCGTGCTGACGTCATTGAGCGCACGAAAGATGATGGCATGGAAACAGTGGCGCGGACGCTCAGTGTCAAGCACAAAAATAATACAGCAGGTACGGTTTTCTGTTTGCGTACTTGCCTTTCATTTCTGTTGCGTACTTGCCTTGTCGGTCTCGTTCAACACTGAATGAAGCACCTAGTTCAGCGTGGTCCAACTAGGTTTGGCCTGCGAGCCATTTTATGCCATTTTACATAAAATGGCTCGTTACCATTTTCTCTTCTTTCTTTTTACAAATACTCAGGCTGTTCCGGTTGCTAGCAACCTGCATCGTTGTTTGTTTGTCGGAAAAGGACTCTGCAGGTGTAAACAACGTTTTTAAGTTGTTATTTTGGGGTGAAATGCATGTCGCTGTACTGATGACGTAGCTGAGGTAGCAACGCAATTGCATTTGTGGGAGCGCTAAAGCTCGTGAAATTACCATTCAGTAAAATTACCATGCAGTGCAACGACTTAAATGTTAGTTCTTGCATGTCTCGGACTTTGTGGAAAACAAACAGATATTACGAATGTAAGTGATGCGATCGGAAATCCCGAGCGGCATGTGCTCAAAGCTTCGCACCGTGGCAGCAAGCAACAATAGAGGTCATGCGTCGCAATCTCTCTTATTATTGCTTGCTCGCGCCACGCATATATATTGCTGTTCTTCGCGCACATCCCGTTCGTGGTGAATCACACAATCAACGCAACGCCACCGGAGAGGTTGCAACATAAGCAAGACTGGAAACAAGTGCCTACACCTTGTATCTTCTTTCCTGACCTAAGCATAAGCACAACACTGGCACATAAGCCACAGCATATTTTGAAGTCATTTGTGTTCTGCGAATCAAAACGGCCTAGGACACACATGTCTTTTACACCCCTTTGATATCGTATAGCATCGCCAGTTTACTTTCGAGTTTGGTGTCAATGTGCATCTTACTCCCGACCTCATCCCTCGGGTTTTTGCACACCTGGCAGGGACGCAGTTCACAGCGTACGCGAATTTAAGTGACATGGACCCCAGTGAGCGAACAAGTGTCGCCGCACCTTTCGCTGCGCTTTTTCTTCTAAATCAACTTTGCTTAGATCGGTCGCGTTTATTTCGCAGAAGTTGCTGACGCGTTGATGGACGCTCACGTGACCTCAAAACTTTCGACCAATCATGGCGAAGATAAGCTCGCAGCTGTTGACCACGCGATGAAAAAAGTCAGCAATTCCGTTAACGACCAAATTGCGAAGTGGTGCACTGGAAAGGGCTTGCTGAAAACATTTCCCTCGAACAATCTACAACTGATGGTCATCTGTGAGTTTACGCATGGACTTGTTACGTTCAAAACTACCACCGTAATGAAACGATGTACTTTCCTTTTCGCTTTGCATACGTGATTAATTTACGATCCTTGTTTTCTTTTCAAAGAGCAGATTGTTATTAAAAAATCTAAACCAGTAACCAGCAATGTCTTTCCAGCTGGAGCGAAAGGAGGCGCGGTGAATTGCATGCAGATTTCCTGTCTGCTGGGACAGATTGAACTGGAAGGCAGGCGTCCACCGCTCATGCCGTCCGGCCGGTCAGTGCCCAGCTTTCAAGCGTACAGCACTCAACTTCGAGCCGGTGGCTTCATCTCTCAGCGGTGAGCGCTTGCAGCTTTGTGGGATGTCGGTCGTTCGATGCGGATCCATACATTTGCAGCTAATCCGCCTGCGTATGTGTATCTGTGTGTCAGAACCTCTACGAGAGAAGATGATCGCTTTGAAGAAATTCCCAAAGCGAGTTCGGGCGATGGCTAGGGTTGCTGGGTTGCCCAGTTATCAGTAAGCCACACTTCGTGTCACCCAACGAGTCCCAAGCAAAGACGTGGCCAATACGTTGGGGACATGTTCAGCTGCTGCGGTTGACAGAGTGGGGAAATTTTTTCCATCTACTTATCGATTCCCCATAACTAAACTGGTTGGTTTGCAAGAGCTCAGTCTGCCCCTTAAAGATAATGTTTTGTCAACAGCTGAAGCTTTGTCATGCGTCACCACTCCGGGCCAGAATGGCCCTGAGAAAAATAATGGCAGAAGGTAATTCCAGTTCCTCAAAACCGCAGAATTACAACCCATCACCAGTTGCAGTTTAGCGTTCTCCATAAACCTTTCTAAAAAAATTATTTGTTCTCCTTGCTTGTATTTCTTTGAAGGCAATATTTATCTTCGGCCAATTTCAACCCGCATTCTATTCACTTTCCAGGTTTTTGACTGGCATACGTCCTCAAGAATACTTCTATCACTGCATGGCTGGAAGAGAAGGTTTGGTCGACACCGCCGTCAAAACAAGTAGATCCGGTTATTTGCAGAGGTACATTGTGTTTATTTCATTCCATGACTCGGTGGAAGTTTGAATCACTTCTTTGCAGTTCTCTGTTAGTTCGTTTTCGTTAGTTCTCAGTGCAAATGTAAAAGGTTTGGGACAAAATTCATTTGCTGTGTGTATTCTTTTTTTTCGTTTTGTTGTTTTGAGTCTCACGATTTCATGCACGAAATGGCAGTCACTTGTATTTGATAGCATTCTTGTCTTTCGTCGTACTTGTACTCCGATTGCTCCGTTTTAAAACTGGTTCCTCCTGACATAGAAGTTATTGCCATTAGATGCTTAATCAAGCACCTGGAAGGTTTGGTGCTGTCGTACGACTTGACTGTGAGAGACAGTGACGGGAGCGTTCAACAGTTCCTGTACGGAGAAGACGGTATCGACATCGCCAAGTCGTCTTACCTGGGAGAGAAGCAGTGCGATTTCTTGGTTGAAAATTTCAAGGTATTTGATACAGATTCCACTAAATGAAGGGTGCTTTGCTATGTTGTTTTTCAGACATTTTTGCTCTTATTTGGTGAAGGTTATGTCTTGGTTTCTTTTTTTCTGGTTTAAATTGACTCCATTTAAGTGATTTCCTTAGCGTGTGTTTTTCTGCCAAAAAATGTCTATTTTCTGGTCAAATTTTTCCATTTACGGTTTTCATTGCAGTTAAAACTGCCAGTCAGGCTTTTGATCTCTTCATTAGGGGCGGCGATAGCTCAGTGGCAGAGTGTCCACCAAATTGGTAGGTTGGATGTTCGACCCACGGCCACTGAATGAATCGCCGTAGCGCTCCTTGGGCAAGAGCGTTCACCTCAAACGCTCCGACAAGGAACAATATTCAGGCTTCGGCCTGCCGCCATTGCCGTCACCCAAAATCAAACGAAAAAAAGTGTATTATTTTCGAAATGATATGCGTTTTTATCGGATGTATTTGTCGATGCTGTACCCATTTCTGTTCTGCACAGCAACGTGCTGTAGCTCAGGTACAAGTGACCTCTGACATTTCCAGAAACAGGAGCCTTGTTTCAAACAGTGTGCAAGTCCCTTTGGCCGCACCGTGATTGGCTGTCAGTTTCGTGACGTGAGCGAGTATTTTGTTGACCTATTCAGTGAAATGCTGTCGCTGCGTTGCGTGAAAACAACGAAACAAGTTTGTCTGGTGCGTCATCTTTCCACATGAAGTACAAGCTTTTCGTCTCGATTAAGTCAGGTAACGTTTTTCGTCTGTTTACGTTGAATCTTGTGTCCTGTTTTTTTCAAAGGCCATCGAGAAGCAACTTCCATCGATGGACGAGATAAAAAAACTGACCGACGTTCGAGGTGCTGCCAAAAAGATGCTTAGGTTCGAAAAGAGAAGGAAGAAGCTCAAGAAACGACTTGCCAAGCACGGCGGCGAGCGGACGAGAAGTTCCGGTTTCCTGCAGTTTTCGAAAAACCATACAAACGAGCATCAGTCGAAAGTGAGTTGCAACAAAGCAGTATTTTGTGTCATTTTCCGTCTTTCACATCCTTCAATATTTTATACATATGTCAGTTTGCGTGGTTTGCAGTTCTTTCACGGAACAAATGCATTTAGGTCGATCAGTAATCTGGCACTTTGCCGGCCTCGTAATTTTGCTTAAATTTCAAAAAATACCTCACGCAACATACCGAGCAAAAGAAAAATAAAGTAAAAATGAAGCCTTATTTTGCAGTTGTTTCAGATGTGGAGTGAACTGTCCAAAGAGGAGCGACACGGATATGAAAGCAAACTTGCGAAATTGCCAGACCCTGTCATTTCGGTTTTCAGTCCTGACCGCTACTTCGGGTCAGTCTCAGAGCGGTTCCACGACGAGATGAAAGGTTATGTTTCTCGAAATCCTTACGATCTCGCCGAGGAGGGCTCCAGCAAAACATCCCTCCCTTCACTGGATCGGTATGCATTCTGTCTGCGAATTCACGATTTTAAGCAGGGTTGTGGGCAGGGCTGTGGAGTCGGAAGTCCCGTCATCCGACTCCGGGCAATTTCGATTATCCGACTCCAACTTCGACTCCGGGCCGACTCCGACCTTCAGCTGTATTAGTTACTTAAAGTGATAATTCTTTTCAGATGAATTCATAAACCCTACTTGCACTTTCCA
>JGI24021J15306_10008425_pt1 | contig 12686 bp, 6 predicted proteins | sample Ectturendosymbi1_FD_15306 | JGI IMG/M metagenome (IMG submission 15306) | reverse complement strand
CATTTGAAATCGGTGCCCCCCATTTCACGTTTGGCCCCCCGGTTGCTACATACATCCATTACTGTATTTTAAAAATGTGGCCCCCCTTCTGGCTTTTGGCCCCTCCTTCTGGTTTATGGCCCCCTTGCTGCTAATCCTGGCGACGGGCCTGCAACCGCCGAAGGCACTCACTCATCTCTGCAGCTGATGGCTTATCCTATGCGATTATATTGTCGCGTAAAAGCACTTGTGACAAGCCTTTATTTGTTCACAGTAAAAACAGTTTGCCTCCATGGTGAATCAGAAATGGATGGATTAAGCCAAGGGTGGGCAATTAGTGGTCCGCGGGCCACATGTGGCCTGCCACAGCGTTTTCAGTGGCCCAAGGACGCATTCAGCAAAAATCTTTAAATCTGAAGTGTATGAGGTTAGATATGTCACACTGATTTCCTTGCGCTGGATAAAGTGTATTTGCACAAGAACAATTATATTTATACCTTGTCTGTACACCATTAATGATTTTTTTTTGCTTATTTATTTTACGATCAAATTAGAAGTTACAAACCTCTGTTAAATGCGGCCTTCTCAAAATGGCTCCCGAGCCAAACTAAATGCTCAGCACCCCTGGATTAAGCGATGGCTGGATGTATTGACCGGAATTTTTACAATAATGGGAAACTATTAAGAAGATTCCGTTCCAAGCGATTTAGATGTAGCCACATAAGCCGTTTGTTGTATTAACTGAGGGTATGTTAATCGGAGTCTGGTGTACTATGCATTTAAAAAATCGGTAACAAGCAAAATGTTAACAGTCGTGCATTCAAGATGCTGTGTAAGAGAAGAGGCGCGAACTCGTGACTTTGCCACCTTCTCGGTAATTATTTCTTTTTTCGGCAATTATTTCGTAAAAGAGGGTAGAAAACTCGTAGCATTCCCATAGTGATGGCCGACATACTGATAGCTTCAAGTACTTAACTTTAAGGCGATTATCGCACGGCAAGTGTCTTCTTGGGAGGATTCAAAACAGCAAAATTATAAAACAGTTAGGATTTACATGTGATTTACTTTACTGGCCCTCTGTGTATTTTTTCTTGTATATATGGCGTGTAGTAATTGCTATCCAGTTTTCAACAGTGGAAATTTGTCATTTTCTATTTAGAGCCGTGCATCGCATATTTATCTACATAAATGGTTTGAGATATTTTTCACGGTGGGTCAAAGCAACTCGTTTACAAGTTGGCAAACCTTTCCGTGAAGTTAATTTTATTTCGGCTGAACTAAAGTAATGAGCTATTTTCAAGATTTGAAACTTTTCACGCGAACTCAATGTTAACTTCCAACGCCAACCCGCGCTGCTTTGGCAAACCAGGCTGCCAGACGTCCTTGAGCGCCAAGGACTTTCCTTGAATTTGCTATCAAACTGGTTATGACCTTGATCCTTGAAAAGCATTTTACTGTCCTTGAGTATTTTCCGGCGTCCTTGAATGCTCTTGGAATAGTTGTGAAATTGTTCATTATTGAACTATCAAAGTGTATATGAACTATTCATATATAAACTAAACAAGAACAGTTGTGTCACCGCTATACAGCTGCACCACTACCGGTATATCTAAAAAGTATTCAAAGTAGGCATGAAGTAAAATTTCAATAATCACAAAACGACAAAATGTCCTTGAAAAAATATCAAGTGATCTGGCAACTTTAACTCCAGACCGACTGCCAGAGGCAATGATTCACTAATACCCCACCGATATTCCAACGCATTGGCTCTATTTTGAGAAATACCTGCGTATACGCTGACGCAAGTTGAATCAACTTTTAAAGAGCAGTGATCTAAGCATTCCGGGCGGCTACGTCTCGACTTGAACAAGTCACTTACAAACGTAACAAAAATTTTTAGTACCAACATAGGTTTTCAAACGAAATCATACATTTTTCACAGAATAAAAAAATGGCGTTAACACGCAAACACAACAATATTTCAATGTACTTCTCTGTAACGAAGTCCCACTAAAAAACAAATTGCGCACTACTATGTCTTCGTCATGCTATGAAATCCCCAGGCTCATTTGAGCAACAATTCTCCCTAAATACGAAATTTCTTGGAATTAAGAGGGAATGGTATGGGAAGTGGATTAATTGTGAAAGCTTGTTGATCTGAGTAGTAGGCTTCTTTATTAACTTATATTAGCAGGTTTACTCTGAGTGTTTTTGTGTGTAGAAAGTGTGCAGTGAAAAGGGTTGACATTGTTTTGCGACAAGAATGCAATATAAAGTCGTCATGTTTGCAAACGCTCGACTGCATTGCATTATAACATGGTGATTGTTTCTTCACAGAGTGGCAAACAGTTGACCCTGAGCATCTGCTCATATTATCCACGTGGAGTAAATTCTGAAAACAGTCCACTGCGTAGTTTGCATAATGAAAAGATCACGTGCAGAACTGTCACCAGAGAGTTTTCAATAGGGGGGTTTGCAGTTCGGCGGGTGGGCTTTGCGTTTGAGCGGGGGGACTTGACATTATAAAATTAACTAAAAATCCACTTATTTATAGTGTTTCACGTTTCAATGTGTGGGGCTTAGAGTTTTGTTTGGGGGTCTAAGCCCATGAAAGCCCCCCGTTGCGACGGGTCTGTCAAGTGGTAGCTATTTGAAACACATGTAGCAGTAAGTTTTCATTTTAGACGAAAAAATGAATTAACAAATAGATAATCCTGCAAATATCGCCAAGTTCTTCAACATAAAATGCTTGTTTCCGGTTTTAGTGCTTGTTCACGACTCTGAACGTTAACTTATGTCTTGTGCTTTATTCTGATGCTTCCAACCGGCAATGGCCAATGTACACAGCAACCCCACCTACATGTAAACAAATGATGTGGCCCTCGTCAACACAGAACACGTAACGCTGGCGCTAGCAAATCATCTGTATCGCGGTCATCTTCGCAGTCAAGGCTATAGATGCGTAGATGAAGGGCGGCCCCTGATTTTTTCTATTTGCTGTATTTGCTCATTGATGATGTAATAAAATCTTTTTTAGAGCCGAGCCTGACTCATCCGGTGATGTGCAAGCGTCCGCGGCGATGAGTGTGGCCGTTTGCGGTTTGTACTGTAAACAACGCAAGGTCTTGATCACGCTGTATTCGTGCAGTGCTTACCCGTTTATCTCTTCCGCAGGAACCGATTGTACAAACACGAACAAAGCTGCTTTGAAACCGCTGACCAGGTGAGACGCAAACGTTCGTGAAAATAAACATAGTTTGCAATAAAAAAGATTTCAATTGTATTTCGCTTCGACGGGACTTGATTGTAATGGCATGTGATGAGAAGCAGTTGGACAGAACGTTCTCAAGGTTTCAGATCAATTCCACAAATTTGCAGCTAAAATGCAAGGAAACGGTTTTCTCTTAACATGAACGTTGGCTTTCGCACTAAAAACATTGCTAGGTCAGATGAAAACCAGTTGCCTACTGATGCTTACCTTCATGGAGCTGTAAATAGCAACTTTTCATGAAGTACAAGTGCCTTCAAGAATTTCTCCATTCCAGTGTCGCAGTGTTTATTCATTTGAAATGACCAAAACTGTTTGAGTTTGGTTTCAACCCGGAAAGACCTTGATAGAAGCTAACCTTAATACAAAATTGATGTAATAAGTAAACAAACAATCAATTTAAGCGATTTATCCTTCTGATCTGCGTATTGTCGGGCCTTAGGTGACAGTCAGATCTACATGAGTCGGCTTGCGAATGGTGAACTTCGCGCTCCTTGATAATTTCACTCTTAATATCGTTAAGATAAAATATAAAAGTCTCAGAAAATGCTATCTAAATAAACTCAAACAGGAAAATTGCACAAGCTTTTGTCCTCAGACGATGTTATCTTTCTTCACATAATAAAAGTGTGTAAGAATTTATGCATTCAATTAATCACACGGACATTACGAGGGAAATATTGGGTGGAATATAGTTTTTGTTCAAAGGTTTACACCAGATTTACATACGTAATATGACCATTTCCACTCCACAACGTGTAGGAGACACAGCCAGTGCCATAAAGTATCACTGTATATCTAAATGGGATCTTGATATTCACATGCTCTGCTATTCACGTGTTGAAAAACTTTCTCAGATCAGAAATAAGCAGCAGCAGATTTAGATTTGAACAACGATTGTGTGGTACGCACTGCTCGAGCGAAGAGATGAAAACTTTAGCTTTGATGTATATTGAATATTGATGCTTTAAGTAGATATAAGATTGTAACGAAATTAGGATTACGCAACCTGTTCGAGTTGCTTTATTGGTGGTTACGCTTTTCAAAAATCTTTGAAATAAGCCCAATTCAGTTGAGGTTAGGGATTGTTTGAAAGACTTGCATGACGCAGTGGTGTTGTCAAGTTGCTTCATATGTTGACAATAAACTTTTCCTGACGTTAAAGTCTTGATTGATTATATGCGACATGAGCTGTTCAACAGTCTCCCTTTGTTACATCGCCGTTTTGATTAAGCATGACGCAAGACGGACGCCATTGCCAAAGCAAATCCGGCCTGACATTAGGTCAAGTCAGAGCCGGAAAGCTAGTTAAGTGTTCCATTGTTTCGAGGACCAAAATAAGTGCTTCTTTAGCGAACATCACAACAATTCTGAAGAAATTCTCTGTAACAGCGTTTCGCTTGATCTCCGCTAATCGCATGACGAACTCTCCCGGAAGACGCATGGCAAACTGTTTCCCCTACAGAACTTAAATCACCTTTTCAGTCTTCCTTTACGGCGTGCTTCCAGATAAGCCGACAAAATTTGGTGCGGACATGCATTAAAATATATCCGATAGCTTTACCGAAAGGCGATTATTACGAGAGTAAATTTTTTCAATTAACAAGAGTTGTTCCTACCAGTGACAACCGAATGACCGTACGTTTTTTTAGGTCAACGTTGTTACTGGATAATTTTTCATTCACGGACTCACGTTATTACAGTTCACGAAAAGTTTTGCTGAACAAGTTGATTCTCGACCTATTGCGAAAACGTAGCAACTAATATTTGGTCTTTGAAACGCCAAAGTGGGTGCAACAGCACTCTGCAATCAAAAAATTCAGTTCACACAGTTTACCAGGGTAAAAAAACTGAAAATTTGTCCTGACAAGTCTTATAGAGTGGAGCACTGGAGGGCAACGGGTAGAGATTAATCAGACAAATGAATTCCAGCCTTGCAAATGCAACTTGTTCAGTTTGATTTGCAAAAAAGACTGTAACATTTAACAACTACTATAAGATAGATGCACGCCATATCAATCCAGGAATCTAAGTGCTGCTAGCAACCAAGTATTGACAGATCAACGCATAAGTTGAATAGTGAAGGAGAAAGAACTTCGGCATATTACGGAGTTTGTACTTACTGTAATGCACCATCACCTCACAGTTGTTACGTTAAAACTCGTTAAAACCTGAAACAGTGGCGACAAAACATTGTTTTTGAAAACAACAGCTCAGCTCAAGTTACACTATAAAGAATTGCCAAAGCCAACACTGACAGAAGAATTTTGATGGTGCCTATTCACATGTAATTTTGGGGATAGGTAAAGCAACTCTGAAGTCGGTCCTCTGTATAGATGTCAAATTTTTACCGAGTTGAAATGAAGTGGAAAGGACTGAAACGCGGAGTCTATAAGCGGCGTTTCATGTGAGTTTCTGAAATACAGGACTTTGTTATATGACTTGGCAAAGCTTTATATACATTTTTGTGCATATAATCAACTGTAGTACATATGGCAAACACCTCTAATGCAAAAGATTTCAAAAGTAGTTTGTCAGAGGGGAATTTTCGGATAGCTTCATTCATTCAAGTGCTGGATTTGATTAATGTGTTTTGTGTATATGCTTCTCCGTCTAATTTGTGTGTGACACTGAGACTTCTGACCATCAAACCAGTGGTTTTTGAAGGAGCGCACTCTTTCAACCAAATCAAATTTACGTGCGCGGCATCTCCAAGACTGACTTTTTCTAGGTAGCCTACTTATGCTGAATTATAAATTGAGATCTACCGCAGTTGGTTGGCATTACTCATATTTTAGCAGATTGTTCACAAACAAAAATTGTGATCAAAACCGTCACCTTGCTGTAATGACATCTTTTCACAATTCTTCAAAAATTTACTACAAAAATAGACTTATCATCTTTAGCACCTATGGCTTTTAGACCCACTTCCTTTCTTGAAGAAAACAACTGCAAAACTGTTAGAGATTGTTAAATGCCTAACCTTCTCTGCTTGTTTTTCTGGCTCCACACCAACGGGCCATCAAGCCATACTTGAATTGCTGTAAATTCGTTCACAGCAGATCTTTTTGTTGGGTTATGTGTATTTTAGAGTTAATTTACATTACAGGGCTGAATATGTTTTTTCAACCTTTTTTTCGAAAAAACATATTACTTGCCTATATGTGAAAGGTTTTCGCGCTTTACACCATAGCTTCATTGCATGATTTCTTCGTTGAAAATTTACCATTTTATTCTCCTGTCCTGTACATGTGGTCAGGGACCGAGTTTAAGGGGAGGACATGTCCCACCCAACTATTGGAGAGGGGGGACATAATACCTTTTGTCCCCTCCAATATTTTGTGATAAAAAGTAATGTATTTGCGCAGATTTCATGGGTACATTACTGTTGGAAACCCCCATCATAAAGCCAGGGATTGAATAAATAAGAAAAATGGACATAATCACTGGATTGTCTGTAGACACAGTGTACAAATTTACTAGAGTATGTACACTGAATTATCATGATTGCTAATAATTGTGTTGGTTAGTTTGAATTAATCGAATCAGTGTGTGCATAAATGTTGCAACGTTGCTCAATCATGTGACTGATTTGTGTCATGTTCTTGTGAATCGATTTCCTGCGCTGGTCTGTAGCCTGCAATATACAGAACACAGTTGCCAATGCTAGTATTTATTAAAAAGATCTTGTGGTATGGTTTTGATTTGATCTATGTGGTTCAGTGCAGGGGTCTTAAACTTACATTTCTATGAGGGCCATTTGAGGACATGAAGTAACCTGAGGGCAGCATTATGATGCTGACGAAACAACGGCGCGGTACCTGAACCTTACTAGAAAAAGTTTTACATCTTATTTATTGCGCAACGTATGATGAGTTATAGAAAAAGCATTTCTAGCCGTCTCTACGTTTGTAGAGAGTTGCTCACTCGCTGATCAAGCGCTTTTAAAAAGATCTTTCTGCAGGTTGCATATCACTAAATGTTTGGTTGCCGCCAGGGCGGCATCCAGCTGAAATTTTCGGAGGGAATGACTGTAACTTGTTGTTGACTCTAACAAATAAAACACTTATTGGCACTTTTGAAATGCTTTTGAAAATTTTGAAGGAGTGCGCAATTGCAGGTTTGACCCACTCTGGTTGCGGGCCTGGTTGCCGAAAGTGGCTTGAGACTACGAGAATTTCCGGAATCTTAACTTTTTTCTAATCGCGACCACAGCCTGCTTAAGACATCTCACATAGGCCATGTGCCGAGCTCGGGATTAATTTGATTAAAATCTTGGGATCGCAAGAATGTATTTATGAACGTCAAAACGGTGCGAATGCCCACTGATTTGTGGATTTATATTTTTGTACAATACAATAAAACTGTTTTATAATAAAGCACATGCCCGCTACACAACGACTGTATGCGTCATAATTATCTTGGTGTTGTAATTTTCGGTAGACTCATTTTTGCCTACTCCTCGGAGTGTCACGAAAAGTTATCTAGGGCTAGGCCACGTAAGTAAAAACGTTGAGAAACACTGACCTAGCCGGTTTCTATGAAATATCAATTAATGGCTATCACGTACAATTTCATTGAACAATTGCAAGTAACTTATTACACACGCTGCAACCAGTGTTGCCAGCCACTCCTAGCAATTTCGGAAGTCATTTAGTGATCTGTTTATTTTCGAGAAGAATCTAGTTATTTGTGGTTATTCTTTAAGTTATATTAATACTTTTAAGTTATTTCCCTGTCTCGGTTCGTGAAAACAACTGTTGAATGTCAATTTCGAGTAGATTTGAGCAACGTCTTGTCTATAGATTTGGTTAATAGATGAAAGTNAAAAAAACACAAAGATGTCACTTCTTATGTGGTTCAANGAGAAATACAGCTATGTGAGACTAGCAAAAATGCCAAATAACCTAGGAAGGTTGTAGCACGCAAAACTNTCAAACCTACATCAGCTAAGGCNGAACACGTTTTCTCGGCTATTTTGCAAATAAGACCAGGAACCGTTTTAATGAAAAACTCTTAATTGGTTCCTATTTATGCTTCGACATTATAAGAAATGAACGCGGGTACTGCAGTTTATGTGCGTACTTTTTCAATTTTGTTTATCCCGAAAAATCCTGGAGTTGTTTAATAGATATCTTGGAATTTCTAATGTGACTCCGAAGTCCAAACCCTGGCCACTTGTTACTGGCTGCTTTTAGTTTAAAAAATTGTATTTTTGTTTATTGTTTGAACAAGGCGTAAAGTAAGTAATAGGTTTGAGCGGACTTTCTTGACAGCTCTGATTTTTGACCGGTAGATGTGAATTTTAAGTCAAAAATTGTTGGCAGTGTACCGCCAATTGAATTGACAACGACGCTGGTATGTGAGCAGCATTGAATGTATGCAAAAGATAGTAGATGTTGGTAAAAACAGCTCACAATTTCACTTTGCTTTGTCTCAACTAGAAGCGCGTTAAATTTTTTAACTTTCTCCGAGATTTTTTTGCTATTACGCAAAATATCTCAAATCGTACGGGCGGTGCAATATGCAATGCACACAGTTGTGAGCAGAAAATGGCAAGTTTGTATAAGTCGGAGATAAGTTGGCAATTACGTTTATATTCCCTATATACCCTTTAAAAATGTTTAAAATGGCCAACTACAAACTTGGGACTGCACGAAAAACTTAAGTTCTCTTGCGATGAAACCCCGTTGGAGGTTTCTTCCATACACAACAGTGGGTTCAAACGATATGTTATCCTGCTTTATTTAAAGCACTTGTTAGGTAAAAAAGTCCTATATCCTTGGTGAAAGGTGGCTCCAAAACAAACGCTAAAATGATCGTTTTGAGCTAATGTGCCCAGAGTGCAAACAAAGCTTTTTTTTTTCCCTTCAGGTACTTTTACTCTTTAATGTGTTTCGTTATTTAAATATGTATTTTATTTTTTGAAGTTAAACATTCAGCATGTTTTTCTAAAAAAACTTTCTCTTTATTTTATACTGAATCAAAAGATCGTTGGAGAGTTTGAGGGAAGTTCAGTTGTATCCTTTTAATTCAAATTTAGTTCGTTCTTTAACTGCAGATTTGCAGGAAAATCTTCACTGTTCTATAACTGTTTTTTATAACCTTATTTTAACTGCCTTAAGAAGTTCTAGGATTTCTGAAAATGTCTTTCTGGAAACTAACTAATTTGATTAAGTAAGCTAACAATGCAAAAACCTTGAAGGCCGTTTCAACCGAAAGCAAGCAAACTAGACTTGGCAAGACGAAGAAAAAATATGGGTAGGCAACCTTTGCGTGTCATTATAGCAGTCGACAAAAGGTTTGAAGCAATAAAGACTAGAGACATGCACCATAGTCCACAGACAGTCTGCTTGTGTCTTTGACACATGCAAGCAGAAATCACTATAGGTACAGATAGAACTGACTGCGAAAGGTGTGGGGCGACTTCCAAATTGAGACATATTGAAGAAATTTGAATCCTATGTGAAAACACAACCGTACTTTCAGAAACACGAAAAGCATAAAGAATAAATGTAGGAAAACCCCAAAAAGCAGAGAAAAATTTCAAACTTTTTGTACTGTCGGTCAATCGATTTCGATGTTCGAACATTGATCACAATCTGATACAAGAGCTAGTTTCGTGGAAAACGTATTAATTTACAAATTGTAAAAATAAATTCTTGCTGACAAAGCCCAGAAAATCTAATGAGATTTCTCAATATGTTCCAGCTGAATGACGAGAAAACCCTGATTGGTGGAAGGGAGATAACACAAAGCTGTAATTTGATGTTTAGACCGTTTACTATAACTTTAGCTAGTAATGAACAAGTATTGCTTTCGCGCGCGATGGTGAGGTACTTAAAATTTATCAGCAGGTGTGGTTGGTAAGCTCGTTTTTTATTGCAAGAGGTAGACTGACCGTGCATAAATGAAGCGTAAAATCACTATACGACGATGTTTAGTGTTGATGATTTCAATTTTTGTCCACGAGATGTCGCCCAAGCCTTGCTAACTAGCTCTTCAGAAAAATGATGAGTAGATGCTAAGAAGTATACTGAGAGAGTGCATGGTTGGACACTGGTTTTACAGCTTGAATGACTAGGCATCTTTACATTTATTCTTTTCTTGCATCGTTGCAATACGTATGGGCAATGCATTAATTTTTCGTAATTATATTTAATGTTGCAGATAAGTTCAATGATAAGCAAGAACACTACCTTTAGAAAAATGATAGTTACACATTTCCACTAATAGGACCTACAACACAAAACTCATTTGTGCTGTTTTTCTAAAATACGTTTGCTAGATTTATAGGGTTACTTTGTTGCAAGCCTTTGTACTTGTTTAAACTTACAATTTTACACAATAAAAAGAAATGGAAAATGAAACCTTTGCTTTCAGTAAAAAAGCGTTTGTTCTCTGCAATGGAATTCGGTAGCAATCTGTTGACATTCAAAAATAGGGCAGGCTGGTAACTGAAGTTGCACCGGCTGAGCAAAGCTTGTCAAATTTTAACTGAAAACCGACTTCAAGCTTCTGTGTGTCTGAAAAGCAACGTAGCTTCTCCTCTATGACTTTGCATTTTATGAAACTGTTCAATTCTTTGCCGTTTGTGGTTGGCAATAGAGATTCTAAAACACCTAGGAACAAGCAGAAGCTCTAACCTTGGGTGTGTGCAATTTTAGGGTAAGCCCTACCTATTCACTGTACTTTGTTGAAATTAAGATATGAACTAAGGCCCATACACAAAACATATTGAAAAAAAGTAACCAATGATTTGGAATATCAACGAATCAGCCAGCTTGCATTTGCCTCAAAGTGATACTATTTGGCATAACCTAGTCAAAAATTGATGATGTAAAAAATGTTTGCACAGTGACATGACAGTCTAGTAAAGTGAAGTTTGCAAGATTGCAAAGCAGAAATTGTGAAGATCACTATCACTTTTGCTGCACATAAGCAGTTGGCCTGAAAAAGACTGCTTTCTCAAATCTATTTGTATACTTTATGACAATAAAAACTTCTCATTGATAAAATGCTTGTAACTTCAGCAGTTTCAACAAATTAAAGTCTATATTTGTCGTTAAAGTCACTCATGAAGTGCTTGAACATTGATTCTTCTTTGGAGCATAACAAACGAAAAACTTAAATCGCTGTCACTTTTCAAAATATTTAATCATCCATACGGAATAATGATATCTTAGCCAGCGATTTATATTTAGTGCGCAACTCAATTCTTGTTTTTATATAAAAATGAAAGCAACAAACACTGCAACACCTAATCCTTGACGGTATCTCGTGACATGTTTTTATTTAGCAGTTTACCGCTTACTCCTCCATTAAAAACGGTTCATGTTGCACGCAGCACTTTGGTGCAAACGCAAAGGTCTCAGGGGCGTATCCTTTCATGAAGCGGACCAATTAAAGCAGAATACTGCAGAAGCTCGGCAATGCGTGCGTGCTGCGGCAACTGAGGATAGAAGCAGAGCGTGATGCTGGTTCATGCAGTTCGAAAGGTGTCGCCTGGCGGTAGTACGCATGAAGAAAACGCTTGTGTTGGACTTGACTTTGAAAGGCCTTCTCCGCCGTTTTGTTTTAGGGGCAAACAACTTGACAGTGATGTTTCGTAACGAAGTTGGTTGTGATTTATTGCAGATGGATCATCTACGTTTCTAGTAAGAGTTCGCCGTGTTCTTGGCTATCAAGTACGCGACATCGATTGATATCAAATTTTGTACACAAACCAACACGTGAAAGGGCATCGGTGTTCCGCATGGCTGATGGCGAGTACGCTTACACAGCAAACTTTTCAACAGCACTTGCGTTTAGCAAACTTTTAAATCTTATCCCGCAATCAATCATAGTTGTGACAAGCAAAGATTGGCATTTGCAGTTTCCAAGTCACGATCAGGCGTGAGCTCAAGTTCTGAGAAATGTCGACGTGGTAATGTTTCACCAGACCGCGCGTCTCGCTGTTTTAAGCATCAAGATTAGATAGTGTCAACCTCTTTACGTCTTACAATTTCAAATCGAGCTCGTTATCCTGCATCACATTCAGTTTTTTTCTTTCAGTCGTGCAGCTTGAGCCAAGCAAATTAATTGTTTCAAGTGTCTCGTAAAAGTAGAAAATCTTATTAATCTCTTGCATGTCGCGTTTGTCCAGAATATTGTTATCAGAGATTTGGCTTAGTTCGAAACTTCTTGCGTTTAGATTTTTAAGGACGTAATTGATCATCGCATCTTGTTTTCGAGGCCGGAGTGGTACACGGCAGTACTTATATTCGACTTAACGTAAAACAGTTGATGATCGTTCTGCTACTCCTATGCTGAAGAACTAAAATCACTGTGTAGGCATTTTAGTTTTCAACATGAGAAACGCGAGCCGCTTCCTTCCGTCTTGTAAACGAAGATTTGTATCCCAAGCGCTTTGATGGGTACCGAAAAAGTAGCTGGGGTG
>JGI24021J15306_10008423_pt1 | contig 12687 bp, 5 predicted proteins | sample Ectturendosymbi1_FD_15306 | JGI IMG/M metagenome (IMG submission 15306) | reverse complement strand
TGTCACATTATGCATATGGAGAGATCCGAGAATTTCATAAATTGAAAGTCGGCTATAATCCCGGACTTTTAAGCACATTTTAATATTTCTCCCTGACGCAGGCCTGAACACTAAATTCCCTGACATGTCAGGGAAAATCCTGACGTATGGCAACCCTAAAATATAGTGTCATTCCAAGAATTAAATCAATTAATCGGGAAAAAGCTGCTGATATCAGGCTTTCCAGCCCCTTGCGGACGCCCATGTTAATCAAGTCATGAATATCATTTTACTATGTTTGTACCTGTTCTGTGAAATCATTTTATTTTGTTTGTATCTGTTTTGTGAATATTATTTAATTTTGTTTCTGCTGCTGCTGTTTTGATTTCATGTTGTTTCAGGGCAACGAAGATGAGTAACCACCACCTTTGACTCAGCAGTGGCAGTACCATCTCTAAGCAAACATCCAGATAATCGTCTAGTCATCCACCAGTTTTGTTGCTGCTGTATAACTTGCCTTGGACAAACTGCTTTTGAGCTTATGTTTGCATGGATGCGAAAGGGTTATAGACACATTTCAGTTAATGAAAAGGCCATGCGAAAAAGATAACTAGCAACGCAACTAAAGGGGGGATGTTTGCAGGATGATCCACATAGTTGCGCGGGGGTGCTGCTGGGTCGCAACTGGTTTCTCTCGTTAGGGTGCACCAGTTCCGCAAGGCACTGAGCTGGACGAAGAAAGTGTAAACCCAGCCAAAATGAAACTCCGTCCGGGTTGCCGTAATGTTAGCTTGTTTAGGGACACCTGATTTGATAACCGTACTGTTTTTTCGGGGTCCTGGCAGACTGTTTACTATGAAAATGGAAATGCAATACCTTCCTTATCGCCAATAAACTTACTACTACTACTACTAACTGAGCACGTCCGTGGACATGGTTGTCTAAATCAGCTATGTCCAACCCGCGGCCCAGTCGAAGGCTTTGTGCGGCCCAATTTCGGTTTCGTTGTAGTAAAAGTAGTCTACATACTGACAACCTGTCCTTTTTTTGATAATCTTTAATTAGACATCTTTGATGCAGGTTGTCCTAAGTGCCATTTTATCACGTCTGATACCACTGCAGTTATGATTCGAACGCTTTCAGGACATCAGTTTTAGCTGAATTTAGTTTGCTAAGATCAAAGAAAGCCATTCAATGTGAGGCCCTCATTAATATGTCATTCAATGTGGGTCCCTGGTTAAGTTAGTGACATGGTTTTTGGCTCAGTAATCCATTTGGGTTGGATATAGCTGGTCTAAATTCAGGTCACAAAATTGCTGACTTAGAACTTCTCACGAAGCGTCACGAGCCTTAGTTATTTCCTAGGTTCTTACATGTGACATAGTGACTCATTTAAAATGATATCAGTTTTTTGACGAAATAATCGATACATTTGCAGCATAAAAAGCAAGAAAACTGATTTGTCTTTGATGTTGGATAATTGCAAGTAAAGCACTACATCGCACTATATCTTTTATTTTGTGTTAACTTTTCAGGGTATTATATCCAAAGAAATGTTTTAGAATTTTGCAATTTTATATTTGTCTGGCAGTTTTGCGTAAAATCAATTGCTTTCAGTTTTTCATGTGCATCCTTCTGTCAGTCCTTATCTATTATGTATTCGTGAGCCTAACCTTACTCAGTCCTTTATGACGTACTAAAACTCACAACTCTGGTGGTGCACGCTCCAGACCCCTACAGATCACACCAGTGGTGACTCCAACGATAGTCGTGACGAGAGAGTGGAACAGGTGGGTACGCTACATTCGGGATCTTCAAAAGGCTCTGACAAACCCGTGCTTTACAACAGTGCTTCTTAACCTTTTTCGGTTTCGTTCACCCCTGCCATCGATTGCTGCATTCGCATTCATTCCATTGCGAATTCATGTCCCGTGTGACAATAATAACTCAACTACTGTTATTGTTGAGTTTGATTTTTGCACAAAATCCACTAATTACTAAGTAAGTCATTTAAAGACAGCCGAATCCTCATTGACTGTCAAGAAATGCGAAGAGCTACGAAAGTAGCAAATGCAGTCATCCGATTAATTTTAAGGAGCGACGACACACAAAGTGAAAACTACGAGCTCACTGAGAATCAAACTCAAGACCTCTGCCACTGCTGACATAATTACAAAACCACAAAAACTTTAGGAAACTATAAATATTTACAACAGAAAACCGGTTGTTCATTACTGCACTGCTCCCGAACGTCTGTGATCAACTTTTCGAACTGTAGATGAATTAATTCATTTCCTTCAAAGCCACTCTCAGCAAGGCTTCAATGCATTTTAGCGCATTTCGCGTTTTAGTTTTCAGCTCGACCATGGGCGTCCGAAGTATGTTTTCCATAGGGGCCCAACCATGGTGAAATTTTCGTTTACCAACTCAAAAAAACATTTTTCTACAAAAAAATGAATAGGAAAATATCAAATTCCGAAAACAAAATCCAAGGGGTCAAGGCCCGCTCCCTTTCGCTTTCCCACGCCCACGAGCTCGACCAAATATGAAAATCCTTTCACTGACGTGTGCATGGTAGCCATGACTCATGAGCACTAGCTGTTGCAATTGCAAGGCTTGTAATGCAGTTTCCTTATACTGTAAGAATTCAAACAAACCAACCGAAAAATGCCCATAATAGAGATATGTTTTGAAAGACGTTCTCTTGCTGAAGGAAACTTATTCGCGATGCTAGCCTTCCATTAAAATTCTGGTTCTTTGAGCTGCTAACCAGGGGTGTCCTGATCGATTTCATCTTTGTACTTACATTTACTTTCATCAAAACAAGGTGTTTGTACGTATTTCTCAGATTTTCTGTAGATATTACATGATATGTGAACGCGTATTAAATGTTGGAACCCAGGGCCGGCCTTAGCAAGTGCAGGGCCCGATTGTAAGCACTTTTGCGGGGCCCCACTCAATGCCGTGTGCACAATTTTTTGAGAGGGGCATCAAGTCAATGATATAAATCGGCAATGTGGAAAAGCGAAAAGGTGAAGCAAAGCTACGGAGATCTGTTGCCGTGCCCCCAGTTTAACCTCTCCAGCAGAGACTTCAACGCGGTTGCACCCATAAATCCATGAGTTACTACACTCAACACCTCCAGAGAGGAGATATTGGGTGTAGTGCGAGTGAACATCCAGAGCTAAAAAGTGTGCAGTAGAAGCAAAAGTTTCTATTTTTCCATGCCGGGTATAGCAGCCGGGAAGTAACGACGGGGGGCAAGGGGGGCACAATGCCCATGGCGCCGAAAAGTCCCAACAACGCCGCAAGTACTTTCTTCAATACAGTACATTTACCACCAAAAGATCTTTAGGTTCGAACTTGGGGGTGCAAAACTTGTTTCTTGCCCCGGGTGCCATCTAACCTCGGTACGCCTCTGTGTTTACCTTGCTGAACTCTCAGACCAGCTGGGTTCAGCTAAGGTGGGATGCACTGTGGGAAATATGGTTATGGATCATCTAGTGTTTGCTGATAATGCAGTATATGTGTGTTTAGCCCCAGTATTACTGGACTCCAGCTTCTGGATATTTGTGGTGACTATGCTGCTGGACACGAAATCGCTTTTAAATGTAACAAAGCAATTGGTGTTCATTTTCTCCCACAAGTAGAAACAACCTGCTCCATCAAATGTTGTTCTGAATGGCGTACGTGTACAATTTTTTGACCAGTTGAAATAACTTTGTTGTGTTGCTAAGTGCCTCATTGAAGGATGATGATGATATTCAGAGACAAGTGAAATCTCTGTACAGTGCAGCAAACAAGCTTAGAACAATGAGGCACTTTCGATCAATGTTCGCCTGCAGTAAAAGACGCTCTATTTCGTGCCTATTGCATGCCAATGTGTGCTTGCCAGTTGTGGAGCAAATACACACAGATTAGTATGAAGCGCTTACGCGCTGCATACAATAATGCCTACCGAATTATGCATTACATACCCAGAAATGTAAGTGTTCGCCCACACCAAATTAGCCATCGTGTCAGGACTTTTGATGCCTTATTGAGAAATATTCTGTATCGCGTTTTACAAGATTGTATCTTCGTCTAACTTTTTCATTCGATCTCTTCAAATGTCTGATGCTTTTTACAAATCTTCATTTTCCTCAATTATTTAACGCCACTGCATACGGTGGCCAACCGATATAGCTGATGCGTTGTACCAGTGTACGCGTCTCATCAGTATTGTTTTTGCATCACGACGAAAACCTTCCGTGTGCTTTGTGGCGCTCTAGGACTTCTTTATTTACTTGTTCCAATATCCAGAAAACGTGTGCAAACCAAGTATACAAAAAGTGAGAAATATAACCAGTCCCGTCGCCACGTGAGGATTTGGTGGATTTAGCCCCCCAAATGAAGGTGCAAGCCCCCAAATTGAAATATGAAACACTATAAATCAGTGGAGTTTTCGTCATATTTACTATGTCAACCCCGCTATTGAAAACTTTCTGCCGACGGTTCTGGATGCAGGGCCTCCAAGAGAAACCTTTTTAGGCGGAACAAAACCCATTTGGGGCCCCTAAGACTTGCAAAATTATTTTGAAATATAATAAAATTGAGGCTAATAAATGTGCATCGAACTTCAACAAGAAGTGCTCGTTTATTGATCATATGAAACATTATGTTAAAACATACCGGTATTCAAGTCATGTAACAATATCACCATTTTTTAACATGACTTTTAAATGCTCATAGTAAAATCTTATCGAGGAAGAAATTAGAAAAAAAATCATTTGACTATCATATAATAGTTTTTCAGGCTTTCTTACTCGCAAAATTTCTAATAACACTAACAAAATCAACTTATTTGGCAATGCTAGACTCAATGCTTAATCTTGCTAGGTCAACAAGTCGAGTTTGTGACACAGTAGACCGCAAAAAATTTTTTGCAAGGTTGAGCTTGCTGAAAGATCTTTCAGCAGATGCTACATTTCAGTAGATGCTACTTTTCAGTAGATGTTACTTAAGACGATTATAGGCTAAATGCCAAATACTTCGCTGTTTTTTGATCGCACCTGTAAATAATTCTCATAATTTTCTGCACAAGTTAATGGACAGCGTTACCTCAGTAATCGTTTAGATACCATTAACACAATGCAAATAGATTAGGAATATCTAGCAAGACATGTTATGCAGGCTCCTGAATGGTGTCACTTTTCTCCTGACCTTTCAACTGAAGCTTAATTCGTTAAAACTTCATAGTCAAGTTAGTGATAGCAATACTGCCAATGTTGCTCTCATATATCTCTAGAAACTACACTCCATACCATACGAAGGTGAAAACTTCAGTACATTACTTCTCACACAAGCGAAACTTCAATTCATTTCATCAGCCCGGTATTGCCCAACTAGTGGATAGATTTTTTCAAGTATAAGACAATCGTGGTTATTTTAATAATTCTGACATCTTAGCGAGACTGTAACGTTATGCCGTAGTCTCAGAATGAATGGAATCGATCTACTATAGGTTGAATAAAACGCTGCTAGTGAAATGAGACTGCGACTTCATTGAGTAACTGTATCCTTGGAATGACCTTACTTATTATAACAAGAATGAAGGGACAGAACGAAATATTTTTTCGACCGGCTATTGCTTCTATTTTTGACTGTGAGCTACAATAAATAGCCACGCGGGCCACAGGCCGACGACCACAGCTTTTAAAGCATTCTGTCGAATGACTGTAAGCGGTTAGTTTCTCCTATGTTTTCGAAATCTTCAGATTTCTGGGTATGCCCGCTATTCCTAAACTCACATTCGATTAGAGCAGGGGTGGTGAACCTGCGGCCCGCGGGCCAAATGCGATCCGCGTGAACAATTAATATGGTTCGCCTCATAATTTTTGTTAACCAAGTTAGAACACGACATCGTGTCAAAATAAAACTCTATGACAGGGATATATAAAACTCTATAAATAAAACTCTATAACCTTTTTGAAACTGCAAGCTGCTTCTTGGCTACCGATTAATGTGAAGGGCTACTAGTTTGATACACACTTCTGAAATAAAAATTTTGCTCAATTTACCTTCAATTATTTTGGTATTGATATTCAGTAATGTGAAGGCATTGATCATGCTAATGTTATTTTTAGAACAGGCCCGCCTACGACCTACGTGGTCCTTGCGGGCGACCTGGTGCCCACGGGCACCACGTTGGTGACCCCTGCTCTATGATAAGCAGACATGTAGACAGTAAGTCAAGAGAAGTCTCTCTCGCTCATTGACGTAGCTTCTCTCTTTGCTTTCCTTTGGAAGGTAAAGGTAGAATTATAAGATGAAATTAATTAATTTTTGCAACCCGCCAACGATATTCCACAATTTATGCGGCCCGTGATAGTAAATAGGTTCCCCATCCCTGGATTAGAGTCTGTATTTGCTTGCGGCGCAACAATCAGCAAAATGCACAGCGCAGATCACCGCCGCGGTGCACTGTATTAAACTTTTTAGTTGTCTTACACATCTGCGTAACATTCGAGGGCTACTGTTATTAGATTAGATTTTATTGTGAATTGGCATGTTTCCATTCAAATTTCACTTCAAGTATCTCTTAGTTTGAAACAACGGTTTGTTGGAGAGTGTTTTTATTAAAGATTTGTTTGAAAATTTTTGAAAATGAAAGGCATAAAGGAAAATTTAGTTAAATGGACAGGCTGGGACAGTAATCGTGAATGTCATAACTTCGACAAAGTAGGCAAACATTCAAGTTCAAAAAAAGTAATTACTGCTAATACTTATCAATGCATCATATCAGGAAAATGCATTGCCAGCAATTCACACTAAAATACATCACACTAGCTTACCAAATCCTTTAGGCCAAACCAGTTTTACCACCGGGATTAATTTCGCTACATTATTCCGAGTTTGTTAGTAACAAACACTCAAATGTTCCTTCAGTCTCGGGCACCTCCGTAGCTGGTGTGCCCCGGAACACTGCACCTGCTGGACCCCCTTTCATACGCCCTGTGCATAGGCCTATAACTGGGAAAACGTTAATCGTCGAATCCTGCTTTAAAATTCAGGAAAATTAATTGACTGTCGATCCCATGATACATGTGTTGCAAAGCATTTGAAACCTTGATCGAAACAGTTTGTATACCTCTGTGCGCCAATGTACACCCCCATCTGACTTACCCTACCTTTTACTTTTTCTCTGTTAGCTGTAACCTCAAAGTTTGATGTTAGAATGCCATCATTTCTCTCCCACTACTGGATCCCTGTGTTATGATGGGTGAATGACGTTGCAGTTGGGCGCTGTTAAGTGTTTTGCTCGTATATCAGTGTTGGTTGTGTGCAAACACCTATTCTGTAATGCGCTATGGCTAACCATTTTTGTGCTCTTGTGTTGTTTCATTGTGCCTGTGATATGGACCANGATTCTGCAATAAATGAATTATTATTATGATTATTCAGGCCCCACGAGAGGGGGGTGCAGCCGGTGAGCCGCACCGGGGCCCATGGGAGTCTAAGGTGGCCATGAANTTAAAGTTCAAAATTGGAATGGGCAATTATTCACAAAGTTTATATTGCTATAACTTTATTCANAGGCTACAATCGTGGGAGTCGGAAGTGGGGGCAGGGGGTTTTGTCCCCCCTGGATTTTGAAATTTTTAGAAAAAAAGGTTGTTTTCTTAGTTTTGAGTGGGGAAAACAAATTTCACCACTTCTGGCCCCCCTGGAAAAATTTTGGAAAAATCCCCTAGTGGCCACCCTTCGGAAAAAATCCTTCCGACGCCCATAGCTACAATCTTGTGCAAATCAATTGACTAAATTTGTTGTTTAAGTCGATATACAATGTATCGCCATTTCTTTTGGTATGCATTTGGGAATATCTCGATTGCTGCTGTTCATCGTTAACCCAAAGCACTAAGTGTTGCGTGACGTGTCGGAACAATCGAAAGATATGTTTTATGACGTCACCTAGTATGTTATTCAGGTCAATATAGTGTTATAGAATGAAACCAGTTCTATCTGTTCTGTTGTATGTAGTTGAGAGCAGAGGAAGATATTAGGGGAGGCTAACTAGCATGGGCGCAATATTGTTGTAAAATGTGCGGGAACAGCTTGGTGTGACACCAAAGTAGTCATCGGGTCGATGCAGAAGTGAATCTTGATTTTAGAGGTGTTTTGAAAGCAACACTAAGCACGATTTGCTTTATTCCTACAGAATGCCCAGCAAAAGTAGGTGTTACGTACCTGTAAAGCAAATGTTTTACATTTGGGTGAAAAATCGAAAGCATTGCTACATTGTGGGTTTGGTTAAACTCAGGTAAATCAGATGACTTACGAACCAATGTATTCACCACAGGCACTGCATAAAGTGCAAGAGAGACGGAATAAATATCTTTAGAATATGTTTGGTTACCATTGTCGCGACATTACAGGAAATGAGATTAAATTTATAGACTATCTTTAAATCGTAGGAAAGTCCCTACGTTTTGAGCTATAGGTCAACACCTAGCTAAGTCAATATTTCTTTAACGTTTTGATTGAAAACCTGTTTGCCAATTGTTGAAGAGTCTGCGAAACTGCCCAACCTAAAACTACGTCTCCACAATAGTGGTGCTTTTTGTCTTCGGAAAAACTTCGCAGAGATTTGCCTAAAAAATTAACTTTCTAACATTATAAATCAGTGGTATAAGAGGCAGGGTTACAGGGGATGCAAGCGCACCCCCAAAAGTTTTTATTTGTTCACAATCCGACAAAATATCTGAAAATCTGGGCAAAATTTGTAAAAATTCACGCAAAGTACCTAAAAATCTGGACAAATTCCATGAAAGTCCGGGCAAAAATGGGGCCCAACGTTGTAATGGCGCCCAACCTTTACAGAAAAACACACGGAGACCTTTTTGAGCAAAAGTCGCACAAAAACCTTTCGGGTAAGTTTGGGAAAATTCGGGCAAAAATATTTCACACACCCAAAAATGTGCTTGCTCCTACACCTATGTTATAAACTTGCATCTTTAAATTTTGCGCTGTCTGTTTCTGAATACGTGACAACCAACATTACAGCAAAGCCAGTTACATTTCTGCACCAGTGTCAGGGGCGTAATGAGCTTAGATGGCGCCCGGGGCAAGAAGCAACTTTGGCGCTCCCATGTTCGAACTTGAGGTCTTTCTGAGCAAATGCACTGTATTGAAAAAAGTAGTTGTGACATTGTTGGGAGTCTTCGACACCACCGCAGTCATTCGGCGCCACTATAGTGATTCGGCGCCCGGGGAATTGTACCCTCCTGGCCCCCCTCGTTACGCCCCTGTTTGTTGGGCAGTTCTCACGCGGTAAAGAAATAAGGGAACAGTATTATTATTACGAAAGAATAACATTGTAGATCCTAATCGATAAGGGTCTGGGTCAAAGTCTGGCACGTAAATTATGAAGTTCAACGCAGTGCAAAGCGGTGGCGGTTCTAAGGGGGAGCCTGGGTGGGCCATGGCCCCCCAGATTCTTGGCTGGCCCCCTGCTTGGTACCCACAGTTTTTGTGCTTAATTTCACGTTCAAGCTCGTTTGACTGACATATACAGCAGATAACTTTCAGCCAGCAAAATTTTAAACGATGATTTAGAAGCCTTCTTGCCTGCATTCAATATTACCCAAATGCATGATAAGATGGGTTGTTGGTTTTGACGGCCGGGTAATTGGAGTTGGTTATGACGACACACATCAGTGGTTGCTCGGACCCTGCGTGAAATTTAGTCAGACCGCGGTTTTGGTGGTGAAAGGTTCAGTTCGAAGCTCAGGAACAGTCGTTATAAATGGGAAGATTGATCTATCGTGCATTGCAGTATGAGGTAGAACTGGATTATATTACTGTCAGCAGATTGTTGCTTGTCCCAGTAGGAAAATGTTGGCGACAGCATCAAGAATTGGTTTCAGTTATTTATCCAAATATATCCTGACTGTAAGCGTGTGTTCTGCTGCCTTGTGTCTCGTATGACTTCGAAGCATCTTACGCAACTGGTCGTGACTCCAGTTTAAAGTCTACCTACACACGTCCTGCAACCTCATAAAACTTTGTAATGACATTTGGTAATGGTTCAGGAGCAATTCTTTCCTGCATTTCAGCTCTTTGACCCGGAGGTCAAACATATCTATCAGAAGAACACTTGAAAAAATTCGCAAATGCATATTCAATTAGTGAAAATGATTCAAAATATGAAACACTTCTGGCAAAGAATTTGCTTCGGAAAGAGTCGCAGCCAGTCGCATAACTAGAGGTTTGAGCCAGGGGGCAAAGTTTAGCTGAAGAGGGCCCACTGGTCACCGTAGGGGGCCCATTAGACAAAACTCAGAAAAAAGTTAAAAAATGATAGTGCTGCATGCCGTTGATGTCTATACCAGCTAAAACAAACGAAAACACCCAGAAAAACGCAAAAAAATCAACTAGAGGGGCCCAGTTTTTGCATTTGGCTTGCCAGGGGGCGGCTCGCCCTCTTGTTCCCCTGTCAGTGACGCCACTTGTCGCAGCTGCCTACATCGCTCGAACAATTTATTTCATTTATAGCTCCTTACAAAAGTGCGTTTGATTGTTTATACAAGTTGTTACTAACAGCTGTCGCTCCCATGTTCACCAGCGCTTCATGCGAGAGAGTTTTTTCAAAAATGAAATTAGTGAAAACATTTCTCAGAAATTCCATGACCAGTGAAAGATTGATTGGCAATGCTCTGCTTTCAATTGAAAGGGTACCAGCTGAAATATAGATTTAGCTGGCTTCGTTGATGAATTTGACAGTCGACATGACAGGATTAAGTTACACTGAGTAGATGTTGATATGAAATTCTGACTAGACGGTGCAGGGATTTGTGTGAGGATCGCATTGCTCGTTGTCTAATTGCTTCTTTTGGTTTATTTGAGGTGGTGCGTGTTTCGCTGATGACAAGAGTCATAAATCAGTGGATCTCAATCTTTTTTGGCCCATGGACCATCTTTTTTAAAAGTATTCGATGGACCACTTTGCTATGCTGACACCTCATGAACAACTAGTCGAAACTTGCACATAGGTCAGTGAACGTTTTATCAAAGATTTATGGAACTCTTTGTGGATAGGTGGACCGCCTGTACCCCACTGGGAATCACTGTCATAAATTAACCCAGGGTTTGAAAGTCAGCGTTTGAGGATCAGTCAGAGAAAAATTTAGCGTGAATATTAAAATGAACGACTTTGTTAGGAATATCTCCTGAGCAAGTTTTATGCCTGCTGTTGCATCTTGCTGTCAGGTACACACCGAAAACGCCGATACACATACCTATCTGCGGCGCGGCTTTGCTAGTTTAGGTGCCACTCGTCGACTGGTGCCGAAACCTTGCTGTTGTTAACTGCATAGTGCATTGAAAGGTCCCACCAGTGTTGCCACTATGTTGTTCTGTTATCACGGAAAAGTACTGGATTTCATGATAAAAAAACACTAGATTCACCAAAAAAGACTAGATTACAAAAGCAAACTTACACACAGTGAAAATGCCCAGAAAATGCGTTGCAATGCCAATCATAGACATTGTGCAAAGCATTGTAAACCAGAGACGAAGAAACGGGAGATAGCAGCAACGCTTATGTTTGCTTGTATAGGTCACTGAAACTTTTGACAGATGACCACAGTGACTTCGCAGCGGTTTAACTCAAAACATATTATATTGCCTTGCGTAATTTAAGATTTAAGTAGGTAGAATTTTTAGCAAATTACAATTGCACTAAATGAAGAGGTCTCAATTACAGTTACAATTACACAAAATTGTGCAATTAATTACATTCAGCTCACTCATAAAAAACACTAGATAGCCAGGGTCGGCCCTAGCAGGTGCGAGGCCCAATGCAAGACCTAGGCGCGGGACCCCTCTGATAAGTGGTTTTGTGACGTCATCGTGTTCAGTCAACCGTATTACGACCGTGGTAAAGCGCAGATATAAAGCACTAACACGAGAATTGAGCACGTTTGCTAACGTTCAATAATAGAGGAAATTCGCTAGTTCTAACGAGAGCGTTCTTTGTTAACAATGGAATTTATATGGCGTTTCTACTGAATTCTCAAGCGTGAAGTGTGTCTGGCAAAAATAAACAACCTGCCCAACCACCATGGCGCGGGGCCTAATGCAGCTGTATCGGTTGCATCGGCTTAAGGCCGGCCCTGTAGACAGCCATACAAAAACACTAAAACCAGTGGCGATTCTACGGGGAGCCTGGGTGGCCCATGGCCCACCCAGATTTTTGCTTGGCCCCCCAGTTTTTTTCTTTATTTCCCGTTTATGTTCATTTGATTGACATATACAGTAGATAACTACAGTAGATAACTTTCGGCCAGCAATATTTTAAACGATTATCTACTGTAGACACCCTCTAGCCTGCATTCAATATTTCCCAAATGCATGATAAGCAGTGTTGTTGTTTTTGACGGTCGGATACCTAGAGTTGTTTTTGACGACATACACCAGGGTTTGCTCGGATCCTGCGTGATATTTAGTCAGACCTCGGTCATGGTGTTAAAAAAGTCATTTCGAATCTAAGAAACAGTCGCAAAATGGGAAGATTTATCTTTCATGCATTTCAGTGTGAGATAGAGCTAGATTATATTATTGTCAGCAGGTTGTTGCTTGCCCCAGTAGCAAAAGGTTTGTGAAAGCATTAAGAATTGGTGTCAGTTAATTTATCTGAATTTATCCTGACTGCTGTATTGCGTTCTGCTG
>JGI24021J15306_10008418_pt1 | contig 12689 bp, 9 predicted proteins | sample Ectturendosymbi1_FD_15306 | JGI IMG/M metagenome (IMG submission 15306) | reverse complement strand
AAGGCCCGTGTCAATCTCTATATCGGCACCTCTCTCTCTCTCACTAACTGCATGAAACCGCCGCGTGGCCGTATGTACACAGCGCGGCGCACGACCGTAGTAGTGGTAGCGTATAAAAAAAGAACTATGACGAAAAAAATATAGAACATTGGGGGGACGCTTCGCGTCTGTGACGATCGAGAAGTCGTAACGTCCGGTGGCAACAAGGTCCGGAAGCGGCTGGCGTAGCTTGGAACGTCGTTTCCGTTTAAATAACTAAGGGGGATGCGTGTGGGGGAGAGTTCAGACATCCACCACCATCTTCTTGTGGACGTCGAGCGACGACACAACCTGGAATGGTTGGAACTCTCGATTATTTTCAGGCGTTACGTTTCTAAGCGGCGTACATTGCAATAAGCGATCTGGAAGCGTGCCTGGGGAGGGGGGAAACACGTCACATGCAAAGGTTCAACTGGTTACTTGACTGTGCAAGCAGCAACGGTTGAGCCAAGAAAAAGTCAATAGTGGAGGTTCTACGCTTTTAAATATAAACCTCCGTTCTGACCAGAGCCGTCGACAGAAAACCTTCAATACGGGCGGGGGGGGGTTTGCGTTTGTGCAGGGGGCTTGACAATCTAAAATTTGACAAAAACTCCTGATTTGTAGTGTTTGTTATTTCAACTTGGACGGGCTTGAAGTTCCGTTTGGGGGGACTAAGCACACCAAAGCCCCCTGCAGCGACAAGACTGTTTCTGACGAGCGTAAAAACTCCTTTTGCTGTTGGTCAGAAAATCTTTGTCAAACGCGCCATGCATCGCCGGCAAGCGGGGAGGACCGCAACGACGTCAAAACTAGTACGTTGCGGGACGGAGCCTACACGACATAGCGAACAGGACCGGGACATGATGGTTCTTTTCAGTACAACTTTGTACCCCCCAGTTAAGGACCACAACTGCTCCCTGCGCCGCGCGGTTTACTTCGCGGCGAGAATCTGCCTCGCACATCACTGCAGGGCCTTTGCTACGAGGGGGGGGGGTTGCGGGCAGTGCCCCCCCAATTTTGTTGTGCCCAGAATGTTTTTTATTAAAACATACATGGTAGCGAAAACAAAAATATTTCCCCCCTAAAATATGTTTTCCCCCCCACCCAGAACCGTCGCCAAAAAGTTTTCAATAGGGAGCTTTAGGTTTGTGCGGGGGGGCTGGCGTTCTAATAATTGACAAAAACTCCACTAAGTTACAGTGTTTTATATTTGAATTTGGGGGCTTGGAGCTTTATTTGGGGAGGCTAAGCCTACCAAACACCCCTGTGGAGATGGGACTGTCCCACACCGTAAACCTTGAAACCTGGATACGGGCCTGTGTCACTGGCAGTTCTGTGCGCGAAGCTTTTTTCCTTTTTCGAGACGAAGTTTAAAAGAGAAGCAAATTCCGATTTTCTGGTTCTTCGGTCAGACCTGAACGGGAATCGAACCCATCCTGCAAACTTGAAGAGATNTCGTTCTACTCCATGCATCAGGTTTCGCGACAATACTCAATCAATTCGTCACATGACTATCTTTCCCCACGCCCATTCACGACGACGTCGTCAAGGTGTTGGGCGGAGGCGTTTTTCATTGCTAATAAAAAAACTTAAAATTTGGGACCCAACACGTGTCGCGTAGAAAGTGGCAAACTTGCAGAAAAAGTCTATTTTGAATAATACCGATGACCACAAATACCACATTTTCAAACAACCGTTCTCTTACAGCAAAGTAACAATGAAGGCAGCAGACAACACACTTAAACCGACTTCTATTTGTCTTCTGTGCCAATTATTGACGGACGTGAGGTGAGTGATAAATTTTTCACAGAAATGGCGAAATCGTAACCGGCTGACCGAGGACAACTCGTTTCCAGCAAGATTCAAGGCACGCTGCAAGTTGCAGGTAAACCGTCACCGAAATGATGACAATGAACTCTTGCCGTTCTTTTACTGAGATCGGAAGGTTTTTTTTTTCGAAACGCCCAGCAAGATGTTGTTCAGATCGCCAGTGTCAACGTTTTTTTTTAATTCTGATACGACTCGACTTCGAGTTCAATCCTGCTCAGTGGGGGCGAAACATTTTTGGGGGGCCCTAAAACGTATTTGATATTAGGCGAGCAACAGTATTTTGTATGGTACGCCGCTTCTCAAAGCACAAAATGACTACATATGCTAAATTTTTTGGAGGAATGGCCACCCCTGGCTACGCCTCTGATGCCTCAACACCATATGATGCCTGTTATGCGTCAACACGCTTCAACACATCAACACGCTTGCCCAACCTCGGTACCCGCTCGATAGGAACTGAACATTCGATCTGCTTTGCAATACAAACATGTCTCTTGCACAGTTTTATCGTCTCCTCTCAACAAGCCGCCGCCCCACGCACCGCTGCGTTCGCCAAGATCGAATAACGATTGCTGTTGTTTTTGTCTCCAAGCGGCCAACGCAGCGCGCGCCCGCAGCGTGCGTTAAACGAGGGAGGGCCAGGCTGACCCGCGGAAAATCGATGGCGCGTTCAATAAGATCGCGTCGCAGCTGCCAACTCCTGCACTCGGACAGGATGCAGCCGCTGAAAGCAGGTAGGTGTTGCGCTGACAAGTCGAGAGGCGCGCGCTGGTAGCGCGACGCTGTCAATCATCGCATGCTTGTCGACAGCGTTTTGCTGATTCCGCGAAAGCGGCGCGGATGTGACGTCAATTGCTGATGCCGCGAAAGCGGTGCGGATGTGACGACATAAGTAAGCTTTCGCCGCAAGCGCAGGATCAGTTTGAGACGACTTCCGGGCTTATTGACAATTATGGTTTGTCGCTGTCGACCTTCGCATCAGAAACGTGGCGAGTTCAACCCCTAATCTTTGAACCGTCGATTTTTGCACCAGAAACAGCGAGTTTGACACTTAACCTTCAACCTTAGCACCAGAAACCTANCGAGTTCAACACTTAACTTTTGACCTTTCAACCACAAACAGCGAATTCAACAACGAAAGTCAAGTTTTAACCTTCACAAAAGCTTTGAATTTCTGGGTAGTGACGTTGTGAAAACTACGTTGATCTTGGGTTTGCCACAGCCATGAGAAAATAACTAATGAAGCCATGCAAAGTACTTTCACTTGGTTTTGAAAGACGGCCAAAGTAACAACCTACACACCTTTCGATGCAAACTTCCTCAATATGTCATCAAGTGGAAAACCAAACAAGGTTAGACTTACTGCTGAGAATTCGTCAAACGATATTTTGCCGTCGCCATCTTTATCTGCGTAAATAATCGTTTTGTCCACGATCTGCTGGAGCTGTGGATCTTTCAAATTATTCCCGACCATCATTTTCAGCACTTGGAACAGTTCGCCGTTTGAAATAAATCCGTCGTTGTCGATGTCGTAAATGCGGAAAGCGACTGCAAAAAATCAACGAAGAACTAGCGTTGTTTTCATGGGCGTCGGAAGGATCTTTTTCAGGGGAGGGGCAATAGTGGATTTTCCACGGGGGTGGCAACAGTGGTGAAATTTAATTTTACCAACTCCGAAACCGAGAGCAAAACATTTTTCTACTAAAAAAATAAGAGCAAAACACCAAATTTCAAAATCCAGTGGGGCTTGACCCCCCCTGCCCCCCCTCTTCGACGCCCTGTGATTGATTTATGCTTTTCAACAGTGGTTCGTCAGCTTTAAACGGAGTGCTGTGAAGCGGTTATATCAGAAGTTACCGCAGAGAAAGTTGCAAGGTTCAAATGACGCCTCTGAAGCAGAACCTCATGAACCCTTGTAACGTCAGTAAAATAACCATAAGGTTATTCGGGAAACAGAAATGCTGAGGCCTTCGCGTAAACTGCACACTGGCAAACAAAGAACGAACCGTTGACGCACTTACATTTAAGCTTGGACATTTTATCGCCTTTGACGCTGAACTGCGACACGCCTTCGATGAATTCTGAAAGAAAGAACGGGAAAAATCAATAAGCGTGACTTTCAGCCGCAAAGCTGCCGTCTCAACAGCACAGGGCTGCAAATCTGTGGAACGAACGTGAAGGAGCTGCTTATATGCACGACGGGAAAGCGCTTTCCACACAAATCCTGAATTACACCTGTCTTGTTGACCTAGGCCCGCAACCAGGCAAATTGCCCCCTTCCCCGAAATTTTCAAAAACATTTGAAAACGCCAAGAACTTTTTATTTGTTAGGTAAAGGAACAATTTGCAATTATTTTGCCCACCCCGCCCCGAAGATATCAGTTGGACGCAGCCCTGCATTGACCATTGCGTACAGAAGAGTTTCAGTCAACTCCCACCTCGAAAGTCAACTTCTCCGTTTCCGTCTTGATCAAATATCTCGATCACTCTTTGAACGAGTGGGTTTTGTTGCAGTTCGGGCAGCGACATGAACTCTTCCACACTAAGCGACCCTGAGTTGTCGAGGTCGAGCTTTCGAAACCGCTTACCCAGTCTTGCAATCTCGTCTGGGTCAACTGTTTTTTTGCAAAAGAAAAGGTTTTACAAATTCTTTCTGCTTCGGAGACGTCTAGACTTCGATAGCTAGTACTTTAGTCAGGCTTTACTGGCGATAAAAACATAAAAACAGGTAAAAAAAAAAACTGGCCAACGTTTCGATAGTTAGACAACTATCTTCATCAGGGCGAAAGGTTTACTACTGTTTCGGTCATTAAGAACGAAAAGTATCAGTTCACAGTTCTGCTTGAACGTGGACCACGCCGCGACCACACGTCGAGATTTTCGTAAATTAACTCTTCGCTTGCACACGCCATGAACGGATCTGTGGCGTCTTATCGCCTGCGCGGACGTCACAGCCTTGAACGAGACTGATGTTCCGTGAACGAAGTCAGTGAGTCGGATTTTATGCTTTTATATTTTATGGTATACGGACTCCGCTGAACATCACTTTCACGTTGTTTGTTGACAAGCACAATTGAGTCTCATGCTTAAAGTTTTTGTAACTGGCTGACGTCATAAAAGGTCCAGCACTTAATAAAGCAAACAAGGTGGCACTCAGCATCAGGACTGTCTGTGACTTTGGTTGAAACTCATTACATTTTAACTTTGGGTTCAGGACATTGATTGTTATATGACGGCTGCAAAACCTCGCCTTGAATTGACCAGGAATGCAAAAAAAGGGTTTGAAGCCTGATCCATCTTCAAGATTACAAAAATGCAGTGGATCTACTTTATGCCATCAAGCTAAAGTATTTTCATATGTACATAACAACCTTTAGCCTGCTAGTTTTAAAATAGATCTTTTTTTATTACAAATTTTAATTATTCTAATTTGAAATGCAATTTACCAAAGAAATTTTTATGGCAATCGCATCATTAACACAAAGTAAACTGAACTATAGCAGATCAGTAGGAAACTAATAAACAAGAACCTTGAACTTACCCTTCAGAAATTAACCAATCAAGAAGTTTATCTTCTGCAGCAGCAACTTTTGGTCCTATTAAGTTTACCCAAAATTTTCTACAACTACTGGCAAAAAACTAGAAAATGAAATATTTGAAAACATTTTTGTGCAAATGTTTTTGTTTTGCAGTGGAGGCAATGCCAGGTGCAGTGAAAGGCTTCAACAATCTTACAGATCAATTTCTACTGGCCTCTACCTCTTGTTCCTGGGCTTAACTGAAAAGCTTTAAACTTTCATAAGTAGCGATTTCAAGGTTTGTTTATAAGTGCCTGAACTTCTAAATTTACAACCTTTCAACTTTACAACTAAAATCCAAACTAAGTTGCAAGCAACATGGCGTGAAAGAAAACAACTAATCTTGCAGAACTTTCTACAAGCCATGACTCTCAACAGAGGATTTGGGCAATATGGCAAAGAGCAGAACAAAATACACCCACAGGAATCAGAAACCAACTTACAATGTGAACACATCTCCATCGGCATGCTCAGATCGTTTCCCTGGAAAAAATTGCTGTGTTTCAACTGAGTGTATATGCACAGTATTCAGAAAAGCTTTATCACAGTATCAAAAACACATTATTATAGGCTTGCAAAATTGCACATGAAAAAATATTCAGAAGCAAAATCAGGTATTTCTCTACAACAGGGGTCTCCAAACATTTTTGTGCGTGGGCCAAATAAGCTATCACACAACAGTTTGAGGGCCAGACATAAACTGCTAATCCAAAACAAATGAACTTCAAAACATGAACATTGCTTTATAATAAACGTACTTCTATTGAAAAGAACATTGAAATTGCTTCTTTGATTTTAGCATAGTGGGAACATCTGGCCTCAGATGGCATGAACCTAATAGTAACAAAGAACTCAGATTGCAGCAACATATCTGCTAAGGTTAGGCCAGCCTGAAGCATAGTAATATTTAGCCAACTGACATTCATGTCGTTGTCTTTTGTAATGTCATTCTTTTGGGATATGCTACATTCTACCAATCAACAAGTTTTTCACAAATACGTTGTTTCTTCATTATTGCTGAAATGTCTTTGTGGGCTGGATTGGGTCTGTGGGCCTTAGTTTGGAGACCCCTGCTCTACAACTACCACCAAAAGCACAAAATGAACTTCCTGAAAATAACTTACCATTTTGTCTGATGGTTCACAAGCACTTAACACTCAAGCAAAGTTTCCACAAACACAACACTTATCCTAAAAAACAAGTAAGTCGTATTATAAGCAGGCAGTACATATAAGTGATGGGGAAACAAACCTGAAAAGAAACTGTAATCAGTATTTCATTATTTATTCGCCATAGGGAAAACAATAATCTATCTAAAACACTTGGCTACACTGACATGCACACAGTATATATATGTATATCAGTTGTTGCAAGTATTTCCAAAGTACCTTTTGTAAGGTAATATTTTGCAACCCAAATTTTCAATTTGTATATAAAAAATCCTAACATATTTTACGCAGACTTGGTTTTCACTGGATATGTCTTTAGTGACTGCTTGACTTAAATAAAACTTTTAGTTCAACAAGTTACTGCTGAGCAACATTCATTGAACTCATCAAAAATACACAGTTCATGAAACAAGTTAATTCTGATAAGGTTAACACTTTCGGTTCTGGGCTTCCCCAATAATGGGCTGGGTATTGGGCCAATACCACTTAGAAAGATTGAATTAGAAAAGATTGAATTAGAAAGTCATCTGTCTTCACAGTCATAGAATGCAGATCTGCTCGAAAACTTCATTTTTGAAAAGGTGGGTTCACTGTAAAAACCACAGGTTTTTACTAATTAAATACTAATTAATTTAGATTTGATCACTGTTGCTGAGGTTTATGTAGTGCATGTGCATTGTATAAAGCAACATAGGCAGGAATGCGTAAGTGCTGGATTGTTAAAAAGTGCTTTTCATCTGGAACCAAACCAGGCTTTTCAACAGATTAGGAGCCAGTGTACAAGTATATCGTACTTTGAAATAATGTATTGAGCTGCTATTTTCACGCCACTTTGCAACTCGATGACCCACCAGTCGATTGTGCTAGAGAGTTATCCAAACCCTCAAAAGACTCAGTGGGTCTCCTAGTTTGCCCTGATAAAAAAATTTAGGTTTTGGGTTTTTTTGGGTGACATCATGAGTGTGTAACCTGATATTGTATTGTGTAAGGTCTTCACTCCCACACGCAATATGCTAGATTTTAAATATGCATTGCAGTAACAAGGAAAACAGTAAACACAAATACACGAATGAACTCGAGGATATATCTGTGGCAATAGCAGTATACGCTTGATAGTGCACATACAGTTACTTTGATGAAACACAAGCTTATAGGACACATGCATGAATGACACTATCATGATTATTATAATGTAATCCTGCGGATGACTTCAAAGTGCATCAATTTATAAAATGCTTGAGGGAGTTGGAGGCTGCCAAGTACCAGGCGTCATTTCGACTGCAAACCTCCCAAGGATGAAGTTATACTTATATTGTAAAAGGAACAGTGTATAACAGTTAGTAAAAGTATTTTGCTCTCGGTATAAAGTTTGATATGCGCAATTCGTTTATATGGTTTATTGAAGCAAGATGCGTTGTAGGCAAACTCAAGCCATCAGAAATAAATGGTTTAACGTTGTCACATTGAACATTTGCTGTTTTCACATACAGTAAAACTCGGTTAATCCGGATTCGATTTGACTGATGATTTTATCCGTTTTTGGCAAAGACGTAACTTAAAAAAAAACGAAACACAAAAACTTTTCTTAATTGCACACTAGAAGACTTGCCTAGTCTTTTGAGGGTTTGAACAGCTCTCTAGCACAATTGACTGGTGAGTTATGGAGTTGCAAAGACTTGGTCAATATCGACAAATTATACGTTTTAAAGTGAAACTTGGCTGGTTCCAAAGGTGTTTTATTCATAGCACATCTAAAATTTAAGACATGTGAATCTGTCTTCATAACATATATAACTATTATCCTAATTGATGGTTAGTTGTTTATGAAAACAAATTGGTGCATCAACAGTGTTGATATGGTAGGGATTTTTTGTTGTGAAATCCATAACATGGATTCATTAAAATAACGGTAGCATGTTTGTGCATGATTTAGCAACTGACACAGCACATGCTCACAATTGCTTCACAAACTAAGTTTGTGTTAACCTTTTTATTTAAAAAATAGCCTTGAAAATGGCTGATACAAGAACTAAAAATCTCTCAGACCCTAATTTACCAACAGGCATTTCTAAGTGCTGAACAACCACTTCATGCCTACATAGTACACAAACATCAAGTTATATACATGCAAATAGAAAATTTGATAACAATAACGTGTCAACAATTAGCCATTAGTTGCAAGTATTTGGAGTCCTAATTATATTTTTACCTGTCCATCACTGTATGCTAAGGGTCTATTGCAATGCATACTGTCACCTGTATTGCAAAATACTACATGTACAATGCTACAGAAAGCTATCAGTGATGTGTATATGAGAAATATTTTTGGACTAAGCTGTGTTTCATAATTACATACTGACTAGATATTGAAGTCTGTCATTGCAATGATACAAATTTACTGTATTTGGCACTGGAGGAACAGAAATAAAAAGGAAAACATATAAACTTGGAAAATTTCTTTACTTCTGACATTAAAACAAAGCTTCCTCATCAATCATGCCATCTTGGTAGAACTAATTTTAGATATAATTTTGGGAGATTTTAAGTAAATAAAATAGCACACAGGGTAATCTATCCACTGCAAACACTGAAAACCTTAATAATACAAATACTGGCTGGCAAATGGAAACTTTCATTTATAATCAAATATCACACAAATATTGAAGTGAAGCAACAACCACATGATTAGAAGTGATTGCACAGCATATAAACAACCACATGATGCTGAAAGTGATTGCGCAGTATTCAGTAATTGCAAAAAAACAGTACATAGTTTACAAAACAATATCAAAACCAATTGTTTAACTCATATGTTATACAAGGTTACAAAAGATAGCTGTTTTACATTGTCAGCAAATCTTTATTGCGTTAAAATGATTTCTTTCAAAGCAGTATATTTGGATACGTTGTTTACTTGGAACTTTGCAGACTGTCAAGTTTGATTGTTCCACTACATAGTTTGAATTGCAGATCCTGTATCTTCAAAAACTTTACGTATAACCTTTATACTTTTGTTTCACCATTTTCAAAAGTAAAGGGCAGATTGAGGCATTGTGTTTCTGTTTCAAGGCCAAGGATTTACAAACAGAAAAACTGTTACAGCCAGTTGGAAAATAAACCAAAAACAAATTGTATCTTCTTTTCATCCATACTTTTTCTCTGTGCATTTGGTAGACCAGGTACTGTTGCTTATGTTAACATAAAACAACCAATGTTTCTAGAAAAAGTTGGTAACTGGTAGCCAGAAAGAGCACTAGATAAAATTGCATGTAATTTAACAAGTTCAACTTCAGCATGGGTATCTTATTCCTCTTTTATAAACAAATGCGTATTATTTGCATTTGACAAGGCACACATCCTAATTGCTCAAAGTGCTGTTCTTGCTTACATGGGAAGCCAAAAAGACCAGCACACAAGAAGGATATATGATGTTACTCCCTGATAATGAACAAAAACTCATAAAATTCCACATAACATAACATGCTTCTGCAACACAAAACATATTTATAGTTCTGAAAATAGTTAATATGCAATTCTAGCTAAAGGATTTGGGGAACCAATGTAGAGATGCTTGTGGTTTCATTCTATGTTGGGTTTAATGTATCCCAAAAGCTATAAACAGTGAGGGCAGGTTAGTGGTTGTAAGAGCAGCATTCTTGTCTCCCAAATAAACAGCCTGGAATTTTAGGTTGCTAAGTTAAAGCAAGGGTGTTGTAAGACTCACACCACTGAAAGTTTGTATGATATGTTTCTTCGAATAGCTTTTCAGGAATACCAATGATACACAAAGTAATAAGATCACATGCTGAACAGTAAAGCCTGCTGTTGTTAACAAGGTGTGATTGGGGTGGTGCTGGAATAACAGCATTTTTTTCGATCGAGACATTTTGATCATTTTTTGCTGAGACATGTTGGTCACTTTCAGTCATTTGTCTCACAGCTGTATTAAAACTCACTGTATCAGTGTTCAGTAGCTTATATTTTCAGACATTCTGACTGAAATGACTTAATTTTTTTCAGTCATTTCAAAAACATTTCAGTCTATTACTGAAAAAACTGATTTAAAAAAGCATACAAATTGTTTCCTATCAAAACATCAAATGTCCTGATTGAATAGGTAACTTGATGCAGGCGAACACTTATATTCCTAGGGATGTAACGCAAGATTGGTAACCAATGTTGTAGGCAATGTGAAGGCTTTTAATACCAAACTGTGTACCTGCACCACAACTGGAAAGAATCCATTAGCATACAATAGGCATTAAACTGATAGCTTTTAACTGCAGTAGAGCACTGGCAATGGTGCTTCTTAGCTTGTAATAAAATGATTTTTTCACTTGCCTTTGAGTCTCATTTTCATCCCTCAATGAGGCATGAAGTAATACACCAAATACTTGACTTAATCAGCCAACTTAACTCTTATAATATTAGTTTTTATTACAGACTTGTTGTCCATATCACAGACGCAATCACACAACACAAGAGCACAAAAAATGGTTAGCCATACAGTGGCGCATTACAGAATCAGTTTTTGCACATGACCAATACTGATAGGAGCAAAACACTTTAACAGCACCCCAACTGTAGCATCATTCACCCATCATAATGCAGGGATCCAGTAGTGTGAGAGAAATGAAGACATTCTAACATAAGAACTTTGAGGCAAACAGCTAACAAAGAAAAAGTGAAAGATAAGTAAATGGGCGTGCACATTGTTGCTCAGAGGTATGCAAACTGTTCCGATCAAGGTTTCAAATGTTTTCAATGCATTCATCATGAAATTGACAACAAATTAATTTTCCTGAATTTTAAAGCAGGATGTGGTAATTAGCATTTAACAGTCATATTCTTATTTTTTCTAAGTTTTTATATATATACTTGGTTTGCACAAATTGCACACACATTTTTTTATACACAAAAGCAATACTAATGAGACGTGAACACCAAACCAATGCACCAACAACTACAGTTGGTCGCCATCATACAGGAGTGTTGAATGATTAAGGAAAAATGAAGATTTGTAAAAAGCATCAGACATCTGAAGCGATTATGTCATTCAGGGAAACAACTGGTTCAGCTGACACTTTTTAGGTGGAAAACATGGTTGCCTTGTTATATACATTTAAACACAATTTCTTGTGCAGCAGCATAATCACAACAAACATTCAGAAGACATTGAAGACCAATGTTGCTAGGAACTAGGAACAACCACATAAATCATCAGAAAGTAGGTGGTCCACAAAAGTATTGTCCATAGCACATCCCACTCTGGCTGTGCCCAGCTGTACTGAAAAGCTCAGGGGAAACAGCAATGTTTTGTACAAGAATAATTTTAAGTTAACACTAAGCAATGACATACAATGCAGAGTCCACCCGCTTTTCAACAGTTCTCACTTGCTTCCCAACTCAAACATGAGCAGTTCATACTCATTTTTGATATTATGAAGCACACTTTTGATATTACGAAGCACACAAGAATGAAAACTATCTACAAAATCATGGTCATTCTCAAACAATGCATGTTGCAATAAAGGGTGAATAATTCTGTTGAGCACTTATTACCTTTCTTGACACATCACAACTGCTAACACTTTGGTGTCCGGCTGCTTTCGGGGATTTTTGGAAAAAAAAACGCCTAAACGCACGTGGCTTTGCGCGGGAATATCTCTGCTCCTGTACGGGTAACGGACATGGTTGAAGTGTCAAAAGACACGGCAAGTCTTCTAGTCTGCACTCGAAAAAAAATTTTTTGCTTGGGGGTTGCGTTTTTTTTGTGAGTGACGTCATAAGTGGAGGACTTTTAGGCCACCTTGGCCCACTTTGCCTGGCCCTGGCGCCAACCGTTAGATAGTAGTATTTCGCTGAAGTTTTTACTGGAAACTAGGCTACAATCCGAGTCTTTTGATACTTTGGATGACCTGCTAAGGTTTCGGGTTCAAAAATTATGATGTAAGTTAGTAAAAATATTTGACTAATTAGATAATTAATTTATTTGTTTATTTTAGATCATAACTTTTGAACCAGAAACGCTAGAAAGTCGATCAAAGGCTCAAAAGACTTGGACTCGAGCCTAGTTTCCAATGAAAACTTC
>JGI24021J15306_10008416_pt1 | contig 12690 bp, 9 predicted proteins | sample Ectturendosymbi1_FD_15306 | JGI IMG/M metagenome (IMG submission 15306) | reverse complement strand
ACTGCTGTGCTCAAGATCCTTTGTTCTATACACCAGCGACGGACAAGCAAGTCGCCCCTTCTGAACCAAAAACGGAGTCGCACAAGGATCTGCTCTCGCCCCTTGTTTGTACAATATCTACACAGAGGACTTTCCGGAAACGTCGGCCAAGCGGTACATGGACGCTGACGACGTCGCTCTGACCGTCTCGGCCCCCACGTTGAGGGGAGCGGAACTCATTTTTTTCACACGATATCTCTGTTGTTTAACCTGACTAAGTGGAGACTTAGGTTTCAATTGAGAAAACTGTGTGCTCCGCCTCCGTCTTCCACCTGAAGAACCACTCGGACAACTACCAGGTGAACGTCAAATTACAACCCCATGTAACAGTGAATTTCGACACACATGCATACCTCGGCATGTGCTTGGATCGCTCCCTGTTGTTCAGGACATACTTACACATACTCAAGAAAAAAGTCTCGTCGCAAGTGGCACTCACCAAGCAGATGGCCAGTGTCGATTGGAGAGCTTCCTTCAAAGCTCCAAGAACCTCCTACCTGGCTCTTGCATTGTTCCGGTAGAGTACTGTGCCCCAATGTGATTCCGCAGCGCTCACACGAAGCACATCGACGTTCCTTTAAACGAGTCGATGGGTGTCATCACTGGCTGCCTGCGAAACACACCCACCTCCTTGCCTATTCCATCTGGCATTAACTACCTCAGACAAGGCGCAGTGCTTCATGCTTGGAAACTTTACACCAAAGTCCTTAATCCGAAACATCTACACGAAAATCTGTACCTAAAACTATCTCCTAAACATCTCCGCTCCAGGAAACCTCTTCGGTCCTTTGTGGAATTGTTGTCAACTAACGGGGAACCAACCACAGCAACCCCTCCAGCTCTCCAATCCTTCATTCCGCATTTGGTTCACAATCACCAGGCTGCGAAGCTCAACCAGCCTGAGACTGGTGTTGGCCGATTTGCGGACAACATGATACTACTGGGCCTGTGCGGCTCAGATTTGTGTGAATGTGACAAGGTGCAGACTACACACCACATCCTGCATACAAAAACATCCAGTTAGAAACCGCAAAACGGCCTTTCTAGCCTTGAGTAACCCTTTGAAATGGGCAAGTTTGGAGCATCTCTGCATGCGTTTTTGCGTAATTTCTACGGTTTGTTTGACATTTTAGAAAATTACGCAGACTCACGGCACCCAACAAGATAACACGCGTGCCCTTACGAAAGGCTGATGAATAAACTTATAAATTATAGAAGAACACGATCTGAAGTTTTGAAGTCAGTGAATCATTGCTTGTAAAATTCGATAACCAAGCCAGGAGTGTTTAACGCTGTAAATACGTGAAGCAATTGAGATAACCCACTGTCATTTACGCGGTCGCAGTTAATGATCTTTCTTTCGCAAACTCGATGTGTACAGCCGAAAACAACATGCAGCTTTGCGACATGCAGCAAGTTGTGCAGTAGTTAGCACGCGCAACTAAAGCTAATAGGCTGGCTCGATTTTCCGTCCGATGGATCGCACCGAAGATTAGAAAAACGATACTTGCCGCTTGTCCAGCCTCTTGTTGTGCCTTCATGCTGGCATTGACTAGCCACCAGATTTTTTTTCGCTGAGTCATTTCGGTCATTGGTCTGAAATTTCTTAAAAACTTCGTCATCTTCGTTTTCGGACAATTTTTGACCGAATTCACTTAATGTTTTTCGGTCATTTAAAAAAATTCGGTTAATGACCGAAAAAAACTAGCTCGTCACCAATGTAACATTCACTACAAAAGTAACCGCGTGACCCACGGCGCAAGCAAGCGGATATGGGTGCCGCAGAACACGTGGAACTCGAAAGGAAGCACAAATGCGAGTATAACGAAACGAAACCTGAAAAGCAGGTTTCAATTTATAGTAAGTGGCAAACTAAGCTTTCGTGATAACGCTTGCCCCTGTAAACATAGACGTTTTTGGCAGGTTCGACGGAAAACCATTCGACCGACGTTAAGGCAACGGGCGAGCAAGCGTAAGTGGTTTGGCTTACGTTTCATTTTGTAAGAGCATTTGTATCGAAAAATCTAAAAACGTTGTTGTGCATTTCCAGCTCAGCTGCGCTCACTACTCCTTCAGAGGACAAAGCCGCTGCTGCGGCTCTTTTACAGGAAAAAATAAACCAGAAGCGAATTGCTCGTCAGAAAGAAGCAGAAGAAGTACGTGTACTTTCCTGTAAACAGTGTATAGGGTGTGGTGGACCGATGAGTTGAGAGACTTTGATCTTGAGAATCCGAAGTAACAAAATTGTGTCTGCAACATTTGGCTTCACCTAAACGAGGTGCGGGAGTCGCCTTGGGTAGTGGGTAATATATCCGGATGGACTATTTTTTACAACTCACCTCCCCAAAAGGACCCTTATGCTCTTAGTGACAAATTCCACGAAAATTGAATGAGCTTTTTTTCTAAAAAATTATTGAAATCCTTGAGTTTGGAGATGTGCATGCGCTTCACCGCATTTCGCCCAACTGTTGACGAAAAGTAAATTGATTTTGCTACGACATGCTTGCGAAAATATGCTTATGTAATTGTATTACCATGTTGAGACTGAATGCTTTTGTCATACGTGTCGTCGGATTATTATTGTTTGTGGTACATGCACTTGGTGCATTGCCATGTTCAGTAATGTATGCGGCAGAAAATATCGTATGGACACCATGCCAGTGACTGATAGTAGAAATAGACAACGTGAAAACCCTCATTTATCATTAAAAACAATTTAGATGCCCATAGAAGTAGGACCCTACACCTACATACCTACAACTAATACTTATTGCAAACAAAACAACCACAATGTTCGAAAACATTATTTTATTCAACGTTTCGGCTTATGCGTAAGCCATCATCAGGAATAAATGAAATGCAACAGTTAGAAGGAAGAAGGAAAAATAAGGATGCAATTTTAAGGCATTCGTACTGTATTACGTCACATACAGTAGATCATTATGTGTTAAAAAGCAGTAAGGGATGGATGAATCATCGATGTTGAGATCTGGCTGGTGTTCCTGTATCAGAAGAGACTCGAGTGGGTGGAGTTTCTTCTGACCGACGATGCTTACCAATATTTCCGGTTGCTTGAAGTTAAAACGTTGCGTGGGATTGGCCAACAAATATTTGCAAACTTCTTTTGTAAAAAATCTTTTACAAATAAAGACAAACAGAATCATCTTCGTCGCCCAAGTATAATCTACAAACTAACATGCACGTGTAGGTCAAATTACATTGGGCACACTCGCCGAAATTTAATAACCCGAATAAACGAACATAAATTTTATCAACGTTCTGAAGTTTGCAAACATTTGTTGGCCAATCCCACGCACCGTTTCGACTTCAAACAACCGGAAATATTGGGAAACATCGTCGGTCAGAAGAAACTTCACCTACTCGAGTCTCTTCTGATACAGGAACACCAGCCAGATCAGGGTTGCCAGACACGTTTTGAGAAAAAAGCTAAATTGTTAAATGACATGAAATTGCTGCCTTTTCCATGCGTTACCATTTTTCCAAGATGGTCAATAGAGCGAATAGCACTGTGACAGGTTATGCATTCGGCAATCTGAAGTTCAGCCACTTTCAGTGCATCACTTGCTGCTTGAAGTCTTTACCAACTTTGAAGGCAGTTTGTTCTGTTGGTGGAACTCTCTTCTTATGTTTTCGGTTTTTTCATGATTCATCGAGTTACTGTGCCTTGGTATAATTGTAGTGTGGCATAACTTGCAATATGCATTTTCTGAACAATCACTGGCCTTCTTCAACCAAAGAAATGTCTTTTCCTAGTTACTATTGTATTTCTGCCCTTCATCACAACTGTTGATACACTTTCTGGATGACATACCCGTGAAATGGATTAGTTTATATGATCTACACATACAAAGGCAAGGCAACATGTTTTGACATGAACGACAATGACAACAACTGAATTGAACGAATCCTGTGTTCGGCAGATGTGGGTTGCCAGATAAAGTTTGAGAAAATGCACGAAGCACTGTCTAAAAAAGCCTAATAACACTTTTCAGCAAGATATTTAAAAGCCAAGACACAAGTCTTATAGTATGTGCGAACTGCCTCCGAAAAAAACCAAATATTGAAGAGAAAAAGCCAAACAATTTTTTTGACGCCAACGGTCTCTAAAAAAAAGCCAAATTTGTGAAATTTGGCGACAAAAAAGCCAATCTGGCAACCCTGAGCCAGATATGAACATGGATGGTTCATCCATCCCTTACTGTTTTTTAACACATAATGATCTATATGACGTAATACAGTACGAATGCCTTCAAACTGCATCCTTATTTTTCCTTATAACTCTTGCATTTCATTTATTCCTGATGATGGCTTACGCACAAGCCGAAATGTTGAATAAAATAAAGTTTTCGATTATTGTGCTGCTTTGTTTGCAATAAGAATCTACAGCAACTCCGTGCATTGTTTACCAAACTAATAGTTTACACCAGGAGTCTCAAGCAGAGGTGATCGGAGACAATTGTTTTGACTCCAGCTCCTGTTCCGGAGCCCATTAAAATTTTTCACTCCGACTCCTGTTTACACTCCGAAAACTTGAAACCAAGAAGTAGAATCATATTTTGTTCTCACCTGAACCAAGTCTCGTTTACCTCTTTCACCAGAGTGCTTTAGGCGCAATCACAGTGAAACAACTGTTGGTATCGTGTCGCTTATTAATCTGAACAAGTAAAGCGCAACAGGTTGCATTAAACACTTCATACCACCTTATTCACACAATTGAATTACCTCCCTTATATTGTATACTTGCAAGATAATAATGGCAGGTATAGGAATACCTGAAGTAAACTGCATTTCTGCTGACTTAGCTGAAACCGCACTGCTATTGTTACATTTTAAAGATATATGCACTCACTGTTGTCTTGCACATTTCAAAAAATAACAAAATGTGAATACCGCTTAAAATAAGATATAGCGCAGACGTAAAACTTCCAGTAACTGACATAACTACAAAATAAAATAAGAACTTATTCCTGTGATACAGCAGTTATGCATTGGCTATGCGCCAGCCATGACAGAGCCCGTCAGTCTGCCATCCCGTCACCCACCATCCTCAGCAGCCTGCACTGAATCGTCCACTGTCCAATTAACCAAGAGGATAGTGTCATGACATCTATCTAACATGTACTCTATCAGAGCAAAATTTAATTTATTGAAAGCCATTGTTCAGCTGCTGCAAAAACTGAAATTTTCACTACTGCTGCGGGTCCGCTTTTTTATCATAACTCCGACAAAAATCGTGGAGTCCGGCCGGCGTTCACTATGGCTCCTTGATCGCCTGTGGTTTCAAGCACGCGGCCCGCGAGACTTCCTGAAATGTTCATAATTAGCAGTTGTTCATAAGCTGTTTATATTTATGTGAGCATGTGCCCGACATTAATTACAACTGCTCTGATAATTTAGTACATCGTGCATAAATATTTATTAATCATTGCAATGAATCCATGTTGCATGGACATCACAACGTATTCATTGTATAGTTGTTTCCACAAACCAACTACCTTGCAAGTTGAATAACAATTGGTGTGTATACAAAGGGTAATGTTTTCGTTTTTTGGTGTTGCAGAAAGAATTGTTATCTCTCGAGAACGTTGCAGCTTCATGATAACAGTCTAATGATCGGAGAAAAATATACAAACATGAACGCTGTTTTCCCTTCAGATGCCTCGGGTCGATGGATAATATTCGGTTTTTACAATTACTAAACCCTCAACTTCTTTTGTAGCAGTTCCTTATGTTGAAACAATTTACGGAGCCATAGGGTTGACAACGCTGACTGGTTTCGTAGATCATGGTTGACTTCATGAAGAAAGCAGAAAAATGTTTCACCTATAAACGTAATACCAAATGCAGTGTCTGCAAAGATGTTGTTGACGCTGTGTTGAGTTTAACTGTTTTTAAGCACTAAAAATAAACTTCAGTTGGGTATTATAGTGTGTTCAGTAACGCCGAAGTTGAATTTGGTGAAATTAGTTGAAGACCTAAATGCCGCTTTATATTTTGTGCGTACTTGCTGCATCGGAGTCTGACATTTTTGGGGGTCAGTTTTAATGGGCCAAGCCGATAACAAGTTGAAACTGAGAAGTCAAGTTGAAAGTTTAACACAATATTTGCATTCAGGCAACTTACCGATAGTATTGAGCCATGAACGATATTTTGTCGTCGCCTTGAAGACAGCGATGCCTTATATAACCCTGTGCTTAATAGTCTGTGCCTTGCGGCTCAACACTAACAATTGCACTTCGGCAACGCGCTACTTTGATAGTGTTGCTCTGAAACCGGTTCAGTGTCTCCAATATATTATGCGCTAGTGCGTCATTTACGTTAACCTGCAGCCTATACATAGTGGTGCTATCTTATTTCATTATGTATATGATGTGAAACGTGTATTTAACTGACGGTTGTCAAGTACCAACTTCTGAATGTAACCTAACCAAGCGTTTCACACGTCAGTCAAGAGGTTTCATCAAAATCTTCCTTCCTTGGCAGAAAGAACGAAATGACGAGATTGAACGAAGGAACCTCGGGAGGTCGGTACAACATATGCGAGAGAAACAACAAGAAATAAAAACGAAGAATGAACTTGCTGAGCGCAAGTTAGATAAACAAAAAGAAAAGTGGGTGCTGCTCTCTAAGCAATGTCGTCATCAGCCTAGCTTTACTGTGGTGGAATCAAATTTGAGGAAGTGATTCAACGATTATATTGAACGTTTTATATCTAGGGAAGCCTTGGAACGCGTCCGACAACAAATTGCTCGAGATCGCGAGGAAAGGCAACGAAAATTTCAAAAAGAGAAGGAAGAAAGAGCCGCCAAGACTAAACAGATGGAGCGGGAAAGAGAAGAAATTGCTCTCAAGAAATCTGAAGAGAGAAGCCAGGAGAAAGAAAAAGTAGCTAGAATACAGGTGTGCTGTCAGTGTTTTATGCTGGGCTGTGGAGCCGGAGTCTGACATTTGGCTTCCGGTTCCACAGACATAGTTCGTGGGGCAAACGAGTCACACTAATATTACAATCACTTTTGGTTTCCAATCGACCAAATCGTTCCGGAGCCGGAGCCAAAAAAATTTAGATTTCTGCAGCCGGAGCCTGAAATTTGAGTTGCGCCTCCTCCACAGTCATGGTCTTATGACACTCGTATCTCGCTAAAAGATAATTGTAGCGGACTTTTTGTAAGAAAGCTGATAAACTCGTACCTAGATATGACAGTTCACCATTTTCTGCTTGCCACTGTAATTTCAAATGGTTACTTCTGCAATTTGAAAGATTTCGCACAGTGAGTCCAAAGATTTTTCGAGATTTGAAAAGATTCTACGCTGTTCCATTTGTAATTACACTAAAATGAAATTCTGTGCTGTTTTAACCTACACTCGGTAATTTTCTCCTAAAATCAATTGCACTCATAATCAATTGTGGTAGACAAATAAGTATCGTTTGTCCATTAAAAATGCCATGGTAAAACAAGTATTGTATTGCTTGACAGTTATATGTAAAAATAATTTTGGCAAAGGAACATCGTAGCAATTATAAAAATTGATCTGGTTGTCTAAGTGCTAAACACAATTTTTGTGTCTGTCCGGTTTTGGTGTCTACAGAATTAGCTCATTTCCGGACGGAATCGAAAATTTTGGTTTCGGGCCGGAGCGTAATTCCGGTGCGTCCCTACAGCTCACAAAACAGCGTCAATGGTCTCACGTCCCTTACTGTCAATTTCGGAACTGCCTGGGTAAAAACCTCGAATCGATAACGTGACTATTGCAAATGTCTTTAAACTTAATGCAGCAGGTAAACATAGTCATGTCACCTTCCTCAGTTCCGCCTTCCTGACGGCTCGACGGTGATGAGGCAGTACTCTCGTGAAACTACCCTTGCTGAAGTCATTGAAGACTTGCGAGCCCAACCTGTCCGTTTGCCAGTGTCGTTCAGATTAGCCATGGGCCTTCCTCGGCGCGTGTTTCAAGCAGAAGACGAAAGTTCCACCGTGGCCGACTTGGGCCTCACTCCCAGCGCTTCCGTGGCTGTTCAGCCATGCTCCACTCAGGTAATTACCGCGCTTGGTTTTATTTATTTTGCAGATGAAGTGGGGTATTTGGTTGCAGGTAGCAAGTCAACCTACAGGTTCTCACTCATTCTTCGCATAATTTACTTTATCGATTGTTACGCGAATCTGGTCAATGATGCGTAAATGTCTTTCGGTTGTTTTTTGGGTCAGGGTTTCCGAAACGTCGCGTGACTGCACAGCTCTGTCGGAAGAGGTAGTCAGCGAACATGCTTTCTCAATGGCTGTTTTAAACTTTGGCCTCGGTACAGACCATCAATGTTGAAAAGCATTGATGTGCAATGAATTATTGTTTTGTCTAAATCAATTATTTTCTGACTGAATAAAACAGGACAGTGTTATGTCACTGTCGCTTTATCTGGATTCCAAAATCAAACGCAAGCTTTGGATCGAAGTTCTGTTTTAAACGACGATCGAGTCAATGACATTCAAATTTGTTTAAAGGGGGTAACAGAAATGTTATTCTCGTCAGAAATCAATCAACGGTGCCCCGAAATAAGTGTTTTGACGACACTTGCAAAATTTCACCTTAAAACAGTTAAGAATAGCTATGGACCAACATTTGAATCGCCTCTTATCGGAATGTCGTGTCGTTCAGGTTCAGAAACATGACGCCGGTTTTGTACAATCGATTCTGCAATTCTTATTTCTCATCCTTTCCTTACCTGTCAAATTTATAATGTACGTGTGGAACGCGTTGGCGGGATCGCGCCAAGGACACTCCTCCCACTCCACTCCCACGCCATCCTCAGACCGCACGTCGTCGTCGGGCGAGTACTCCGCTGCGCGGTCTTCCCGGTAAGTTCCCTTCGCACCTCGAACTCATCCAACTGTTCTGTCATGGTACATAAAGAGAGAGAAATAAAGAGAGAAAATTTACTGAATTACTCATCACACTCACATTCTCAACGAATGAATAAAAGCGGTCGCGCAGCAGCAAAGTCAGTGTCGTTTGAATACACGCAACAACGAAACAGTATTTGACGTTTTTGTGGTGTGAATAACTTATGTGAACATTAGAAGCAGATGGCGACATAAATAGAAGTTATTTTATACTGATGTTAACTAAACCTGAGGTTACCATACAAACACTAGGCATGGCACAAAAGTGCTGCAAGGTGTTGTTTTGCCCATCGAGGCAAAAAGAAGAAATTATTGACGCTCCATAAACTTTTGTTTCGTAATTGAAAATTGAATTGCGTGACCAGCATAATGTTTTTCATTTTTAGTTTGTCCGGCGCAAGACATCGGAATGTTGAGACGCCAAGAACGGAAGGCCGGACCTATCGCTTGGGTGATTTGAATCGAGACGACGACGATGCGGCGACATGGAATGGCAACTCCACTCAGCAGATGTGACTTCGCGAAACGCGTGCAGCAGCAATGTATATTTCAGTCATGACAGTGTATTGGGAACAATTCTGTACGTGGTCTCATCTGAAAGGAATTATCTTTTCACTTGGAATTTTTGTTGCTTTTCATGTTCATCGATGCCATTAGGGTATAACATTGTTTTGACATCGGAGAGCTACTTCCATTCGTGGGTCAGGTTGTGTCCGGCAATTCGTGAGAATTCCTCTACTGCCATGTTTTGCTCCTGATTTTTTGCAGTATAAAGGGGGTTATAGATTGATAACGTGCTTTGGTCGTCAACAATGTTTGGCTAAATTGTCTTTGTGAGAGTTTCAGTCTCTCTATACTCGCTTTCGTTCTCCATTCGGAGTGTCATGAGTGTTCAGCGCCACCATCCCCGCTTGCTTGCACCGGGACCAACGTGGCTACTTTGGTAGCGAATGCTGCCCTGGTGGCGAGTCAATGACAAGCGGCACAGTAAGCTCCCTGCGCCTCGAACTTGTTGCAGTACTAACTCAATTTGGATATATACGTTCTGTCCGGATACAGGGTTTGATTAACGAGAAAAAATATTGAATGTACCGGGATTGATGAGCTGCCCTTTAATGCTTGTTTGGTGCGTAAACGTCGTGCAAAATGTAATTGTCTCCCGACTCAATAAACGTTCTCGCAAGAGATCTACTTGGCTTGAATGTTGAACAGCATTTCACTGTGGCTCTCTTTCTGGCCGATTAGTGACCAGTTGATTCAGTAGTGTCCAATATTTGTGTTAAGGACAGAAGCCGGTTTAGGAACGGGTGTGAAAGATTTTGATCCCCTTTTAGACTGATTTTGTCCTCGTTACTGCTAGAAATTTTCTTTTTTGAGTACAAGTTATATCTACAACCCTCAGGTCGAAGTAAAACGTTTATTTCGGGTGGGATTTAAAACAAAACTTTCGGTGGCATTACAAAGTCACAGACAAGAGTCATTTTAACTCGGCAGTCAAGCACCAGTGGTATAGTGCGGTGAGAACGGTGTTCCCCCATTTTTTTTAGTACCTGACGATGTGTACTTCTACATAGATTTCTTGTGTGTAGCTCCCAGACAGGTGTGAAAAAAAATGTTTCGTTTACAGTTTAATGAAACTGAGTACTTCATTAAATACCGATTTAAAGTGATTTTGAAATGCTGAAAATTGTTAGTTTTTTATTACAGCCCTGTGCAGCACACTCATCTTCATTGCCTCGTGAAGGGCTTTTCTTGTTTGCAGTAAATATAACTTGTGCTGATTGCTGAACTGAGGAAAAACAAACTCCACACAAGGTAGACTCGAAGGTTTCAACAACGAATGCGCTAAATCAAGTGAGCGATGAATTTGTTTTTCTACAGTTTATAAACAAGATCCGTTTTGGCCGATTAGCTTCAAGTGGTTTGCTACCTTTTGCTGTCGTTATTGCTTTACCAAACCCTTGTATCAGTTACTGTTTCAGGCGGTTTCCTTAATCAGCCTTAAATTTTGACCGGTAGATGTGGGTTTTCAGTCAAGTGTCAATTTTGACTCTAAACCAGGGTGCTCCAGACTTTTATCTGAGGACCACAAACTATTACACAACAGTCAGAGGACGGGCATCTTACGCAATGTGGTTGTTTCGGTATATATTACATTCTACCAAATCAACAAATATTTTGTAAATAGTATTTTTTCATTGTTAACAATATTTCTTTGCCGTCAGATGACATGGCTTCGCGGGCCACAGCTTGGAAACGCGGTTCAAAACTTTTCTGCGCATTGGTTAAGCAACATGCGAGTAATATTGATTTTGCGTGAGAATTGTCAATTTGGTTAAAACTGCTCAAAATTTTGTTTACCATGATAAAGGGTAGAATCAGGAGCGTGCGGCCGGTGCATTCTAAGAGTGAAATTACAAAAATTGCATTTTACCCGCTCGGGTAACCTAAACCTAAATGTATGGATGACAATTGCTAAAATGGCTCCAAACGTTTGAGAACAGGCACATTTTTCAACAGCTCAGCAATTATTCTCAAGCTCATCTGACCGAAAAAACAAAGCTTGTTGAATTTTGAAAACATTTTTTATCAAAATCGAACATATTTTCTTTCCAAAAATGTGGTAGGCACGCAAGGTACCTCCGGGAAAAATTCCTTTTACAGGTTGAATATAAACAGCTGAGGTTAACTATAAGCCATGCGCGTCGACTCAGCTTGACTTATCAGCGAATTCCCTCAGTGGGACGCAGTTACGAAGCTTGCTCGTCCAACAAAACCCAGAATTGTTTATGCAAAAATAACATTGGAGACCTCACGGACAGCTGTTGTTATCACACGTCAGGCATGCACTTCCATCTTCGCAGTAACCTCCCCCTTACTAAAAAAATACAAAGCTTGTGCATATTTTGATAGGAATGCTCGACTCGACAGAAAGCTTCGAAAAATCAGTTACTGAGGGAATCAGGTTAATAAGCAGGCTTTAAATCTTTAAAATTTAGTTGAAAAGTGAATTACACATATTGTCCGCAGTTATCTGCTGTTGCTAGATGATGGCCACTGGCGGATATTCAGGGTGTTCAAGGTGTGAACACCTGAAAATGAAGAAAAAATTTAAAAACTCAGTTTTAGGGCATTCATTAGCGATTAATGACAAGAACTGCCTTTATTTGTACCGTTGTCTCAGCCAGCGGATATGTTTTTTAACACGGTCGAACGATTTTTACTTTTCTGCTCAATCATGACTGCAGGTTGTTCAGTAACACTCGAATTGAAATAAATAAATAAGGAAAATAAACGCCAGTGGAGCCAAGCGCTTTTAATGCAGCCAGGTTGTTCACCGTGCCTGGTGAACAACTTGGTTGTTTTGCTACCATTCCCGCACAATCTGCTCAGTGGCAGCAAGGTGTGCAGTAGGCTGGATTCCTTGAAGTGTACTTGTACAGTTAGGTTTTGCTTCAGGTTGAAATAGACTACTTTGGTTAGGTACAGTAGTTGATGTGGTTTCTTTGTCTGTGTGACGATTACTGTAACAGTTTGAATTTGGACGATATTAAAAATGAGAATGCACGAAGTGACGAAGCATATTACGGCCTTAAGTGGTGGTGAGCCTAGGCTCACGTGCAAAGTTACTTTGCTACTTTGGTTTGAAAGTAGCCTAACGCTAAAATGTGGAATGTTGATACCGGCAGCAGTCGGAAAACGGATGCTTCCTAACACGTAAGCCAGTTGATTAATT
>JGI24021J15306_10008415_pt1 | contig 12690 bp, 6 predicted proteins | sample Ectturendosymbi1_FD_15306 | JGI IMG/M metagenome (IMG submission 15306) | reverse complement strand
GGCAAGTTGTATAGAGCTCTGCAACCAAAATTATATGCCACCCGCAATCTCTGCATGCATGACTTCCTGAAATTACACCATAATTGAGATGCATACATGGGGAGCGAGTGTTAGTACCACAATTGAGATGCATACAACTTAAAACTAAAACGTTAAAAAGTTAAAATTAGTTATCTAAATTGCGACCAGAGACTTCCATGAAATCGTCTCCCCATTACTCTGTGTAAACGTTTTAGGTTTTTGACTGGCTGTAAAGATGTAGAGTTGCCAGTGTAATATCTAATGTTTGCTACTTGTCTCAAGTTCAATGTATTAGGTTTTTTGGCATCATAAAACACTTTATTTAGGTTGTTCGCAATAAATAAACCTCTGTTGGACTTTCTTTTGTGCAATAAACTTTTGCAAAATCAAGGATTTACGAATTGCGAGACCAATGGAACACCCGTGTTCCATGGGTCCCATCAACACCTATTTTTGAGAAAGTGCACGATTTTACACTGCATCCCAAACCTATCATCCCCATTTTCTATGAGATATTTTTTTAACTCCCAACCTACCCCGGGAAACGTTTGGAACTTTCTACATTGAAATTATGATAGACAAAGAAATCGCTAAACTATTGCAAAATTGAAAATATTTTACTTTGATGCCTCAAAAACGAAAAAAGTGCTTAAATTTTTTTTCAGATCGACCCAGATACTTCCTGTTAAGGGACAACACTGTTGTCCATAAATACAATGTTCACAACTGCATACCAAGAGAATATGGTCACCAGCTGGGGAGTAATTTGAATTGTTCTTCGGTCCCCGTGTTCCATGGGTCCCGCACTTCCCCTATGCTGCAAGTGAGCGGAATGCACTGCAGCATGTCGAGAAATTCAAGTGCATAGATGTGGTATTTACCAGTTCGACGGAAGGTGGAGCGAGGAGGCTTAAAGCTAACACAGTTCTGCGTGAGTTTCATCACTCTGTGGTCACAAACGGGAAGTTTCAACTGTCAGATTTTAAATCGGTCTTTGTTCCGTTCCTTACCTATGATCCTGAATCTTGGATAATGACTGAAATAATATTATCTCAGGGGTAAGCGGCAGAGATGAGATTTTTTGAAGAGTCATCCACTAATGCTAAGCTAATGCTAACCCTTAAACCTAACCCTTAAGTAAGCCAAACCCTTACATTCTACCCCTAAACTTAAAGTTAGAATAGTTTTGAAAAAAGAAAAGAAAAACTGGTGTAATGATTTGGAACTTGCATTTACAACCATCAAAACAAAAGTCACTAAAGTGAGAGGCAAACTGAAAACCATTTGCGTACCAGACTTAAGACATATCCATAATGCTACTAGGATGATGCTGATCGAGTGATAAACTAACTGTTTTATGCAAACCGTGTCATGTGAGGCATTATGGTCGAAAAGGTTTGAAATAAAAAGATCCATGGGTGGTTCCGTAACCACTTCCTAAATAAAAATCATAGCAACATATTGAAATTTTAGCGCATAAATCCTGATTTTTTAAGTTTTTGAAAGAAGGTAAGGCATAGAATACATTATATTTTTATAATAATGTAGAAAACAAGATTTAAACATTTTAGAAATATTGGTATCGCCCTATGAATGGTCGACAAATCGGTGTTGGTCTAAAAAAAGCCATATTGGTCGATCTCTACCCATTATTCTCATAGCCTACATGGTTCCTTGTTCTGCATTTTGTCTGGATTGTTTTTTGATGTGAAAATACAATATTATGTATGCTTGTTGCAGTTGTGTGTGTCAATTGTTGAAGTTAAAGCTGGCTTAAAACTGTAAAAAATTGAATAAATGTGAAGATCACTGGGATTAAATGCAGCTATGGCATTATCAAGAACTGTTTTAAGAAGAGGTCTTCTACTGCGAAACAACCTTATCAAAACACACTGCAGCCATTTGGTTTCAATTTCTAATGCGGTCAAAACATGTACTCCTCTTGCAAAGCGTATGTCATCCTTGTCGACTCAAGTGGTCAAGTCTTCCACATTACAGCTGTTCAGTTGTAGACCACCAATTGCTAATGGATGTGATGCCAGTGGATTTTATGTTGGTTCATCTTTGCTTACAAGGTTTGTTTTAAGCTATGCGTTGCTAAAAGTTTTTCAATGAAGCAACATGTTTATAGATTGCAATAATCATTTCATACACTTGGAAAGGTTGCTAGCCTAAATTAAGCAAAATTCTTCTGACAAAATTTGAGCATGAATTTTCTATTGTTATTCTGTTGCAGTTTCTTTGTGTGGTCAGGTCAGGGTATTTTGCTGTCTAAGTTACAATAAGGTTCTTTGTTTACTAGATCTCTTTCACCTGATATCAATTTGATCTGGCAGTATTGATAATTATTCTATTTCATCAGTGACTTGTAACAGAAAAATTATAGGCATATTGATATTTGCGGATGTATCCCAAGTGGCTGCTGGCAGAAAGTTGCATACCGTATTTGTTCAACTAAGTTAAAGGGTTGCGTTTTGAAACATCATATTGGCTATTTTAAGTAACGTGAAGCTTGACTTTTTGGATCAGCACAAACAGGTTTTGCTGTTTGTTGCTGATTGAAAAACTTTCAAGTTTTAGCAGACTAGGACACAGTTGCTTTAAGGTTTCAAAATTAATAAATGTGATGGTGATTAGTAGATTACTGCCATCAACTTATGCAGTTACGTTTAAAAGTTTTAGACCACCTGTCTAAAATTTGGATTTTTACAACAAGTGTGGAAAGTTGTCTCATTTGGTTCGTCACATTACTTTTTATTTTGGAACAACATTGTTACATAACTGATGCTTCTATTTCAACCTTTGAAAATGAGCTTCTTAACAATCTGGATGTCACGGAAGCGAGAATATTCAAAATTATTGCAAGTTTTGCTGCTGGATAAATGGGCAAAAAAGGGGTGTTATCAGGTGTGGACAGGTCAAATTTGTTACATTTCATGAAGAGTGGTACTCAGAAAGGCAAATATCTAAAAAACTGAAGTTCAGCAAGACTGCAATCCATCAAATACCTTCTTCCATTTTAAGTGGTCCTATCGAGGTGAAGATTTGCAAAGAAATATCTCTCAGCTTTCATGGAAGGTGTAAGCCTAGGTTTTTAGGCAGGTTTACAGGCTCTGAGTCCAAATTCATCACTGAAACGACATTTTATAGTAGATGTACTGCCATCTGCATCTGTGAGCAACAAATCTGATCGAATCTTTTTGTTCGAAGTGGTGGGTGAGCACACTGCCATCTTCTTTCACATGTGATCATCTCTTTGACTAGTAACCTTGGGCCTACCAGCCCGGTGCAAGTCCTGTAAACTAGCAATTGTCTTGAATCTGACAACTGCCTGATGGATTGCAGTCTTGCTGAGCTTTAGTTTTTCAGATATTTTGCTGAGCTTTAGTTTTTCGGATACTGTATTTCAAGGAGAGTAAAAGCAGCAATAGGATGCAAAGTAAAAAGACCCACAAATGGTTTGAGTACAAGTATAGCATGAATAGTTAGCAACATTGAAAGTCCTCTTATCATGCTAGATGTAGGTTACAGTAAAAGGTATTTTCCTGTAGCTTTGCCCAGTAATTCGTTGACACAACAAGTCTGCTAAATTCATTGACCAAACATGGACTTGATCAAAGCCTAACTCAGCTCAATAAAAAACCTTGACACAATTTTTTTCATGATGTTTGCAATCTATATCAAACTTGAATGTGTGATGTTTGGTTTGTCTGAATAGATTGTTTGTCAATGGCATTATTTTCTCCATTATTTGGTTTGGCCTAAAAACTTGAAATTTTTTAACACCTTTGGTGCAGTGTGAATTCCATGCGATTATTCAGCTTGTGAGGGACAGTTTAGGTTGTTTTCATCCAACAGCTATACTCAAAATTGAATAACACAAAAAGTATTGCCTGATTGACCTCAAATTTTCAGGTAAGATGCTTTTCACAAGAAGAACATACATCTAAAATTTGGTTGCAAAAGACCAAACATGTTAAAAGTTATAGCACCCTACACAACAACTACTGAACTCGAAACTAGTGTGTTGGCAGCCACGTGCACAAACAATTAGTCCGATGCGCTGGGAACAGGTCCGGTTGCTCGATTCAACAATTATTAACTCGCAAAATCTTGATGCATTGATTTCAAATTTTCAGGCCAAATACATAACAATCTGAAGATAATTCTTGTAAATTTTGGTTGTAAAAACTTTAGTTTTGGAAAAGTTATGGTGCTTTGGCCCATGGGCTGTAGTTTGGAGACCCGTGTGGAGACCACAGGCTGTAGTTTGGAGACCTGTGTTCTAGAGTAATGGATCTTAATTCCTATGTAGTGCAAGCCTATGTTTGAACTCAAACAAGTTCTGTTTGGCAAACTGGGTGTCAAGTACAAACAAGAAGCTATTTACAATGATTCAAATCAGAGATAATGCCAGAAAAACACCCTATAATTTTGCTTGAGCGATCAGATAACTTCATAGTTGGTACAGAAAAATGACCTTGCTTGATGTAATGTGCTGATGCTGACAACACAAATTATTGCAGGGTATAAGCAGCAAGGGGTCTACCTCACCTGTACTGTCTGTTGCTATTGGGGAAGACTTTTTGCATTTTAGAGTAAGAAGAAAGGTTTAAATATTTATTCACTAGCTGCAAGTCATTTTTCACTGCCAAAAACACGATATGAATATTGTTTTCATTCATTAAGTGTTGGCTAAGACTTCTACAGTAATTTTTAAAGAGCCCACTCACCATTTCATTGATTTGTATGGATTTTTACACAGGATGTGAAGTATTACTGGCCACTAATCTTTTTAACTTTTCATTGTGTTTACAAAACTCTTGCATGATTGTAGGTAGGACTGCAGAGTGTGAAATTGGTTTAAGCACCTCAATTATAATAAGTTGCATAGTTTCATAGAAGTAGCCTTGGAAAGAAAGCACATGAGTTGTCACAAGCTGAGTGCTACTCAGTTTGTGTTGTCCATTACAGTAATTGCTTGCTATGAACTATCCTATTGCTGATGTTTTATATTTGAAGAGTTATTTAAAAAGTTTGATATTCACAGGGTGCTGGACAGTTTTCGAAGTACTGTGCATCAGCGAAACTCATTAGTCACTTACAGTGAAATGATGACTAATAAAAATCAAGAAATACGTTGCATTTTGGATAGATTTATGAGACTTGGAAATGGCCTTTGGCTGAGAAGGCATGTAAGTAATATCAGAATTGCTACTAGGTCACTCCCCATTTTTAAGCTCTGTTTGGTTTTAGAGATAACAGATTTTTATTTTTCACAAGGTGTTGGTGCATTATGTCTGCTGACTCTAGTAAATGTATCATAGAGATGGATAAACAGATCATTTCATCAATGAGCTTGTGAAACATTGCTTCATAATCTAACTCTTCTTTTTTATTGCTTTATAATCCAACTCATTTCTTTTTACATTTTTAAGAAACTCTTCAAGCTGAATATCAATATCTCAAATTAATAGCAAGTTGTTGCCTCATATTTAATGTTTGTTTCAATTGTTATCAATGTGTTCACACGAATTTGTATGATTATCTGCCATGAGTCTATGCCATTTGATGTCCGTCATTTTATGTGAAACTTGCATTTTTTAACAAACTGATTTGATAACAATTGAAACAAACTACAGACTGATTTTGCAGCTTGCTGGTGTTTTGGTTTTCTGCCAATGACTCTTCTGTTGAAAAGTATGCCCATCCCTGTCATATAGGATGATTGCAGTGTTAGTTAATTCTAATTTCAGTTAAACCCCGTGCTATGTTTCTGAGCTTGATTGTGGAGATGCATACGTTTATAGTGTTGAAATTAATTAGAATGCACCAAACTTTTCCTCAGTTCTTTGGATTCTCTCATCTCCAATATCTATGACAGTAGTTCCCAACCGTTGTAGGCTTGTGGCACCCTACAGGAGAAAATTATAATTTGTGGCACTAAGAGACAAAACCATAGCAATTTTCTTTGAAGTTTGATGACAGTTTGAAAATGTGTTTTTAATGATGTATTAAAAAAACGTATTAGGTCACGGCACCCTGGGCATGGCAAATAGCGATCTAAGAGTTTCTATTTTGTCATTGTTGTGTTTATGAGACACAAACTATTACAAGTAGAAATGTTTCTTTTTAGCCAAATCTTTTTGATTGAGCTTGGGCATTGAAGCCACTTTTATATTAACTTGTTGCAGCCTGGTTTCCGCAGCAAACGATGGTTGAAAATTATAAAAGGAAAAGGACCGAGGAAAATATACAAGTCCAAGCAGCTCGTTTTCTGTACAAAGCATCAAATGAAGAAATTGGAAAGGATTGTACCTGCTCAATGGAAAAAGCCAAAATGGTGAGTAGCATATTTGCAGCGTTTTTAATGTTGTTTTGGTTTTTAATTTTGTGCAACATCGTTTTATTTTATTGTCGGAAAAGGTCTTAAAATTTAGCGTTTATGGATAAACTGTTCATTTGTTAGTCAGTTCCTATTCCAAATAAAGAAACTCAATGGTCTGTTCGATCAATCTGGCTAAATATCGTTTAATGTACAGTGATGAAACATCTATCTGCCTAAGATACCATCGTCTTTCCTTCTTCATGTAACCTTGTCGACATACACCACTTACAATAAGTTTTGCTTGTGTATTATCTAAGACAGTGCTCTTCAACCTTTTTCGTTACGGTGCACCCTTAAAGATATTTTGATGAACTCATGCACACTATTTACTGACACTTCCCCCGTGTCCCCCACCTAATTGCGCCCATGCCTGCAAGTACCTGGGTCTAAATAAGCAAGTCCACTAATTCAGTAACTCAGCTACATAATTCCTTTGATAGTGGCTTATTGCCTGTTGCTTATGAATCACAAATAATCGTCTAATTACAATTAGCTTTATATGGTGTGATGCTTATGCACCACACTTTAGATTGTGCAAAGTCTTGGTTAAATCATGAAAGTCATTGGTTGGTTAATGGTTCATTTGTGCTAACAGATAGTTTTTGTAAAAATAATATTGAAGAGCGCTGATCTAAGAGATACTGCTGAAGTTACATGGGTTCCATTTGTACTAGTCACAATCTAGCATCTTCTTCAAATTGAATCCAATGCTAGTACTTCATATTTTTAAGCAGTTGTCATCACGTAAATTTGCTGGTTATCGCGATTTTACTTTAGGGTTGTGCGACTTTCTTTCATTAACTGTTGACTGCCATACTTATTTACCTGTTTTTGTTATCCGGGAAATAAACTACATTGAACGGCAATTCTATGGTACAAATGCGTTTTGTATTGAATGCCAACCAGAATTTCTCTGTCGCATCAAAGCTGGTTGTTGCCTTGTTGGTTGCCTTAAGCCACCCTTCTATTATAATAACTTCTTGGACTGCGTGCTGTTGAGACAAAAACTCTACAGATTTTGGGCAACAGGAATACCTTTTAATATCTCTACTCCCACATTCACCCTGGTCAGGTGCGGTGGTGCGTGGCATGACTCCAGAAATGGATCATCAAATAGCCTCTTTTAAGCGTAGACTGAGCTCTTCAGCCATGTTAAGCAAGTAAGGTCCACCAGTGGTGCAGGAGGCGGGGGTTCAGGGAGTGTACACACACCCCCAAAAGTATTGATTTGTTGAAAATCTGGGTAAAATCCTTGAAAATCTGCACAAAATCCCTAAAAATCCGAAAAAAATCGCTAAATATCTATGTAAAATCCCTGAAAACCTGGGCAAAAATGGCGTCCAATGTTGTTTCATTTCAAAAAATGGGGCCAAACGTTTACAGAGAAACAAGTAAAGACCATTTTTTGAAGGTCACACCAAAAAAAGGTCGGCGAAAGTTGCGCGACAACTTTTTGGGCAAGTTTGGGAAAATTTGTGCAAAAATCCTTTGCACCCCCAAAAATTTACTTGCTCCTACACCAGTGCTCTTCAACCTTTTTGTCATCGTGGAACCCCTGATATACTTCCGCGTTTGTCATGGAACCCCCATTAAGAAAAATTAAAAAAACACGCATTACTTGTAAGAATATGAAATATTTCACTATTAGATTTTCAACAAATAAACAGTCATTACAGAAGTTAAAAAGCAGGAAATGTGATGACTCGGTTGTTCTTGCATTTTTGGGATGTAGCTGCTACATTCAGAATTTGGTCATCCGGCAAACTGAATCCATATCTCAAATATATGTCGTCCCATTTTCTAAGTTTAGCAATCGAATTACATTTGGTTCGCTTCGGATTAGGTACCTCATTTACATTTGAACTACATTGCTCATTACCGTCCATAGGTGTAGGAGCAAGCAAATTTTTGGGGGTGCGAAGGATTTTTGCCCGAATTTTCCCAAACTTGCTCGAAAAGTTGTGCGACTTTTGACAAAAAATTTTCTGCCACAAAGATTATTAAGATCTTTTTCAGTGTGAACTCCAAAAAACGGTCTTAATTTGTTTTTCTGCAAACGTTGGGCGCCATTTTTTGAAGTCAAACAACGTTGGGCACCAGTTTTGTCCGGGTTTTCATGAATTTTGCGTAGATATTCAGGGATTTAGCCCAAGTTTTCAGGTATTTTGCCCAGATTTTTGACAAACCTCCTACACCACTGTTACCGTCCACACCCTCGCTGTCGTTATTATTACGCTTCACATAAGAAAATATGTTATTTTTCTTGACCTGGCTTGACTAAATAGTAAAAAGTTGGGTTTCACACTGTTTTACTTTTTTCCTACAAAGGTTGAACAGCGGCTCTAGTCTGTGAATCAGTGTACTCCCTACTAGACTCACGCTGAGTCTACTTTCTACTCAGCCTACTCCACTGTCAACTGTACATTGACAACATCGTACAACTGTGATGCACCAATATGCACAACAATGAACAACAAATAACGCAACAACTCTCAATATCTCTTATTCCGCTATCTGCACTCAACCACCTGTATAACTAACTAGCCTGCTTGGAGTCTGGAAGTGGCAAGGTGATCTAAAAAATTCATAAAAATGCATCAACACACTGAAGCTAAAGATAATTTCCCCTAAAAAACGGAGAACCCTCACGGAACCTTTAAAACTCACGGAACCCCACTACATGTTTTGCGGAACCCCGGTTGAAGAGCACTGTCCTACACCTACGAGGTCCACTAATAACTGGGCAATGACTCGGTTTGAATTTCTCAAAGCGACTGTTCGCTGTCGTGCGGGTTCTGCCACATACACAATACTACATACACAAAGAAATTGACCGCTTGGTCACCAGGGGTCGTGTAAAAATTGTGCACTACATTCGCACGTATCCCGTCCTGACTTAATTTGAATCTGAAGGTGCTTTTGGATTTGACACGGCATGTGCTTTCAGATAAAGACACTTTTTTAATAGAAAAGGGTTTCGTGATTTTGCGGCTGGGACCGGGCATCGTGTCGGTGCGGGCCTGAAACTCATTCTGTTTCTCTGGCGTAACGTATCTAGTTGCGTGGTTTGCCCATTTAATAAATGCGTCAGCACGTCGCGTGATTGCACTGCAACGTATTTCGTGTCGTGTTTGGAACTCGTAGGAGCAATACCAGACCTGTGCAGCCCTCACATTAGATTTACTTGTTGAAACACCAATGGCCAGTTATACTGTGTTGGATCGCGCCTTGTTCATACGATGGCTCTGTTATACGAATTTTCATTTAATATGTTTTTATTCGCCGAGACATTTTGGTCTTTCGTCCTGTAATAATATTTAAACTCGCCGTAGCAGTATTCACTAGCCTACCTTTTCGGACTTTATGCCCGAATTGACGAATTTTTTCGGTCATATCAAAAAAATTCGGTCCGTGAACGAAAAAGAACAGCGCTGTGTTTGCAGAACGAGCATCTCGGATCTGATTCTTCTCTGTGAGACATCTATACGTGCAGTGACGTTATTAGCGCTTCGCCGCCTTAAGTCAACATACAAAGAGGAATGATATAAAAATAAGTGTCTCCTTGATCGCAGGTACGTAACGGACCCGTACAAAGGTTACGACCCCGAGTGCAAGTTCTTCTATCATCCTCGAGAATTGCCGTGGAACGAGTGCACCGCCGCCAAAACTCAACTCCTCTCGCGTAAGCACCGCACCGCTCACATCCGAGGCAGGATTGGAAACCTTGAAAGAGAACGACGTAAGAGAAGCCACGGCAAGGTGATCAGATCGCTTCGCGTCAAAATGTTCCCCATGCAACCCTCAGGCTTCCTCCACCTGGCAAGGTGACCAAGACTGTTGGAGACTTTGCAAGAGCGCGCTCTTGCTTGGAAGAGGATTGCTCGCTCTGCTTCACAAACACGATGGCTATGCCGTGTACTGGGCAACCATGTTCCCGGGAATGCTGAAGATGGTATTTGGCCGAACTGTGGAGCATTCGGTTGCATTGGCGCAAATCTCCGTTTCATGCTTGAGCCTACTGCAGTTGCAACTTGTGTGGTGACTGTTTCACGACAAATTATGGTAATTGGTGGTCTTGTGGTTCGCTTTTGAGAAGATTCAGACTAAATGACAAGACAGTGGTAAGGGTTAGAAATTGGCCCTTGGGAGGTATAAACCCTAGCGGTGTGAAGTTCGTTAAAATCAGAGCAGTGTCAATTAACTTTTAGGACGAAATTGCGCTTTGGGATGCAAATGGAAAAATCTCAGGAAACCAACGTGTGAAAATTGATGTGTTTTGCGCAGTCTATTTTACCTGAATATCGGCTTTCCTTCTTTTGCTCTCACTTTACTCCTAAAATTTACTCGAATTTGGTTAAGTAAACGTACTTTTCCCAGTGCATTCATCCCTTCTGTAAAATGCTCTCTCACTCCTGTGAACAGAGGTAGGGATCATGTTGTATGCGTTTGATCTTCAGTCTACCTTTCGGTGGATGCAAAAGTACTGCGATGTGATAAGGTGAGAGAGAGAGAGTTTATTGGCACAAACATTAAACAGTTTCGTGCAAAAATAAAATAAGGCGCTGGGACACCGAAAAAAACCTGCTAAACAGGTTGTCTCGTCCGGCGCCCCTCGAAAGTTTCATAAATTTTTATCGTGGTTTGAAGTTGATGGCCGAATTAGTGCGAATTTAATAAGTTTGTATGTGAGGCTAAGAATGATAACAACATAACAAGGGTCGTCATTTCAGGAAATGGTGACATAATTGCAGCGGACTGCAGACGAACCTCACAATATGAGCCAATGTTTTTGTAGATTCAACCGTATGTTTTACCAAGGTACATTGTGAAGATTCGTAATACCGAACGTCGAAAAAAACACTGGATATCTTTGCAAGGCTCGCGACCTCAGTTGTGGTTTTAAATATTGTGATTCTTTCGTTTTCTCTATAAGCTTCATAACAAATACAACCTAGAAATGACGACAAACTGCGAATATTCCTTGGCACTCTTGATGTAACCATAGCAATGTTGACAAACTTACGAGCTATGCGGGTATGTTTGGAAACTTTTGCCAAATACTTTTGGTATGTTACATGTTCGTCCGTGTGAGTTAACACCTTTTATTTTGAATGACAAACTTGGGCTTATTCGTTAGGGGAGTCTGAACAGACTGACAGTGTCGATTGGATTGGCGTTGATTTGCCAAACAAGGTAACCAGGTTCATTTTGTTTTGTCGCTGTATAAAGTGCTACGTATAGATAGGCAGCACTCAGTTCACTGTCTTGCTGTGAATACCGCAAGTCAATGAAAGTGAGACTAGAAAGCAGCACTTGAGCAAGAGCAAAGTAGTGCTTTGTGCCAAAAATATAGCCTCGGTTGCATGAAGTCGCTGATGCCATTTCAAAGTTTAGATCAAAAGACAAAATATATCATTTATTCTATGACTTCACACATATAACTATTTTAATAAGATTTCAGGACTGAGGATGTATAGTTTTAGGTGAAATCGATTTCCTTCCTTACTTACCCGAGTGTACCCTTAAGGTGAGCAACTGCTCAAATGCGCAGTACCATCACACAACTTGCGCAGTGCTATCTCATTCTCGCGCACATATCGCATAGCTCATTTCAGGCTTGGAACGCTTCACTGGTTGTGCAATTGAATGCGCAACAAAGCAATCATTGGCTCAGTGCAGAATTTTCTTAGAGTAAGCATGCTTGCCCCCATTGTGGAGAGTACTTGTTGAACATAGACATGTGCAAGTTTAAATCATCGCACGAAGATGAAAGCAGAGCCCAGTCGGCTGATTCCTCGAAAGCTTACAGAAAATCTAGAGCTTTCAATTAGTTTACACGTATAAGTAGACGAAAACGAAAAAGCGTATTTTTCTCGTGAAACCACACTTAAGGAAAAAATTTACGAATATTGCCCTGCATTTTTCCAAAATCGGATCATGTATGACCTGAAATCCTGAATTGCTGTCAGAATATACAGTTCAGGAACCGAGTTTCAGGGGACATGTTTTTGGACAAGGGAGACAATACCTTTTGTCCCCACCAGGACTGTGGAATCGGAGTCGGAAGGATTTTCAACCTGAGGAGTCGGAGTCGTGGAAAATTTTAACGACTCCGGGCAGACCTTTTGCTCACCAATTGTGACTGTTTGTGCCACAAACGTACGTAAGCGTCACACTTGGCAATTTAGGCAGCTTGACGCTTCAACAAGAGATGATCATGGCTATTCAGACAGGCGGCAGCGCACTAATTTGCATACCTTCACTCAGGGGCCATTCCAGAT
>JGI24021J15306_10008414_pt1 | contig 12690 bp, 8 predicted proteins | sample Ectturendosymbi1_FD_15306 | JGI IMG/M metagenome (IMG submission 15306) | reverse complement strand
GAGGTCTGCAGCCTAGATGACCTTTGGTCCTTCGCAGCCTCCCACTCCCTCAAGCATTTTATAAATCGATGTACTTGGAAGTCATCGCAGTACTACATTATCATAAGCATGATGACGTCATTCATACGTATATCTCAAAAGCTTGTGTTTCATCAAAGTAAATGTATTTGCGCCATCAAGCGTATACTTTCTACTACCGCCATGTATGTATCCTCGTCTTCATGTATTTGCGTTTTCCATGTTACTGCGATGCATGCTTCAATTCAAGCGACTTGCGTGTGGGATTGAAGACGTTACTCAATACAACAATACATCAAAAGCAAACGCAGGATTTTGATAAGTCAAAATGTTAAGTTTTTAGGTCAAAAATTTGGTTGCCCTAATTTGATTGCCGGTATTAACGTAACGCGAGAGTGCGAAAACATGGTGTCAAGCTGTCAACCACAACCACTTGATTTTAAGTAACGCGAAAAGAGTTAAATGAATTACAAGTTGTAACTAAACTGATTGTAACATATTTTTATTTTTTTATATTAGTTTTTTTTCTCAATTACGATCTCTACTAAAAATGTGTTACAATCAGTTACACCAACTGTGTTATGAACTGTATCTTGCTGTTGTAATTAATTTTGTCAGCCATGAAACACGAATTGCAAGAAATCGGTTAGGCGATTTTAGAATTTCCAAAAGTTATATAGCGCAAAATCGCAAAAACAAAAAAACATGTGTTCTTGAACAAAATGCAGTGTGACTCCACTTCTCCACGGTAATGTTTGCGAAGTCTCCTCATATCGCAAATACTAACCTTCACAGAAATGTGTATTTCTTTATTTGGCAAGTTCGAACGCAATTATCAGCTTAACAAAACGCATTTTCAACCTGAGTTTTGTCGTCGTTGGTCGGGACGATAGTCGTTCTGAATTTCAATATGATTCAGCTCAGCGCCATTGGTGTATCCAATCAGACCGTTGTCTTCACTTCGAATCCCCGTCTTCCACAGCATGGCATCTTCTTCGTATATGTAGAGGAGATAAGTGTCGCATCCATCAGTTGCAAGGACGGCTTGGAATGTGCTGGGCTGGAAGACAAGTCGAGGTTGTACCAGCTGGACGTAAATATATCCGGAAACGCATTTATTATCAGATAAAAACTTACGTAATTGCGATGTGTGGGATAATCTTCTGGGAACATGACAACTTCACTCCAGGTGGCTTTGTATAGAAAGATCGGGTTAAAGTTGGTTCCACTGTACTTTTCACCAATACGTTTTTTCACTTGGGAAACCAAATCTTGACCTTTTGAATCGAGACGGCTTTTAACCATATCATACACCTGAGAAAAGTAGGCGTTTGCAACTTTTTGCTTTACTTGAGCTTATACCAGTGCAGAATATTTAACACAAAAACAATTTGTTTCAAGATAAATTACTCTTAACCTGATAGTAAACTCTTCCATTGTTGCTTTGACTTGGATGAAAATCGTCCCAAAACGGAGCTAGCAGCGGAAGGTTTTTGGCGGAACCAAACCCAGTTCCGGACGGACGATACAAGGATTTGACTTGGTAGAAAGCGTTTCCAAAGTAAATAAGCCCATTCGACACCACCCGAATATGGAAAAATGATTTTTTTCCGAAAGGTATGCCATACTCCAGCCTTCAAACAAGTAAAATATCAAGTCATAAAATGACGAACATCCGAAAACGTATCAGGGGCAGACAAAAAACGAAAGAACCAGGGAAGCAAACAAAAAAACGAAACAGAGCACACCTAGACTAAATAACACAAATATGCTGGAAGTGCACGTGTATCAAAGTTCTTTGCCCGGCCAAAACTCTCCTGCAAAGTCTCAGGGTTGGACAAACTGTTTTGGTGCATTTACTACGAGAGCTTTATCTAGTTTTTGATACTACTTTGTTAAAATAATATTTACTTCGTTTGTAACACCTGTACATCGCCTCATGCTACAAAAATCGTTTGGATGACATCGCACACGTCGATTGAGAACACCACAGAAAAAGTATGACATAGCCAATAAAACTGTCAAATTGTACTGAATATAGGCTTCTAGCAACAGCAAACATTATGCGGTTGCAAAATCTGTGGTTGATATGAACATTTAATGCTTTCGTACTGTTCTAGGTTGTTGCTTTGAATAAGTACAGTGATGACAACCCAAAGCACATTCATAACCGATAAGTTTATTATCACTCATTTATTCTTTGGTGTCTGAGCTCATAGGCGTGATATGAAACATATGAAAACCAGGAAAATAAACGCAGTGGTGTCCAACATTCGACAGTAAAGTGGCTCAGCAATAACATAGGTTGGATAAATGAAGTTAGATGCCTCAGGGCAAGGGTTTGGAGTAATTTAGTCAAACTATGGGATCATCGAAAAAATGATCATGATCAGAGGAAAAGTGAGGTGGTGAAGTATTCTCGATATTTTCATTTGCAAAAATCTGGTTTTCTGGTAGGCAAAAGAATGAATATTTTTTCTCCATTTTTTGCAGAAAAAAAGTAGAACTACAAATTCCGCTGTTTCTCAGGCACAATAAAACCAACAACTGCCTTCACAAGAGCAAACTACTGGCCGTCCCATCTTTCGAATATCTTTCATTTCTTCAGAGTTGTAAACGGGCCTCATTTTGAAGCCCGAACCCGGTCTGAGCCCGAAATCCCGAAAAATTTTGATAAACTTAAGCCCAAACCCGGCCCGCCTTACAACTCTGCTTTCTTTCACCCTAGGTTTTTCTTTTCGTTGAGACAATTCAGTCATTTGTGTATAATAGCTTAAAACTTTCGGACATTTTTTCGTTTACACTTTATTTTTTTTGTTTTCATTCTTTTTTTGGGCTATTTTTTAGTTGAAAGAGGCTTCATGCCCAAATTGACTTAATTTTTTTAGTCAATGCAAAACATTCGCTCAATGACTGAAAAAAAGAGCTTGCACCTATGGTTATATTGATAAAAAAAACATATTGAAGGCACCCGCAGAATTGACAGAGATTTGACCAACGAGCCTGAAAACTTCAACTTACTGGTAAGGGAAGGATGCGACGTCGTCTCGAATGGGAAGCATTGTGTCCCCCTCCTCAACTCCGTAAGGCAGCAAAACAATCTCATAGCACCGAACTTTTCCGTCTCCACTGCACAATTACGATTTAAATCTTTATGAAGTAATGCACGTCACCAACTGATAAGTTATAACGTTTTGCTCAGATATGCATTTGTCAATTTTTACGTGGTTTTCATTGGGTAACGTGTTGTCTAATTTATTGACACATACTTACAACCGCTAACTTTGTGAGCATATGAGAACGTTTATCTTGGAACCAACAAGAGCCGTGTGTGAAATCACCAAGAACAACACTAGGTGGATTGTTCCTTACATGAACCCTTGCTATCCTCTCTAGCTCCTGTTCATGACTCTGCTTTGTGGAGAGATGTTCACCAATGTAACGTTTACCTCACATGGCTTTTACGCTTATCGTGTCGCGGTCGTATTGAAAAGCCAGCATCTACAAGGGGACCATGCAAATGTAATAACAAAGAATGTAGACAGAAAACTACATTAATTTTATTGAAAATGAGCATCTTACGCACGTTCTGTTGAGTTTCGCCTCCAAGATGAGCAACGTACGCGTATCTACAACAGTACTTAAGCCCAAATACGCAATGCACTGCGAACACTGTGACGACGTATTTAGCAGTGAACTTGAAACTTCTTCGTCTTGAAATCGGAAAAATGAAAGGCAGGTAGGTTTGAAGCTGGAGTTTCACCAAAACGAAGCGAGTAAAGAAGTGTACCGACCTGAATCCGACATTGCACGTGCACGTGAACGATCCTGCAGTGTTGTTACAACTCGCGTTTGCAGCACATGCACCGCTGGTGGCGCATTCATCTACGTCAACTTCGCACGTTTGACCTGTGGTCAAATAAATTGCATCAAAATAATCCTGTCGTCTCGATACGGTTTAATAAAATGTTTACAACCGAATGGACTTATAGCATGATTTTTAGTTAGCCTGAGAACGTAAAAATATATGCGATCATTTGTGTCTTGACAACAGAATGATAGTCTCCCAAAACCTTGACTAGCATGCAAAAGATTGTTCCCTTCGCACTATCGCAAAAAAACAAATAAAGCAGCATTAACGAGATAATTTGTCAGTTAAAATCCGAAAGGCTTTTTGCGTTCACATCAGGGGAAACGTTCTGAAACAGTGATTTAACCGCAAAGTCAACGTCGATACAGACTGAACCAATTGCTAAACCTTAAAGTAACGCAGTCAGTTGTGTTTCAATACTAAAAAAATTTATGTTTTTCGATCAAAAAAACGAACTGATGGATCTTTAGAGGGGTCCAAATTCCTATCAAAATCTCATATGTTTAATATGACATGGAAATTAAAGCTTCAAGCGCTTTTTCATACAGGAAGGCTTCGAATTTTAAAATAGTTTTGTTGACGTTTTATATTTGTTGACAATGCCAGGATAATCCATGCTTTGCTTGAGTTTACGGCCACGCCAACACGTAACAACTTACGGTTCGTCAACCTTCCGTTCGTAAAACTGAGTGTTTTATTTTATGGCGCAATAATGCCCAATTTCATTGGTGTTTCGAGGGTTTTCATTGATTTTTCATACCGAGTACAGAAAATTTGTTCATAAGTCGTTGTGCAATTTCTACGCACACCTTCGTTTTAGCATTGGCTACACGTCAAAGCAAGTGATTCGCACGGCAAACTTTCACATGTCTTGCCAGTCAAATGTGTCAGTTATTAAAGGTTTGTGAAGATCATATCGTGGAAACAAAAGTGTAAATGAAAACATTCCCCGCCATTTCGAAAAGTTTTTTGTACACTGGAGTTTACAGTTACTGCATTAACATTCTTGGGTCGTAAAATAAATCAGACGAGTCACTGACACTAATTTGTACATTGCAAGTCCATGAAGAACTCCAGAAAGAAGTCAAAGATGGAGATCAATCGTTTTGCAAGCACAACAGACACTTCCAAAAATGTTTTCAAGAATACGCTCGTGAACCTTGTGACTAGTGTTCTGATATATTTGGCAGTGGTCACACATAAGCACCTTTTCGATTATAAAAAGTATATGATTCATTTTCCTTACAGCGTCAAGTACAACGTTAGCACATTTTTACGTGCTTTTCGATTCTTTGCTTCAAAACGTTAATTGCGAAAATTTAATTTAATGATCATTAACATGAATTTTTGAATCGAAGGAAACACGATTACCTGTATACCCTGGACAAATGCAATTAAACGCACTCCCTGCAGGTTGGCACTGCCCATTATTTTTACACGGTTTTTTCAAACACGGATCGAATCTATCGCATGTACGTCCCATAAAGAACTGATCGCAGGTGCAGTTGAAGTCGGATCCAAGCGAAGTACAAGTTCCATTCTTGCACGGATTTGAACTACATTGGTCGATCGCTGTATCAATGCATAAGTTGGAATCGTTACATTTGAAATAAACAACCTTTTGAGCTAAACGTTTTTTGTGAACACGTAAAAGAGCAAAAACAACGAAAACGTTTGGTCAGTTTTTAACAACCTAAGTCTGCTTAATACGTAGCGCCGTTGGCATATCAGAACCTAAAACCAACACTACGAATTGATTACCTGTTCATTTTGCTACATATATTTTAGCTGCTTTTTACTTGTGTTTCACTGACACAAAACACAGTGGTTCTCAAACTTGTTCAACCCGTTACCCAAATCAGGGCAGCGATTATGTCTTTGTACCCTCAATATTTTGCGTCGTAAAAAGAACGCAACCAGTAAACTTAATTGTGTCTATATTGTTCTCATTTCTTTTTCCCCTCGAAGAATCGCGTATTACCCCCTGGGGGTAATTTACTCCAACTTTGGAAACCATTGACGTAACATATTGATATTGCTATGATCCCGACATTGCCTTCTTCCGTGTAGCTCTATTTTTCAGAATTTACTGTGTTTAAATAATTTTTTATGTTCATTCCGCTTCCACAACTGATTGATGTAGTTTTGAAAGTTAATGTTCATGTCCTCATTGAATGAAGGCGTGGCTTCATTGTTTTTTTTAAGGTCATTAAAGAACCATCATCTGCTGATGACAGCTTTTGTTGCGGTGAGACGTGCTACAAAATATTCCAGGGTTCCCACACATTTTCGAAAACCAATTTCCATACTTTTTCAATACCTTTTCCATACTAAATTAAGAGACTTTAATACCATCATTTAGCTCCATTTTTCAAATATTTTACTGGTGGAACACAAAGCAGAAACACCTACAGAACTGTCATCATCAGTAAAGAACAAAATTTGTTTGAACAAATGGTTGATTTTAGAATTCCCATACTTTTTCAATACTTTATGTACAATATCGCCAAATTCAATACTTTTTCAAGGTGTTGAAAACCGATTTCACAATTCAATGCTTTTTCAATACTTTCAATACCGCGTGGGAACCCTGATATTCGTACCTGTGCATTGCTTGCCGTTGACACGCTCATAACCAGGGAGGCAGTCGCACTCGTGTGTGCCGTCGTCCTGATTGAAGCAGGTTGAAGTTGACAAATCGCAAAGGCGTCTGCCTCTGTTTGTGCACGGTTTTTCAGGGACGCACACATTGGGAGTGTTGGCGTCTTTTTCGAAGTTGTTTTTGCACGCACATCCAAATTCTTTATTGCGAAACGACCGGACACACTCCCCAAAAGTACACTGCGCGGTGCAAATGGAACCTGAAAAAAGAATTGTGTCATCCTAAAGGATCACATGTTAAAAAAGTCCATGTTCATTTATTTGGCGAAATCCGTTTTGGAAATGCAGATTAACAATTAAAAATTTTATGAAGTATTGTGCAGGGTAAAACCACTGTTGACATCAAAAAGCATACGTTGAGCATTGTCATAGTGTTATGTATTCTCACACAATTTAGAAACAAAATTAAAGGCAGTTGCTGGAAACAACAATAAAATTTTTCCGGTGAAATGCTTATACAAATGATCAAGCGAGTGACTTTCCAGAAAATCATTGTTGAAAAGAAAGGCGACTGTGTAATCTTTTAAGGCAAAATTTTATCGATACCAAACTGTATACATTCTCAGTAGATAAATTCATACACTCCTATTACAACAAACCTACTTTCAAACCATTTTGAGGACTATTCTATTTCAATCATCTACCATCATCTTTCCCAATGTACAAGACTATCCATTTCCAACAACCTGTTTTTTAACTCAGCTTCAGGGAAATGTTTTTTTTACATTTGTTGGTCCAAAAACGTGTTCTTTGATACCAACTTCCATTAAGTTGTTTTAAGACCAAAAACTGTTTAGGGGGTAACTATAAACTACAGTTCAAGAGAAGCGTGCTCCCTTCACCTTCAAAAGGCAATTTACGAAATATCTCTTAAATGAACAAGACAAACTATAGTGTGTTCACCTAAACATTGTATTCAAAAGGAGCATAATGGTGCCTCCACGAGATTTAGTAATTTGATCAATTGAAGTTGTGTTTGAAGTTATTTTTAAAAATTGTTATGCTTACTTGTGAACTTTCCGATTTTACGGAAAATCCTACACTTCATAGATTATTTTGTTTCATTAGTTTTCCTATGTTCGTAGTGTGTTTTATATTTTTTGACAACACCGATTTTTTTCAGTGGTGCTCTAGTTCCATTCCCTTGTGTGCATAGGCATCCTCTTTTCATCTGATAGTTTTTTCTCACCGTGTTCTGTGCTTGTTTGTTTTCTTTTTTTCAACAGTTTGTTTATTTTGTTTTCAACAGTTTTTTCTACAACTCCTTAATAAGTTTCCAATTGGGTTGGTTGACTAGTTGACCTGTGTAGGTCTTTCACCAATCCTACGTTGCACAGCGACGATCTTTGTTTACTTAGTTTACACTGATCAATTCTCATGCCAATGTGCTTTCTTTTATTATCATTTCCCCTGACAATTCCATACTTTTTAACATGACACATTTTTTTGCATTGTTTCTCTTTATTAAAAGACTTATAAGAAGCAACAAATATTTCTCTTTTTCAAATAATCAAGACTCGGCTCACCCTTTCAGCAGAATGACGGCACATCACCATACGCAACATTTGCGTTTCTATACGGACTAACAAAAAATTCACGTAAATACGAGCATTAAATGCCGAGAAGATTCACACCGTATACCCATACCTGTTTTATCTGCGATTGTGCTACGAACAGCACAAATGTCGTTTGACTGGACTGTGATGTCATACCGAGTGTTCGGAACAAGACCCTCGATCAAATATCTCGTTGCAAAAGGCGCGGACAGTTTTGACCTTGAGAAACCACCTCCTGTTACGTTCACTCTGTACCTGATTCCAGCGCAGCATGGCTGGTGGATTATGTCCAAGTTTATGGCGGCGCTCCCAGGAGACGATTTAACTTCGAACGATTGGCATGCTTGAAAAAATATGAAATATTTTCTTGTTGACAAAATGCCACAGTTGCAGTTATCAAGTAGCCTACGGTTCCAAGGCACATGTTTTTATAAAACTTATTTACGCAACACGAAAAAGCAGACATGCCGACAAATCTTTGCAATTGAGCAGTTTTGAAATGCAACGGTCTCAAGTTAATGTTTGCATTGGTTTGAATGACAATATGTAAGGGCTGTCGCACGCCCAGCAACGCATCATCGTTTGTGAAATCAACGACTGCAGCAGAAAGCGATGAAGCGTGAATTGATCAATTACCTGGCCTGGGGGCACTGATAAAAAGGNTTGGGTCTCCAGCTGTCGCGTTGTATTTGTCGAGAAATTCTGACTCCATNAATATTCCGACTGTTACAATTTTCAATCTAAAGAAAGGATAATTCTTATTAGCTTCCTTTACCTTGCACAATGCAGTTAATAGATTATTTTACCGATATAGTGAACGTTTCGTACCTTCTTTTTACCGTTAAGTTTTGTTCGGTGTTTAAGACACGTGACCATGGAATTGTTTCTGTAGTTTTTTCAGGTTTAGGTGCAAAGAATTACCCAGTAGCTCATTTCTATAGCACAACGCTGGTTTTAACCAATTTTCTCTATTCGACTCGACTCGTGCAACTTACACCGCGATCATATTTTCCTGATCGTCTAAACAAAACGTTGCGTCGGCAACAGAAGTGGGTGGACTTGAAAACTTGAGCGGAATATCGTTATTCACAGTTCTTCGCAGGTCTTTGTACGGCGACGAAGATTTGTCTTCCAAGAAGAATATTTGGGACGGGTTTTCGGCCTTCATCGTTAGTTTAATCGTGAATGAGCTTTGACCTGCACAGATAAAGACGACGTGCTGTATACTCGGGCATTGAGTCTCATCAATTCCAAGTGAGCAGCAGAGGTTTGCTGTTCTAAAAAAAGACTTTAGCAATTACTGTACATTAAACGCTCGCACAGATGACCTGTTTTACCAAACAATCTTTTCAGGCTTACATCTTGCACGAAGAATCAATAAGTTTAGGTTGTCATAAAAAATATTTGTCTTTAGAAGATTCCAAACAAAATATGTCCAAGCAAAAGAATCCTGAATTTTTCCAGGCAAAATTCAGAATTTTCGTCGCTGAATGAATATCGAATTGGAAGAAGTTTTTCCACAAATGTGTAAAAAATTTGAAACTTCTTGTTTGTTTAATCGCTGTTTTACAGTGAGTGTCAGACAATGCTTTGCCTTTATTTGTTTTCAATTCGAAACGGTGGTTTTCATTTGGTTTGTCTAAAATAAACGGATAAAAAGCTACAAACAGAGATTAGAAAAATTAGCAACGTGAGGTGAATTTAGTATTTTTTAAAGGTTTAAAAAATCTTAACCGCTGCACGAAAGCACACACACAAGAAGCATTCCAACGAATAGAGCAGAAAATTTTTACCAATTACATCGGGAAACTAGCCAACAGTGTATTACGTGACACCACTAGAGCTGAAAAGTTTTTTAAAGATCTGCCTACAGCGATCCGATGAAGCGTTGGAACTTTCGCAAGGCTGACTGGCAGCGTATTTGCCTTCTTACAGGAAAATCCGTTGAGAGATTGTCACCTCCGGACACCTCAAACATCGAGAAGGCATACGAAGAACTTTGTGAGAGTCTGTTGTTTGTGGCTGAACAAGATATCCTTCTTAGCCGTCGCAAGAACTATGTGTCATGTTGGGGCAAAGTGTGCGAGACCGTTCATCGCTCCTTCCTCCGAGCCCCAGGGGGGACTAACTCTGACAGAGCCCCCTCGTCCCTACTTTTTAAAGTTCGACGATAAGAAGCAGGAGCGATGGGAAGAAGCTGTCAATTCCATCAACTTCTCGCACTCCAACCGGAAGGCGTGGTGCACCAACAATAAACTTCAAAAAAGGACCTCTAGCCACATTGTAATATTCAAATGAGGCGCAATCGTCTGAGGAGTGTCCTGGCCTGCCACCCTTTTCATCATGTTGCAACCCCAGCACTCGCGAGTAGATGAGATTCGTGTCATGCACATTATTGTTCCTAAAGTTTGCTACCCGCGATGGTCAATACCGTTTGTTTTTCACGAAACTTGGTTGACGTCGTCTTGGAGGGAAAAGCACTAAATCCGTCAGGCCATCTGTTTTCGAATGAAACAAGTTGTTCATTCTCAATATTCCATGCGTTACGTGCGTTCACCGTTTCAGGTGCACTCCGACCAGTACAAACCAGGCCCGTAACTAGAGGGGGCGCAGGGGGGTGAGATCACCCCTGGGAAAAATGTGTTGCACATAGTTTAAAACTATTGGACATAATTTAAAAAATGTGGGCCCCTGTCAGAAAACTTTTCGCCCCCCCTTGTGTCCCAAGCTGGTTACGGGCCTGGTAACAACATTGACCAAATCAGCGGGATAACTCATGGATCCAGGGCAGCGATGCAAATCAGAAGTTTGTCTCGTATTTTGTCGCTATCCTTGGCGTTCGAAGTGAGGCGATGGCTTCTCTTTTTCACGACTCGTTACCTCCCTCTCTCCACTGTGCTCCGACATGTTCGCGGTATCTTGAACAACCTGCTGCAGGTGTCCATACCGTATGCCCAACGTTTCATGGTTTCAGGCTTCTGCTTATGATTTCGTTTGGGTCATGTCAGTAACGCATTAAGGTTGTCTCTGTCCAGATGTCATACTCCAAAAAAAAACAAGCAGTGAACCTGCGAGCTGAGATCCACCACCACCAACCTTTCGGCTGTTATACAATTGAGGACATTTTTTTTGCAATCTATCTTTATGTTACTGTACATGGTATGTTTACAAATTTATTCTCTGCTGAAAATGTTTTGCAGTTATATAAATGTGTCAATAGCCTACAAGCTATAATAAGTGGATCGGGAGGGGACTAAAATCGATTCTTTTCCAGGTAAATATTTTTTATGCTTTAAAAATGAGAAATACCGAAATATTTATTTTCGACTGAAGGCCTATTCAATCAAGCTTATATCTATGCAGAAGCCCTTGCGCCTTGTTAGCATTTACTTCTAAATCACACTCGATCAACTCATTCTCACTTTCAGTGATAAGAATGCTTATATTTATTGAGAACAGCTTTACTGCATCAACATTTTCCTCAAAAATTNATACACGGATTTGGGAATTCNCTTTTGCGAAGTCATTTACAGAGTCGTATTTGCCAGACCGCCGTTGCTGATNNTATCAAACGGCGTTCCTTACTGCGATATTGTTGAAAAAAACATTAATGTTATCATTACTTCAATGGTTTAATCTGATTATTCACTCATTAAACACGCATAGAGGCAACGATTTTAACACAGTGTGCAGTAATTGAGAGGTATGGACGAAAACATGATTTTCCGTAATAACGGTCTCAATATGCCTGTTCAGCAAAAAATAAAGGCGTAATTTTTACTGAAACGGCTCGGTCGTATTCTTTATCCTTCAAAACATGGGGACAGATACCCCAAAATTACTTTAACACCGTGCATAGTGACTGAGATATTGACGAAAGGATTTTTCATAATGCCGGTCTTAATTTGTATATTAGGAGGATTGCCCAAGGATGACAGAGTGGCATTATTCAGGTTCTAAATAGCACACTTCGGAGAGTTAGAAACAGCAAGAAAACTGTACGGACGGTATTGCACGCTTGTCGGTCCCTGCCACCGGACTACAGCTAGCCGTAAGTTTTAAAATGTTCTTGTCGTTCTTTTCAGTAACTTTGAGTGTTTTGCTGTTCTTTGGATATACTTGTACTGTGTTCACCTGACTTATGACAGAGTGTAACAGAACAGTAGGGTAGGAAAGGAATAACTTAGACCGGCAAGTTAAGTCCAAACACCCTATCTTGGTTAAGGAGTCCAAAAACTCCTTTTCGCACGTGCTGTTTAAAGTTTGCTATGAAGTCTATCTGTTGTGGAAATCAGTGGCGCAGCCAGGACTTTGTTCGGGATGGGCCAATCACTGACGTCGTCAAGAGTTCAGCATTTAGCCATTTTGTACAAAAATCACGTCGATGTCGCTGCTCCAATTCTGGTCCGTTACAACAGGATATGGCGTTGTTTCTGTGGGGCGATGGCCTCTTCGGCCTCATTCTGGCTGCGCTACTGGAGGAAATCACGCCAAAAGTTAGATTGCGTAGAAAGTTACTGAGTAAAACAGCTTTTCGCCAGCGAATTACTATAGGTGAATGCGATTCAGCCGTACTAAATACCG
>JGI24021J15306_10008413_pt1 | contig 12691 bp, 9 predicted proteins | sample Ectturendosymbi1_FD_15306 | JGI IMG/M metagenome (IMG submission 15306) | reverse complement strand
CGTGGCTGTTAGAATCTGACTGTTACGCACAATGGCGGGTCCAGGCGGGGAGTTTGGGGCAACTTCATCCTAAACATCTGTGACACCCCGCTGAATGGCGACTCTTTGATATAAATGCGCCCCGTTTTGGTGCCTATCAACGTATAAACTTAGATAAACATACTTAACTAAACAATGTTTAGGAGGAAAACGTTGCTGAAAGGGGGGCCACTAGCCAACAATCAGAAAAAAACGTGAGAAATGATGGCGAATCCAAATGTGGATGGCTATACTAAATCGCTGAATCACCGGATAATACTCGGTAAAAAGCAACAAAACAACATACTGAAAATCAAAAGAACACTAAAATAGAAAAATAAGCTAAGTTGGGACCCGGTATTTACATTTTGCTTGAAAAGGAAAGCGATTCATTCCTCTGCCTGTCAGTTGCGCTATTGGTTGCAATATGCTGTGTGATTTGTCAGTCAATACTATGCAGAAATTTTGAATGTTTTGATATTCTTTATAGTAAAAATAAAAGAATATAGAAGTGTGTTATGATTCTTTTGGATGATTTATATTTTATTTGCTGAAAAGTTTAAAGCAAAAGTAAGTATTTATTTTCTGTTTTAAAACATTTATTTCATTCATGGTTTCCTTTTCGTAAAAATGTGCCTATATCTAATTTTTAAATTATTAAAAGGGCGCACATTCAAACTTTGCCATGAGCGCCATTCAGCACAGATACGTCACTGGTAACGATACAATAATATTTTTTGCTACACAATTAAAAATGGCAATACTGCTTTTCATCGGAGTTCTGCAGTGTCTGGCGGTCTTGTGTTGTTGCGAGCTTTTTGTCAGCGGAAGATTGAATATCAAGTAAGAAAGTGCAGGGTGTGTGAAAGGCTTGATGCTGAGAAACATGGCTGGGCGTGGAAGAAAAATGAAGGCCGTCTATATGAAAGTAGTTACAGGCGGTAGCGTAGCCAAGCCAAATTTTGTCGGGGGGCCAAATACTTTGACTTTAAACGAGCAATAGTATTTTGTTTGGGACAGCGCCTGTCAAAGCACAAAATGACAGGATATGTTAGAAATTTGGCGCGGCATAGCTTCCTTGGACCCCATGTCTACGCCTGTGGTTGCAAGAAAAAAGGAAAAAGAAAGAACAGTGCTTAGCCTACTTTGTGTTCAATCTTCCACTGAAAAAGAGCTCGCAAAAACGCAAGACCGCTATGCACTGCAATACTTCTGATGAAAAGCAATATTGTCAGTATTGGATGCTACGTTTGGTTGTTACCACTAGATTGTTCGCAAACACAGATTGCTTGTTGAAGCTCTATGATGTTAGTTAAATCAGCAAGAACAGTTTCTCGTGAGTTTTCCTTGGAAAAACGTGTCTACATTGGGTTTAATTCATATAGTTAGCTAAGGGCAGGTTTTTAAGGTGTTTCAGGGACCCGAATCAGGTCCCTAAAATCAGCGAAGATTATCATGGAGTCCCAAGAATCAGAGTAAATCGGGTCCCTAGAATCAGAGAAATCGTGTCCCTACAGGTCCATACCGGGTACCTAACATTTTCCCTAAAAAAACTGGCTAAGGGTGTTGTGACAATACTTTGCTGTGCAAACCTTGTCTTGATGCTGTTTACCATCAGTCTGTAGCATAGAGCAGGGGTGACCAACTGGCGACTCGCGAGCCGCATGTGGCACTTTGCCCGGTTTGATGCGGCTCTTACGTAATTATCAGAAATCCCACTACATAACATGCATAACAATAAATGGCTTGTAAAGTTCTGTCCTTGTCATGTTGGTATGTGATATTTGCAATAAATGTATCTGAGCAAAGGTACGTGCTTGAGTTAGGAAGAGATGGGGTGATGTTCGTGTGTATCCACGTGTATGATGTGGCTCTTTGCGGTAACACAATAAGAAATATGGCCGTGGTCTCTGACTGGTTGGCCACCCCTGGCATTAAGGATTAAAACACTATATTTTGTATTGCTTGGAAAGTAACAACTTAAAAACGGCATAAATAAACCTTGTGTCCACTGAATGGATTGTGCTTGTTTGGTCCACAAAATATGTGCACTGGTTACTACACCGAAGGAGTTTACGTACAGCTAATCAGATCGACAACTAGACGATATTTTCGAGGGCGACAACACGGTCCCGCATGAAAATGTATGTATTCAAAAAATAAACCTACAAAAAACATTAGAATTCACTGAAATCTAATGAAGAGAACTTCTGAATTACATAAAAGCACTATAAATTCCAAGAAAAGAACGCATTGTTATTTGTTTTTGAGAAGAACGTAGGAAAGTTTTTAATTTCTTTTGAAGATCTGAGGCAATCGCAGAACCAAAGTCGGAACCATAAAAGATAGATTTTTGAGGGGCACTACCCATAAGAGGGGCATATTTTCATGCTTTTCAGACAAACGGCCCAATAGGTCACACCTGCGTGGGGCCCCAAAAACTAAGATGGCTTAGGGCCCCATGCTCCCTAAATCCGTCCCTGTTTCTCAAAATGTCCCAGACTTTTACGTAGCACCTCTGATTTGTAAGTTATGATCAAAAGATGAAACCAAAGCCACCCAGCAGTTTCAGGCGAGACACCGCTTCGCACGTTACGTAATTAATTTCGGTAAGATACGTCACTTCCTTACGATACCGTGTCGTGGATTAAGAGACAAGACCAGCAGAACTGCACGGAATATGTTAACTTCAAGCCGAGCCTCGCTCTCTACTAATGCCGTTGCAGCATTTCGTCAGAACCTTGTTCTTGGTCATAAACTAATTGTTCAATCCGAAGAAGCTTCGCCCTTTGTCAAATAACGCTCAGACTTTCAGCCCTCTGTTGAAGTCTGCATTGCAGTCGGCCTGCTAGGAATTTCTGGCAGCAGATCTCAACTGTGATCGTCAATGCAAGTGGTAATGTTGGGAGCTATCAAGACGCATCACTCAAACTGTTTTTTTCAAGGTCGTTGCCTTATACAGTTTCTGGCCAGTCGTCCCGTACTTTCCAAGATTCCTTCCGGTTTTTCGAAGATATCTTTGTTTGTTTTATTAACGCGCTCTTGTTCAAAAGTCGGAACCAGACCGAGATCACTTTCATATCCCACTTGACCGCCACAATGCACGTACCTCTTTCCAACGCGTTAACACCGGAACAAGCAACCGGTTTTGTTTGTCTAGGCACCCGCGTGTATATTTGTGAATAATCCGATAATTTCGCAAACAAGTGTTCATCTGATACATGATCACAATCATACTTAGCGCGCTTTAAATATCACTCACTGATGAATTTTTGGAATGTTGCGATATATATGTACAATGCAACGGTACACTAACAAAATTTCTGCATATTTCTATGTATACAGTAGCTTGTAGGGTTTTGACCTCTACAATATACAGTATTCGTGAGTTTGCCTCAACCCTTAACGTCTAGTTTGTATCTATCAAATCGTCGTTTTAGAATGACTAACGCCAGGACAACTATGAAAAGTAGCAAAATGGAAGTGAGTGCAATCAATGCGTATAAAACAGTTTTGTCCGTCTTCAACAACTCAGATTCTGATAGAGTTGAGCCGATGGTTGAAGTCGAGGTGGCTGAAATGCAGACACGAAATTTAGCATTCCCTATAATAGACACTTTTACGAGCCAGAATTTTTTTGACCTTGTTTGCAATTTGCAAAATATCGGTTAAAAATTGACCAAAGTTTTTTAGCGTGTTACTTGCGGAATCGCAAAATCATTTCAAACTAACATGTTAAAGTGGAACCTATTGAATTATTTTATTTCATACAGTTAACATGAAGTTTTGTCAGCAGGTTACAATTTACATCAATAAAACTGACTTTTAAAAAATGTTCTTAGAAAACAGAACTTTAACGCCAAGTGGTTTCCAACTAAAATAACTGCGAATTTCATAAATTAGCGAGCTGTAGCCTTCGCAATTTTAGATATTTTTTGAAATATTCTTCAGTTTCAACTGGATAATTAATGCTTACCAACACATTTCCCAGAAACGATTTCGTAGTTACGCTGGCAGATGCAAACCTCATTCCCCAAGTGATCTAGGAGGCAACCTGAATTTTCTCCGCAGTCTTTTTTGCACAACTTGTCCTCTGCATAACATAATTCAAAAAAGCAATGTTTAAGCTGTATCCGATTTTTGGAGGTAAAACAAAAGCAAAATGCTCTTTTGAAATGCATTTTGAGAAAACTTCAGACATTGAACACTAAATTAAGGTAGGTTTACACTAGGCAGTTTCTTTACGTAAAACCGCACGAGAATCTTGTTTGTTCATGGTCTACGTACGCGCAGCTACGGTTCATTGCGAGATCGTGGGAATCGAAGCGTATTCGATCACGCGAAGAGCGAAAATTTCGCGTGGAAATGAGCTGTCGGACGAATGCAAGGCCTCGAGCATCTAGTGACTGAACCTTGAGATCTCAGTCAGGGCAGAGCTACTGCATAGTCACAGTTGGAGATTAGAATGTTGTTACCGCTGGAATTCTTGGACGAAATTTGGTCATCGGCCGGATAAATCGTAGTTAGATGTTCTCAGTTAAGAGCTAAAAATAATTATAGCATGTCGCCTGTGCAGCCAGACTTGTTTTTTTGGTCAGATATGGATATTGATCAGATGGACCTTTAGACTTCGGTAGGCCTAGGTTTGTCACGAATGGCTATTAGTAGATGGAGTACTGCTCTTCAAACACATTATATGAATACATGCAAATTATGACCTATCCCTAAACATCTACGTCCACATCTCATTTGCCTTGCATCAAAACCCAAGACATGATAATTACAATCTTGGCCTTAGTCATTCATGTTGATTTGTGAAACTATTGTTCTTCACAAAAACAATCGTCATCAAAGAGTAATACGCTTTTCTTGCGTGCAGTTTAAACGGGCGAACAGAGCATCTGCAGCAACCGCTCCATTTCCGTGCGAAATTAAACTTGCGTGTAAACCTAACTCATGGCCCTCCTACGCTGAGGACGATCTAGGAGTTGCCAGGCCTAATCGCTTGTTAATCATATTGCGTCTGGCAATTCTTCGCTGTGCACGGTTTGGCAAGGCAACTACTTGGCGCAACGAAACACGCAAAAGATTGCGTCTGGCAAAGCGTGGCTCGTCCTTTGTATAGAGGAGCCTTTAATGGCACTGGCACGTAAGCGCAACGCCCAATGAATATTTTTTACTGAAAACAGAAATCAGGTTCAACAAAGGCTTCGGTAGGTACTTTTGGTGTTTTCAGATATATGAGGTATTTCTTCAAAATTTTGCAATTTCAGTGGTTTGCTTTCAACGTTAAAAATTATAATTTAAATAACTTTCGAATATAAAATGCTAACTGAAGGATTTCAGCACTGTGTACATTCAATTTACTGCGAGTGAGGAAACCTGTCTAAACGTTGCTTTTGTGAGGTTATGTTTTTTGATCCCTTTAATAAATTTTATGTCAATCAATCCATCAATCAATCATTATGGAAGAAAGCATTAATCGTTTCTCCTTTGGTTTTCAGTTTTCCTAAATATTTTAGTTTTGAGGTAAAAATAAACAGCAATAAAACCCAAATGTCTGAAGTAATTTTTAAACAATCGCACATCCTCCTACTTGGATCTCGTTGAAAAGTGTATTGAATAATTCCATGAGAAGCTTTGGTTTCTCGCTTGGATTTTCCCGGCAGGATAGACCGCTTGCTTTTCGAGCACTAGTTAACAAATACATAAATACACAATTCCTTTGTCAGCGTTACAGTATCTTTCAGACGCACAGGCATTCACCAAACTTGTAAATGCACAGCACACAAACAGCTCTGAGTAAAATGTGAAATAACGCTACGGTTTTGATGAAGTGAAACAGAATAAATTACGCTGCTTCTAGCTATTTATAATCTTGCTTACAGTAAAGTTCAAGAGAAGCTGTGAGACCATCAGTGAACTGGTCAGAGGCATTGAGAAAAAAATTAATGAACGTTGTGCTATCAACAACCAGATACATTGCAAACAAAAAATACAAAACACGAAATTAAAAGGAAACATTTGCCACAAGAAATTCATTTCTAAGCTGAAGAAACACTTCGAGAAATCATCTAATGTTTAAATAGCAAAGAAACTGAACTAAATTCTAAGGGTGTATTTAACGGATTTTAGTTTTACACTAAGCCCAGGCTTGGATCGCACCTAGTCTTTTTAAAATTGACATTGGCAAAGGTCTTTCACCGCTTATTTCTGACGCTGTTGCTATTTGGCTGCAGCTGAAGGTAATTATTGAATTTCCTCTATCTGACAAATAAATTTTTTCGTTAGCTTTAACGGCACTTCATCTAATCTTACCTTCTGTTCACACGAAGCTCCACCTGATTCAATGCAGATCTCCATTTCAAACCGACACGTGGTTGATGAGCTTTGTCCATAAAAATGAGCACCAACCCCCACTGTGAACGAGCTTGAATTACCATTTCCGTTCAGTGATAAGGTGCTTAGCAAACCGTTGTTAGAAGACGTAGTAGGAGCCGCACATCCATCACTGCAACGCATAAACTGAAACCTTACAAGTGCAATATGTGGTAAGTATAGAATTGTGCTTCTGCCAACATGACAACCTCAATGCTAATTTCGATCGAGCAAAGTTGGCTACTTCAGAGCATTTATTCTGAAAGCTTCTAAAATTTTTTTTTTTTCTGTAATTTATCTTTACGAGTGTGAAACCGGATTATGATTGCTACGAAGATATGGTGTCCAAACATATTTACATGTTTATTTGAAAATAGCATCTGCTTTATAATGGTTAACGTTTGGTCAAAATAAAAAACAGGGTAAAACGAAATTGAGCTCACTCTACCAAAGCATGAGTGCACAATTAATACAAGTATTCAGGAAAACAGTAATGCTTTACGATACATACTATGAAGCTTAATTAACACGAAAGGTTAACCAAACAGATCAGGGAAAGCGAAAATTTGACTGTTACCACATTTCGGTTATTTTCGCCCCCCCAGTGATTTCTTGGTTGGGTCTGAGGTTCTTGGTGATCTGGTCAATCTTCCGCGATTTACCATTCGAATTTTGAAACAAATCCATCGGATTTGCGAAAACTGATTGGCGTTACTTTCTCAAAGGACACGAGTGATTTACTTCAAGCCAGAGAGGTCAGAACGATTGTCACTTGTTGTCGTAACTCACAATCACTAACAAACCTTTTGCCGCTTTAAAAATGTTTTCAAAAATTTCGGCCGGGGGGAACATGGTTGGGGGTCTGCATCAGACCTTCTCATACGTGCAAGTGGAAAAATGTACGTACGTAATTAAATCAACAGAACGTGAAGGATCATCCACAGGAGCTGTTGAAAAAGACCTGCAGACCATTTTCGCATTTTTTGCAAGCGACGGAGCTGTCAACTAAAAATAAACAAAAATATTTGGTTTGACTTCTTGGAGGGCGCATGGCATTAAAAAGAGAAAAAAAACAAAAACGAAAGATATTCTGCCAACAATATAGTTTTTTACAAGGAGAAAGATTTCAGGCTCATTTTTTCTGTTTGAAGTTTTTTTTCTCAATACCTTTCTGTTGGTGTCTTAGATACTTTGGAATTTCAATCATTCTGTTTCAAGGAATTATTACTTTTTCAAAAGTGTTTTCCACAGTCTTTTTTTTGGGAATTTTTGCTCATTTTCCAAATGAGTTTTGGAATAAGTCTTATAATACGTGCCAGCCTTGTCTCATGTCTTCAGCCTTTTCGAATGAGTGCGCCTGAGAAGACGAAACTGCTTCTCGCAAATAATAATGTAGGATTCGTCGGTGCAAGTTTGTCGATCATCGTGTTATTACCGAAATTCCATTTGAAGTAGTTTTAGATATTTTGAGCTCAAACGCTCCAATCTATTTAATGATCCAAACGAAATGTGGACATTCTATTACTTCGCTTATCATTTCAATGTGTCGCATTTGTAGAATTTCGAAAATCCAGAACGCTTGCTCAAAATTTTCACTGTTCAACCGATCACTTACCTGAAAGTTTAAATTATCGCCAACTGAAACAGGACCAGATACTTCTGAGTTTAGTCCAGAATCGGAAAAGACTGCTAGAGCAAACATAGACCCTTGCGATGTCGCTGAACCCTGAATTTGATTTGGAGCAGGTTGAATTGCACTGTGGAGAAAAACAAGCCCTGCTGCTCAAAGTTATCAAAATATTTTGCAACTGCAAGTAAATGGAAATGAACGTTTTCACTTGGATGGCAAGTGCCATCTTAGATTTCATCTTTGATAACTTAAGGACTAGGGTCGAATTATTAGACGCCACTGAAAATCATTGAAGAAATGTCGTTCAAGCTCGAAAAACTGTCGGTGCTGCCAAATCGTTATTTTTCTTTTCAGTATTCGGATGAAAAAGAGTACCTTATTGCATAAAAGCCTCAAATCAACTTATGGTGCTCCTTCTTTCAGCTGTACTAGGTTAACTAGCGCATACAAGCAAAGAACACTCCAGCTTCATTAAAAGTCGGTTGCAAACACAGTCTTGCTTCAGCATTTTGAATCTTTCCCAGGAAAAATTTCAAATATAACCAGGAGACAAAGCTTTGCTATTACGTTTCTGAAACACAAGCTAGAAAATCTTGCTTTACGATCTTGCCAGTATGACGTCGTCGGCCTTGTCTTGTACGAAAAAATGGGAAAAACAAGAAAAGGCCACCAGAAGTGGTCGGCGTCATTTTTTAGACACCACTCCTGTCCAAAATTTTTGAATCCGGATCCGGGAATTTTTCAAATTTGAGAATCCGACTCCTGGTAAGACTCCGGCTGCCGTCGATCCAACTCAAATTTACCAATGTTTCTACTCAAGGAACGGCCACGCAAGCTCCTGTTATTGTCGAAAATGAAAAGTTGCTCCGGGTCCGAGTCCAGTTTTTCACAAATTTTTGACTCCGGCCCCAGACCTGGGTCCGAAAGAAAAATGCAGAACCCTCCTCCTCCGGCATAAAAAAGAAAAATGCAGAACCCTCCTCCTCCGGCATAAAAAAGAAAAATGCAGAACCCTCCTCCGGCATAATCGCGGATCCATCGCCACCTCTGAAGGCTGCCATGCTCGTCGACGCCGTCGGAAGACAAGATTCTCATTATTTTGAAAACTTACTTTTCTTCCACTGCAAAAATAGCATTTGCTGTCAACCGAGAGTCCGAGACGCAGGTGATTGGGAAACTGACGTACGTTCCAACAGTGACATCCGCCTCAGGATCGAGATTTGTCAATGTCCATGACAGGAATGTGTGCGTTGAGTTCGACTAGTTACAAAAAATAAAGTTTTCTTACGCGATTACCTTTGTAAATCTTCGGGCTGCTATTTAGTAATGACGACTTATTGCATGCACGACAATAAACTTTTTTAAGTCTGTGAACAAACACCTATAAGCATTTTGAAAGACGCATTTCGGTACAACTAGATGAGGCAACTCATAAGAAATTTGGAAAAAGTGAAGTAGACACTAAATTTCTTTAATCCAAAGTAGCATATTAACATTTTCCGCTTCTTTGCGGTGGTATTAACACCTGGCGGAAAATTTGTTTTATGTCAGAATGTTTTCTGCGCTTGAGTCAAAAATTTAAGTCATCTTTAACGCAACATGTTATCAGAACAAAGGTGAGATAACCGATATGTTTGCACGACATAGCCCTTCGAAGTTGATATATGTGTCGTTGTCTTTTCCACTGCAGTTGCCCAACTTCAGATTAGTGGAAGTGCTTTTTTCTATGAAGTAAGCTTTGATTGCACTGACGGCAATGTGGTTGCTGTGGCAAGTTGCTGAAAAAGGAGTGTCTGAAAGCACAAAAATGATGCATGAATACGAATATCACCACCATTTTGCCGTTTTTTATCATATCGTACGTTTGGCAATTACAACAATTGGTGTTTACTTGTATCTCGCAATCGGACAGCTATTGCTTTCCTGTATAAGAAAATCATATAAGGTGTTGTCTGTGCACTGCCGATATTGCGAATGCCATTTCATTCTTATGCATATTTAACTTGTTTTGCCTGAAAAGGAGAGATTTGTTTTATTTTTCTTCACACTCGAATTGTATACACCTGAATACACCCGTTGCAAATTCTCTCTATGCCGAGTTTTTATTGGAAATCTAAAAATGCAAAACATTATTATGCGAACAGTATATGGGATGATTATACAGATCTGTAGTACTTGATTATGTGAGAATTGTTTGCAACGGTTAGGCAAGGCGAAAAAGTGTTTGGTTTCGATTAAACGTTGTACCTTTAAATTGCGCACCTACCACTTTTAATATTTATTGCGAATGTAAACTTGCAAAAAAGGTTCGTGTTTGTGGTGCCAGTCAAAGCAAAATTCATGTCAGTAATTTATTTACTATTTAAATGCATTCAGGCAATCTCTACGTCCCACTGCGCTTTGGAAATGAATGCTATTTGGCAAAAATAATCTTTCTTCCTTGCAATTAATTCCTGTAAATTGAACTGAGTTCTCAATATCCCCTCTGATTAAGGACTAAACGTTGAATTATCTTGTTCTGTTTCAACAGATTTAAACTGGTTTTCTAAATTTGTCATGTCAATCAGGTGAGTATGGCAGATCGCTTCTGGGCTAGGTCCTGAATAGTTAAATTATTAAAAAACTTTTTGATGAATGCTTGGATTGTTCTCAAATGATCTACCGTCGATTCGAAGCAGTTTAAATTTCCAGTGATTGCCAACGTGCAGACTAAGAAAAGATTTGTTAATTTCTTGCATCTTGCTTTATTATTCTTGTTTATGAGGCATAAAGCTATATTTATTCTGCAACAAATAAACCAATGCAATTGATGTCGGAACTAGCGCAAGCCCTACTGACCTCGCCGAAATTTACCCCCGGTCAGACGTTTTTGTGTTGATCACTTCACAATTAGAAATGAAATTGATTCCAGAACAAACGGTACAGCGATTCAAAGGCAGACCAATTTTAGAGCGTTCGTTATTCCAAGCGTGCTTTATCACAGGAGAGTATAATTTACATAGTAAGTGTTTTTCAGTTCTGCAAAGCTGCAAAGCACGTAGGTTCTCCGGAAATTTTTACGTCACAGATCATTCGTCCAACGCAACGCCTTAACGTCACACAGCTTTCGTTGTTGTTTGCAGTTGCAGAAGTTCGGTGTTCAAAACAACTTCTTGAAGTCTCCGTTGCGCAGCTTGGTTTGCATTGCTTTTAAGAAGAAAATTTAACAAGCTATAACAAGTTATTACATATTGTTACCTTGCTTCGCAATATTGGCATGGCTTATGGTTACGGTACTTAACATGTCCCTGTCCTGCATGGTAAAAAGTTTTTTGAAAGCGGGTCTGTCTGCGGTTTGAAGCAGGGCCTCCTAGATAGACGGGCCTGTCAGCGTACGTCAAAAAACGTGCCTACGTCACAGCGAATCGTCTGTCTGGCTCGCGTGTGCTAAGCATTCAGTCGTGCTGCGGGAATGGTTTTCGCGATATTTTTATTTAAACAAAGCAGTGTACACGGGCACAACAGAAATTTGCACAAATTTCTTGATATCAAGGACAAATTACTATAGTTATAAGTACTGTCAAGCCACGTAATCATAACATTCAGCTTGAAATTGCTGTACTTAAACAGTGAGTGTTTACACATTTTTCAAATCAAGTTAAAAGTCTGCAGTTTTCTCTTTTTTGGTAAGTCGATCATTTCTTTTGAAGCAATAATTGTTCAGCAGAATGTTTGAACAAATCCAACAAGCCATCTTTACTATTGTACGCAGATCATGGTTGCCTGTACACATGACATGCCCGACGATAAAAAAGGAAACTCTTCGGCTTCCAAGGCCGATTGCGATAGTTAACAACAAAATTGCGCTGAGAAGGAAACTTCCGATACTCGTCACTTTCACAAATCTTGAACCATATCACTCCGAACCATATCACCACATCACAGCTCATACATGAACCGTATCACTCTGTGAAATTTAAAGTTTTCCGATTTTAAGGGAATGAGCAGCGACAAAACCAATTGCAAAATTAAAATGAACTGACTATCAGAGCAGTTTGTGCAGGATGGTATTTGTATATTTGTTAAAACGTCTCGCACCTCCTCGATTGTGCGCAGGCTGTTCACTTTCAAAGGAAACTGAAACTTATCCAATGATGAAAGTTTAACAGAAGGCATTTGGCACGTGAGCATTAAGTTCTCGTCAATTGTTAAACATTTGTCAACAGAAGCACCAGCATTACTTGAGTACTGAATAATACAGATAGTGAAATTGTTAGTAGTGTCGCTGTCTAACACTTGCCACGGCTTTTCAATTTGCACCTTGTGCTTTACGATCTCCAATGTTAGCCAGAAATCGTACTTTTCCTGTTGCTCCCAGTCGTGCCTACTCTGCATTAATGCATTTGATAAATTGGATTGTTTTTTTGAAATTAAGTGATGAGCTTGGTCCTGACAAATAATCTAGGCAGTTTGGCATTTGTGAAGGGACAACTCCTGGCAACAGTCTTGGAATCTTTAAACGATATGACAGGTGTTGTCCAGTTTTCTCATCAAATGCTGAAGTTTCCCAGCGAATTTCCATTTCCGACAATGTTTTTCGCACACCTAAAAAAATGTAATAGTGACATCGCTTTGCGTAAACAGTTTGGGATATGGTATATTGTAAATTATACGTACATTAGCTTT
>JGI24021J15306_10008410_pt1 | contig 12695 bp, 4 predicted proteins | sample Ectturendosymbi1_FD_15306 | JGI IMG/M metagenome (IMG submission 15306) | reverse complement strand
TTGGTGAAGCGCGGTGTAGTACGGACGAGCCTGAAGTTAACTTTTTCGGTCCAATGCTGTCGAATTTGAACTAACTTGAGTNGTCGATTGCGACCAAATTGCTGAAATTTGTCGGTCAAAGGAAGTGTCAATTTCGTACTTCAGATTCGTTGTTGTTGTTAGGCTTGGTTTGCTTATATATCGGTGAGTTTTGTCGCTTTACGTATTTATTATGCTTTCGTGATTTATTAGTTATTGAACCTGTTTTGTTCATTTTAATAGAAACATGTCTCGGACTCGCTTGAAACAACACTCAAGCCCGTAATTCGAAAAGGGAAAACATTAGTTTTTTTTCTAGTGGCGAGCTGTTGTCCAATTTCCAAGACCTGCGAGTTAGCGTCGTTGGTCTGATAAAAGTTTTGAAAATTTCATCAAGAGTTCATCAAACCGTCACTTTGAACTTAATTGCCAGAAACTATTACCTATTCCGAAAACATGGCATTGATACTCAAAGGGTAAACACGAATCCAACGCCATGGGTATGTACAATCAAGATGTTGTGTTTGGAAGTCCTATGTCGTAGAATATTACATAAAAATCACTAGCAACCAAACCTACACAGCTCTACTGAAGCAAATAATACCTTTTTCATTGACAAACGGACAAATATTGCGCAATATTTTATATTTTGCAGATGCAAGAGTCGACATTTCATCTTGTAAAATTGATATTAATATTCATGCTGACTATATTTCCCCCGGTATTTTGGTTTCTATTCAATATGAATTTGTGCAATGGCTAAGTTTTAATTGTACATTACTTCATTAAAACGTCGATGAAAAATTTTTACCTTGATATCAAGTTGTCCACCGGATTCTCCCATTTGTACTAAAATAGTTGTGGTCTCACATTCTTCCTCGATATTCGAAAACCTTGAAAAAAGGAGAACTTGAATATCACCATGTACCCACAACAACGCTGTTCAAATTTAATCTGAGTTTTCATGAGGTACGAAATTATCGATTTTAATACAAAAAATACTGGAATAAAAAACATTGCAAATCGATATACATGAACATCATTTCAATGCTTCATTCTGTTTTTGTAGGTCGCACTTACAACTAACAATATTTTGTATCAAAAAAGCATTAAATTGGCAAATCAAAAGAAGAAACTGTGCGATCTGGTGTAAGACAATATTTCTACACCAGTGATTCTCAACGTTTTTATCAGATGGACCACTTTGCTATACTGATACCTCATGAACATTTAGTGGAACCTGTATTGAACATAGGTCAGTGAACGTTTTATCAAGGACTTACGAAACTCTCTCTGGACTGCTACAAATTCCATGTGGACCACGCTGAGAAACACTGTTCTACACCAATATAAAGCAACTAGGCAAGACGAGAAATAAACAGATTACAGAAAAAATAAATTAAGCTGGTGTTTTGGTTCTTACAGATTATGTTGTAAACTCTTACCACTTTTCTTGCAAGTCCCCGAGTATTCCAATGTCTCTTAGGTACGATATATTGTCATTCATTGCTGGTAATGCAATGGTACCTTTTCGCAAAGGCAATCCAACTTGATATTGATAAAAGCCATCACCAACCTGAAACGAAATGGTGTGTGCCTTACCAAGAGGCAATTTTGCAACCTTTTTGTCTTTTTATGAAATTGCTGCCCAACATGCAAACCATAACTTCCTTCCATACCTTAATATTATGAAAATTACCGTATAAGCCTCCATTTCACAGAAAAATACACCAAATGAAAAGATACGCAAACAAAAAAGAAGACATTATTTTAATCAAGGTATGCGAAGATGGATATATTTGGATCTTTATGCTTTTTCTTTCATTTGTCTCAATCAAATGGACGTTAATGATCAAACGCACACATAAAGCAACAAGGAAAAATTTAATTGATTTTTGATCAGTTTGCAATTGATGGTCATTTTGATTTTTCTTTAAAAATCACAGAATAAATTGCTACTGAAACTTTATAACACATCGACCATCATGTTCGCATTTAAAATTTAAGCCCATATGGTGGCAACTGGTGAACATCAGTTCAGCCAAATCATTCTTTCCAACAGTAGTAACTAGATATCAATTTAGTTTCTGTCACTTACCATGTCATATTCGCAGCTTTTATGCAAAGCTTGCACGACGCTTTTGAAGCTGGCTATTAGTATGAAGTTTTCGCTGTCAATCATGGCCAAGGCATTTGTCAAGTCAGGTAAAACCGTGGAGTTGTAATCGCTTTTCACGTAGTCCCACACTGCGCTAAAACCGATGTGAGAAAACCATTTGAACAAAAAATGGTTGAAAAAGTAGGAGAGACAACAGAAAGTGTCGTACATTTTTTGAAAAGTTTTTCAAAACGGTGCCTCACGTAGAAGCTTGTTGCAGAAAAATGCTTACAAAAACATTACGCGGAAATATTCAACACATTCGAGCATAACATTAAGGCTACTTTCAATAATTTTTTTTGCATGTTTAACCGATTTTAGTAGAAATGAATGAAACTGAAAAGCAGGAAAAAAAGCAATTAAGGAAACAGTCTTCACTCTTTTTCAAGACGCTTATATTTTTTTCTTGTGTAAAAAGTAAGTGTGTGTTCCGTGCTGTACTTTTTCACTCTACAATGCGTTAGTGTTGAACGGATTGAAGATTTTTACGATCCTAATCCAGTCCAATATTTTCATTGTGTAATCCGGTCCGATCCTAATCCAGTAGACCTGTTGAAATATTTGATCCAGTCCGGTTTATATCCTAGAAAACCTGATTAAGCATTTAACTGCAGTGATCAACGCAATTTGGATATCTATATCTGATCCGGTAGAGTTTTTTTCGAAATCCAGTCCCATCCGGATCCGGTTCTGAATTCCAGAATCCAGTTGGATCGCGATCCGGAAACTGTATCATGTTCAACACTGCAATGTATGCATTTACTTGCACTGCTGCAGGGCACGTCAGAATGCAGCACATTTTCTGGTCGGTCGACCACCAGTTACCTTCACGTAGCACACAAGGCAGCCATTGTTTTAAACTTTAACAATGTGGTATTCACAAACCCATCCTGAATTATTTTCCATGATTCTTGTACAAAGTCCGTTTCAGATGTAGGCAATCAAACTTAAAATAACAGTTTTCTCTGTGTGAAACCTATGAATTTGAAATGAACTTGAAAAAGGAAGCGCTCACTAACGCCAGATTGCAAATCAACAAAGAAAATGTGAATTTCTCCTTTGACAAAGGCAGATGCGACTATATCTGTAAAAGAATCAGACATGAATTTTACTCTAGAGATGACGGCACGAAAACGCAATTTCATTTATAGCGCCCACGCATCTGTTCAGAATGGATTACAGTACCTGTACCTTTTTTCATTGCAACGATCGGGAATATGCTTGTGACAGTGTGCTAAACAGTGCAACAACGTTATGTCAAGTACAACTTGTAGTTTAGTTCAGGAATTTGAAAAAGCAAAGACACCTGAAGGTCGTCTAAAATGGGAGCCATGACTTGGAAAAAGTCACTGTAATAACAGAATTATATTTTTGAAGATGCTATAAGAGCAGTACAGACAAAATATTTGAATTCTGATGCAGTGAATTTTTTCATTATAGCACTGCTTGCAGAAAACTATCAATGCTGTGGCAAAAATATTAAAAATAATGATTTATGTCGGAAGCATCAAAGCCAAAATATTAATGCAACTGAACTCCTTGGCTTTGCATTGAGTAAACTGTTTACGCATTGTTGCTGGCTTTACAATTTTTACAAGGTTTCTTTATTTTTTTGACATGTATGATAGTTTTGATACAGTTCACCTACAAATGCAGTAAAAACGAAACATGAGCAAACGCTTAAAGTTCCCAACTAACACAAACCATAAATACAATTCAAAGAAGCCATTTCATACTCTAGACTGTAATAGATTTTTAACAGATTTCTACACTATACGTACCTGTATGGGTGATCTTTAGCTGTGGGCAACAGTTTAGTGAGCAACGGATTGCTCACCAACAATCCGTAGGCAAACTTTTGCTGGCTGGCAAGTTGATCCAGAGTTTTTATGCCTTCGTTATTCACTTGGGTCATAAAAGCTGCACAAAGGACGGAGAAAACAAAATGCATAAACATCAGGAAGCGGCAAGTCAACACTGTTGATACAAACTGCAACTTTTTTTCGTAACGTACTGGCTAAACAACAAATTCCATTTCGAATTATTATTTCTTTTCACAAATCTAATAAAATGTTGTTTATAGATGTTTTTACACTTCTGATCAGTCAGGAGCCTTTGTTATTTTCGATCTGGTAAAAATATAACATAAAATACAATATTTTTTTATGTTTCAATGGTAAAAATTTGCTTGCAGCAAATAGATGTAGCCATTCTCGTAACTTTCCACTCACATATCATGTTGGCTGTGTACGCTGCTATCACCAACATGACGAAGAACCACCAGGTACCAGCCAACACTTTCAAGGAAGCCGACCTGAAATAAATTGAAATTCTCGTTGCGTCACATTAGTGTGCAGCCAACGAAAAGTGAAAAATGATTTTTCAATCATTATTTAATGTGCTTATCATCATTGTCCGTTTGGGGAGTTTTATGTTTACATATTCATCTGCATTTTTGTTGACAGCCGCAGTGCAGTTTCAACACATTTTACGTAGCCCTGAAACGCCACAAGAAATCTAGATAACAGGAAATGATGGTGAGGCTTCAAACCATTGTTGAAGATATTTTGTTTTTCTGTTGGAGTGAAGGAAAATAAAAATCTAGAGTAAATTAGCGTATATGATGAGATTTTTTAAAAACTTTCAAGCAATTAACCAATGCACCGAAGAAACGTTATGCACTACCCACATTTTAGCGGAAAACGGGCTTTGTGGCAAATAATTACAGTTTTTGTTTTTCATGCTCCATGAGATTTATTGAATCAGTAAGAATAGTAAGAACAGTGAATGTTGCTTTTGCTTAAAAATCCTCAAATCGCATTTTTTCCAAAGACGCTTTACTCTGTACTGGGTAAACAATTTCGAAAAAAGTTACTGACAAAATTTCGCACATTAGGTCTTATAATTTTGCTGTTGCAGAATGAAAGCACTCAAAGACACAGATCACATTAATACTCGTCTTTCAAAATCTTGTTATTGACTACCAACCATGTACAAGTTATCGTTTTAGTTTAAACTAAACCACGACTAACATGAAATTAAATACACATTACAATTCTGTATATATTAACAACGTAAAGTTTCTGAGGTTAGATTTACAAACAGATGCACCAAGACCATATTTATCACAATGCAAAGTAACATTCCAAATTTCAATTCCAGAAAAGTAAATGTAAAGATTTGCTCTTGCCAGGAGTGATGCGAAATTTTAAAATCTAAATATATTTGTAACCTTAACGTAAAAAGTTAAGCTGAAGAAGAAAACCAAACTTATGGCATTGCAAGATGATCTAACAAATTGCGTAAATTAGGTTGTGAGGGATGACTAAGCTACTTTTGCAGACAATTGGAAAGAAATGATTGCATGAACAGAAAAACATACAAAATCCCTTGTCGTGAGTCTCACCTGGGAAGGAACCTCGAGGACTGTTCAACAAGAGCAGCAAAGTTGAACCACAGGCTGTTCAAGAAACCCAGATGCTCGGAACGTTTAGCGCCTATTCGCATATCACGTGATGCCTTCCGGAACTCATATGGGTTATACTTGTTGATGAGAGTCATCACAATTCCTACCTGAAAATTGTGTGACTTTTTACCATGTTCAAAGTGTTTCTTCAACCGTAAAATATCTTGACGACAAAGCATAAACTATGAATTCTTCTTACGTTGTTTTCCAAGCTTGAAAAAATCGAGACATTTCGAAAAAAAACCCTTTGGCTACGTATACTCAAATTTCAGGAAAACAAAGTTTGCTTTCAAGCAAAGAATCATGGGTTTTTGACCGCTTTAGGATTTTGTGGAACATAAACAATCAACTTGTTGGTTGATTCGACTATGCCACCATTGCAAAGACTTATTTTGGAATGTGGAAATGTTCAGCCGGAGTCAACGTGAAGGTGCGAAAGAAGAGCACGGCAGGCTGATTCCTCGAAAGATCACAGCAAAACGAGAGCCTTCAATTACTGGAAGATATGCAGAGTGAATCTCAGCAAACGCAGATTTCCAGAAATGTTTGAAATGTGCTGAAGCAAGAGACAAGCCCAGAAACCTGGCTAAGCACGAATACAAACTGTCTTCGCAGAAAGATTTTCTTCTCCTGTGTAGAGCGACCTGCTACTACTGTTTACTCATCACCACGCTGATGCAAACTACTCACTGGAGTCAGTTCTGCGTTTCCGCTTTCGTATGGTGTCAGCATTATGCTCACAGCTAGTGTTTGAGACTACAATTTGCGTGGTTTCTCTAAACATCGCTTTAGCTATTCAGCGTTTCACTTTTGTCTTGCTTGCAATTTGCAAACAGAAGATGGGCAAATTACGTGAAACCGTTTTACTAGCAAACCAACTTGTTGATTTATTCGATTGTGTCTCCTCAATTATTGTTGGTGACTTGGTATGTCAGTAAGCAATGCTGTTTTTTTTCTACTGGACAGTTTGAATATAAAAAAAAGGCTTCGATAGTCAACTTCAATATTTCAGTAAACCCCAGGTTGCTTAAGCTTTCTTAAAATTCTCTGCGCAAAAATATTGTTTGTTTTCAACAGATTGTGCATAAAACCAGATTTTGAGATTTTCTACATGCAAGCTTCGTTTCGCGTGGTCGATGAAAAATGAAGAGAAAGAAATCGAGATAATGCATACTTTAAGTCAATATACACTCTCCTTCATTATAAACAAAGGTAAAACGATTAAAATGGGAGTTTTTTGTAAATTTTACGCTAAAGTTGCGTTTGTTTGAAAGGAAATCAAAATGTTCAAAATAAAAAAAATCGAAATAACATCTGAAATGTCTCAAAATGTAAAACCATGCATCGATTGCTAAGATAGGAGATCCTGTATTCTAATTTTGCAGTCGGTGATAGCTTCAAAATTTGAGATAGTTCTTTGGTTTCCAAAAACTCCATAGAAGTTTTCCAATTTTTTGCTTTTTACGGTGAAATCTTGCAATAAATTCGTTACAGTTCTTACCATCACCAAAGTCGCCCAAAGCAGAACCCAGCTTTCTTCTTTGAAAGGTGCCAAGAATTGCCAGATACTGACACCCTCGTTTTTTTCAACTCTTTTCTTCAGCAAATACATTCGAGGACTGTGGATTGCAGTGGTGGTCGAGACAGTGTCAGATATCAATAAACGATTGCCGTGAATGATTTTGTCATATAAGAACATGTCGCACTGCAAGAAAACGAAGGTACTCCTCTACGTTTTTCGGCATTATTTAAATTTAAGTATTGACATCGTATGTTATGAGGCATTTAGTGGCTAAACTATCTCTTTCGAAAGCGAATTTTGAATCTACTATTTGCAAAATTCTTATTCCCCACTTGAACCAAATTTGAATACCGAAAATTCCTTGTTGCTCATTGCGTTCTGCAGTAAATGACCAATATGAAAGCAAGAGTTTTTAAAATTGAAAATCACTGAAAACACGTAAATTACCTGAAACTAATTTCCTACTAAATATTTTGTTCGTTGATTCGACCGCGTCACCTTCTAGAGGCTGATTGCTGAGCTGCAGAAGCAAATATATTCTGCACCAACTCACCACGTCGCTTTCAAACAAAACGTTCATCTCTCTCTCAAGCTCCGTCTCAGTCAAGTTCATGCCAGGACCGAATTTGGCCGTCACATCGTTGTCTATGGTGAAATTAATCTTCATTTGCTGGGCCAGTGCCACTATGACATCATAAAGGAAACCTTTGTACGTTCCGGGCACCGGACGACTATCTTGGGTTTCCCAGGACAACCAAGGCGGATTCTGCAAAGTGATTAGGTTTATTTATTTCTTTTCTTGGCAAAAATAGAAACTGGTATGGTTGAAACTGTTGCAAAAGTTTACAATACATTTAACTTACCTTCTTGTTTGAATATGTAGCCTCTGTTCGATAACGTGTAAGTCTTGTACAGTACTTGTATATTTGTTTGTTAGTGCGTTTGTGCATGTGCACGTGTGTGTGTTATTTTGGTATTGTGATGGTGCTCTCTTGCATCGATGTTACAAAGAGCTTCACAAGCTGATTACGCGCATCCACGACACTGGCTACAAAATCACGTTCATAAACAAATTGGACATGCATAGAAAATGCTCAAATATTGTTCTGCAATAATGCAGAGCAGTATGAATTGGTGTCGTTCTTCATCACATATGATAGGTGCCCGGATCATATTTACCGCTTTTAAGTGATTTTCGGTTTTTGTTGACATATTGACACAATCTCTTGAAACAGTCACGACATTTTTAGTTGATACAAACAATATTGAAAGCAGTATTGACAACACTGGAGAAATTTGTTCTTTTCTTCTTGTTTCCTCTATCTACGTTTTGGTTCATTACAACACTTTGCACTGCAGTTTAGAACGTGATTCCTCTGTTTGGTATTTGATTCCTCCAAATAAAAAAGCTAGTATAACGTTTGCAGTAAGCCAAAACTAAACTGCATCGAGGTTTACAAAATTCGGTATTCACAGAGGCAAGAAGTCCGTGTTCATAGAATTTTACTTTTGTTTGCTGCTTCAGTACTAGTATACCTTACCCAAACTCCAGCCAGCACCAATCCGTCTTCCGGTACGTTGACTTTTTCCAAAGCATATGGAGCATACGTTACGTTGAGGTACTCGCGCAAGCCGTTGCGTCCTCCAACACTTAGTACCCGATGCACCTGTAGCAGCATTAACTAAGTAAACTCAGTGTGACCTAGAGACCTTTTTCTTAACATCTTCACTTCCTCCCAGCCACACGAACAACACACAAAGTGCACGAGTCTCATTGTAAGATACCATTTACGCAGTGTAAGACCAACGCAATAATTTTGTGATGATCCGGCTTACCGCAACGCCGTCAACGTATTCGTGAATATGTTCCACTGTGAAAACCGCGGTCGAGTCGTTGACGGTGAGTTTTTCAAGCAGCTTTGAAGCAACGCTGTCTTTTGCGTGGTTCTGAGCAATGTTATGCAAAGATCATTCGATGTTATGCAATAATCATTCATTGTTATGCAACAATCATTCGTTTTTGGTAAACATGACGCTCGAAAATTACTCATTCTTAAGATAATCTTAACGTCAACAGCCGAACAGACCAAACACATTTTGAACTTTGTTGGTTGCGTCCCGTCCGCTATAATCAGATTTTCAGCCAACGACTTACGTACAACGGGGACATACAAACAACATATTAGTGAACGAGCTTGTGTAATGCAACAGAAAAAATACAAACGTAAACACACAGCAGAACACCGGAAAGTTGCACCGAAGTTATCTTGTTTATCACGTTTTAGTAACTACAACCAGTGACGTAACTAGAGGTTTGAGCCAGGGGGGCAAAGCTTAGCTGAAGGGGGCACACTGGTCACCGTAGAGGGGCCCACTACCCAAAACGGAGAAAAAAGTTAAGAAATGATAGTGAATTTCTGAATGTCGTGGATGTCCATACTAGATAAAAAAAAACACCCCAAAAAACGCAAAAAACAACAAATTAAAGAATACTAAATATCAAAATGTCAACTAAAGGGGGCATTGGCGTAAAGATTAACTATCACCAATACTTAAAAACGCTGAAGCAAGCACATCCTATAGAAAAGCAATGGACATATCATTACGAGGTCGATTTCGATGATTCAATTCAACTCCCATTATTTTGACAAAGCGTGATCCAATAACATTCGAGTCATTCAGGCTTCTAAGTAAGACTTGAGCCAAGCCGAGTCATTCAAAAACACAACTCGAAACTGTCTCAGTTTATTCACTCGCTTCGACTAACTTCTGCCCTTGTCAGATTAACATTTTGTCAGAAAGCAGCAGGTAACAAACGTTTGCTGAAAAAAAATCGTCGCGTAATGGCCGAAGCCGAGTTTTTTTCTTTACAGTAATTTTCATAATCGTTGTAAACAAGCTGTGGTTCCTAACAAACGTTTTTGGTGGCCTGTTGCCATTAGTACATTCACTTTAACTATAGTATTCCAGACCACAATGTGCCGCAGCGCCTGTGCGACGAATGTTAACTGGTGTTTTTACAGCCTTGACACTTGTTCGGCGTCCTTTTGTAACACACTGTGTACCCATGAGTAGGATGACTGGAAAGGACAAGGGTCAAAGCTGGTGGAAATTTCGAACTGGGCAGAATGCGCTCCGTGCCCGCTGTGATGAACATCCCTCTTTCTCCGGTGATTGTGGTGCACGTTCACGTTCTCTTCAGGAATCGAGCCCAACCGATTAGTTGCAAGGTCGTCGGGAATAAATTCCAGTATCAAGCATTTTGAGTATTGGACGGTCTTCAAATAGAACATTCAATTACTTTTGTTTCTGCATGCATCCTCTTAGTTAATCAAGAAAACAAAGAAACATTTAAATGCTGCTAAAATTCTTATGTTCTTGTAAAAAAATTTATCAACATTCATTTGAACAGACCTTGCATTATCACAACTTGGGAAAAATGCAAAAGTCACTTTCCTAGCGTAGACAACATTCACAATGGAGGATTTGAGCATCCAACACATGCAGTGCATTAGGGGTGATAATCCTTTCACCCGATCTTGAAATGGCCAAATATCTTGCTCAGCCAAATAGACGTCCCACTGCTATTGCACTGAGAACGGTTTTTACGTTTTCGGAAAATGCTTCCGCTTTCGCTCGGTAGTGACGTTGTGAAAATGTCATCGCTCGTTATTACTTTTGTTAGAGACGACATATCTTGCTTACACCAGGTCCATCTACTCGGAACAAAAATTTTGACTTGGTTGGCAAGAACCACAAAAAAAACAAACTAAGCTTGAACTTTTTTAGGATATGACCGCTTTACTTTCCAACTGTTGCTGTACAGCACAGGCACGTTTTCGAGATTTAATTCGGTTGAAAATAACGTATTGCAAGAAAAAAGATTTTAATGAGCTGATGATGGTCTATGATCCCTCTGTAAATAGCACTTTAGCTCCGCTAGAAGTCACGTCCATGTTCTTTGTACCTTGTGGTCACTCCTCCGGCGATATCTGCTCATTGATAGATATGCAAAGGAAGATAAATTTTAGCAAACAAACTCGTGTCTGCTGGGAAACATGAATATTAGAAAAAACGTCTTCACGAATTTGTTCTTACAGAATACAATTTTTGGGCGTTAGTTTTTTTAAAAAACATAGAGCAGTTGAAGGAAAGAAAAAATAAACAGGTTTAATTTAGGAATATTAATTCACTGATGTACACAAATTGCACAATATACAAGAAATCAAACAGTGTCTTTATTTCAACTAGAGTTGGTAACAAGCAATCTCTCACCTCGTCGTCAATATTAGCTAAAACGCTTGAGTGATCGTGAGATAAGTCATGGGTTGCAGGCTCATTCATCGCATTAGATGCTGCTGTCATCACGTGGCCATTATGCGTATCTGCGAATGCTGCGATCTGTCCAGTATTATGACTATTGGCAGTTGTGGAGGCAGTTTGTTGATTGACTGATGGGGCTGCGTGGGCATGGCCACTAGCTGAAGTGGTTGACATGTGTGCGTGCACGTTATTAGTAAGTGCAGTCACATGATCGTGGCTCGTCCTGGAGGTGAAAGTCATTAATTGATTATGAGCAGGGCTATGTACACTTGTTACTCCAGCTGCCACGTGGTTGTGGCCATTTCCAGTTAACGATTTCAAGCTGTTGGTACTTTCTGTTGATACGAGATCTCTCATTCGACCACTTACAGGTACTTGTGCCATACGAACATTTGCAGCATTCGAGGAAGACGTCATATGGTCGAGCATTGAAGGCATGGTGGCTTGAACATCACTTTTTTTAGCAGTAGTAGTTATTTCCATGTGGTTGTGTCCAATGCTTGCTACTGTTGCCATGTGGTTATGTCCACCACTTGTTGTTGTTGCCATGTGGTTATGTCCACCGCTTGTTGTTGTTGCCATGTCGTTATGACCACTGCTTGTTGTAGGTGCCATGTGGTTATGTCCACTGCTTGTTGTTGTTGCCATGTGGTTATGTCCACCACTTGTTGTTGTTGCCATGTGGTTATGTCCACCATTAATTGTAGTTGCCATTTGGTTATGGTCACCACTAGTTGTTGTTGCCATGTTGTTATGACCATTGCTTGTTGTTGTTGTTGCCATGTGGTTATGTCCACCAGTCGTTGTTGTTGCCATGTGGTTATGTCCACCACTGCTTGTTGTTGTTGCCATGTGGTTATGTCCACCACTTGTTGTTGTTGCCATGTGGTTATGTCCACCATTAACTGTTGTTGCCATTTGGTTATGGCCACCGCTCGTTGTAGTTGCCATGTTGTTATGTCCACTGCTTATTGTTGTTGCTATGTTATTATGTCCAATGCTTGTTGTTGTTGCCATGTGGTTATGTCCACCACTCGTTGTTGCCATGTGGTTATGTCCACTGCTAGCTGTAGTTGCCATGTCGTTATGACCACCACTTGTTGTTGCCATGTGGTTATAATCACCACTTGTTGTTGTTGCCATGTTGTTATGATCATTGCTTGTTGTTGTTGTTGCCATGTGGTTATGTCCACCAGTCGTTGTTGTTG
>JGI24021J15306_10008409_pt1 | contig 12695 bp, 4 predicted proteins | sample Ectturendosymbi1_FD_15306 | JGI IMG/M metagenome (IMG submission 15306) | reverse complement strand
CGCGGTCGTAGCTGCACAAATAAACGACGCAATGCGCTGTCAGTCAATTGGGCGACGATTAAGGGGAAATTAAGGGATACGTACTTCAAGAACGCTGTGAACGAAAGTAAAAATTCTGCACCGAAGTTCAACTTCCAAGCAACGTTTCACAGTCGCGCAGAGCCTGTTTTTGTGGTGATTTTTCGGTCATTGGCCAAAATTTTTTTTTGGAATGACCGATAAACAAGTCAATTCGGTCATAATGCTTATTTCAGTCGTAAAAAAATATTATCCGAATTTAACGAAAAAACTGACGAAACTTTTAAAGCTACTTCATACAAGTGACCGAAATGTCTCAGCGAAAAGAAAAAAAAAACGGCGTACAGCAACCGCTGCTTTCCTTTATTTGTTAAAAAATTGCCTTTGTGTTTTCATATCTGTTTAAACGGCTTCGATAATGGTCGATTGAACTTTTCTGACAAGCCCACATTACAAACTATATCAAACAAGTAGCACCGCAGAAGAGATACATTGGCGTACACACGTTGCGTCTGTTTTGTCAGAAAGAGGGTCAGTGAAACGTATAACACTCTAGATTATATCAAGCGTTACACTTCTTCAAAAGTAAATCTACAAACGAAAGAAAATATTCACTGACCAACAAACACAAAACAACACGTTGAAAATGCCATCCGTACTTACATAATGGCATATTGAGCAAAGGCAAGATAGTTGACCAAAACGTCTAGTCCGCGATTTTCATCGTTCAAGAATTCCCGCACCCACCTGACCCAAGCAAAACAGAAAAAGTTAAGTGCATAAACAAGTGTACGTGGGTGTTTTCGATGAGAAAAAAACAAGATTGCCTTTAAAAATGCTGAGACAAGGAACTTGACCAAGTTCACAAGGTTCGAAACAGATTTTGACGTCAAAATTTTAACATCTGGAGTTCGAACAAAAGGTGACAAACCTGTTTATAACTTTCGTTGGTAAACTATACAGGGATTGCACTTGCTTACTCCATTAAATTATTAACAGTCCCACGATGGTTTGAACAAAGCAAATCATAAAAGAAAACTATTTCAAAACTTCCTTGGATTGACACGCTGTGCGTTGTTTGAACCTGACATCATGTTTAACGTCTTCTTAACACCCACACACAACGAAAAATGGCGCTAACAGCGAGCATACGTTGAAATGAAACTTTCAGTTCTGAAAAAAATGCTTTGCTTACGCGAAATCTGCACGGGATGGAAATCACGAAAACTGATGCTCACCCAATGTGATTCGTCCTGAGAGAAATTTCGAGATCCCTCAGTGTTTTCGTCGACTCGCTAACTCTCTTTCGAAATCTTTTGTTGCCAAGCGACGGATCCAGGTAGCTGACCAGAGCCGTGATGTAGTAGGAAGGCGGATTTTTCACCTCAACCATGTCCTGCGAGAAAACTGAGCATCACGGCTGTGAATGCCAAGTCATTTCAAATTAATTGCCAGATTCCTTCAGCTTTCTGCAAATATGTCAGTATCACATATTGCTCGACCAGTACCATTAATATGTTTGGCATCGTAAATTCCTAACGAGTTTAAGTTGGTGTATTATCACATATCAAACAAGGCGTGGAAAAACAATACATGTACTTCTGTCGCTATGCAGCATAGGCAGTGGTGAAGCACCATCGTGTGGTTTCCAGTTCTTTCAACCCAAAAACACAACACGAAATACCCAAAATAACAAACAAGTGCAACAGTTTTCTTGGCTGATTTACAGAAGCGGAAGTCATGAGCTTTGCGGAATGTAACTGTCTTTTGACAAACAAAACATACCGAGGGTGTTAGTTCCTCGTGCAGCAAGCGAAACCCTCGCGTCTGTACGGACGATGAAATCATCTAGGTAATTGGGAATGTTGCGCAGATGTAGGCAGAAAGGTGAGCAATGGCGTTTGTGATCAGTTTTTTGATACAAGCGCGCAAAACAGACTTAACTAACTTTCACGCGATAATGGCATTCAATGGCTAGCTCCACCATCGTTTCGACGCGAAAGCCGAAAAAAATGAAAGATTTTGAGCAGCTTTGTCCGTCAACAAAGTGAACTGGAAATGGCTTGGGCCAAAAGCTTAGGCCACTGAATTATCGCCATCTAGCACTGCTGCTAACCAGTTGGAAAAAGTGCGGCCAAAAACAATAGCATGGGAACACGACGCTACGACGTTCTACGATGTTTCTCAAAGAAATTTATGACCAATGGCGCAGATATTGTCAACAGTACTGGTCAAACAACATGGAAAGAGTGACCGCTGTTGATCTTAATGCTACAACCAAAGGTACTGTCTTAATATGAAAAACGTTCTTGTTAGCAGGAAAGGTTTTCAAAACATTAAAAAGCACCTGGTGCAGAAAAGAATGTCTGAGGACACGCTCCAAAAATGAAAGTACACCTCTCAGAGACATGTTGGTCAGCCTTCATTCACCTAAACGGCATCAGCAGCAACCAGGTTTTTTTACAGTGCCACACACAACCAGTATTATCAGCTGGGCAAGAAATAGTTGTTTTGAACGTAGCAACGGTCGATCACTTTGCTCCATTCCCCTCAGACGTTGTTGCATGATTTGGGTCTGCCTCACCCTTTCTGCAACTTTCAGTTAAAGCAGTGCCTATTCAAGCATTTCGTGCTTGGCCTGGTGATAGACCAAGTGCAGAGAACGTCACAGCAATTGGAACAACGGCGTTACTTGTCTGTCAGCAGTGCGTGGAGATTTATCAATTTACTGTCAGCACAGCAAGGTAGCATGCGCAATTTGGTGTAAAGCCAGTAAGATAAAAAGAAAATTGAAGCCAGTTAACAAAACTGAGCTGCTAAACCAATAAATAGTTTCAACGTAAACGAAAAGCTATTTTCTCAAGATAGCAAAGGCATCAAAACGAAATTGAAAGGACTTGTCACTCAAACATACTTTCGGCTCTAAAGGATTGCTATATCCTGGCTTTTCACTCGCAACTGCCATTACACAATATGATGATACAACCCTTGCACCATCTCAAACCTGCCGAATGCTAATCAACACCAGGCCTGCCAGTTGGCATTTGAATAAGCTAGCTCACTGCAACACAAGTTTTTAGCAGGCCCCACTAAATTATTAAAGGGTCTGAATTTCTTTTCGAAACGCTGTTTGACTGATGATAAGATTTACTGCTGCGCTGAACTACTACAGTTGCTGTAGCGATTTTGTTGCAAAACAAAAGATCCCGTTTCAAAATTCGCCACGCAGCTGCAATTGTTTTAAAGAAAGCGAAGCTTGCCTGATCACATATCAGCTTCCATTTCTTCTTATTGTCGTACTTGGTCAGAACTTTGACTTTGTCAGGGGGTAAATTCATCGAGGCCTGCAAACGCGGACGTAAGTAAAAATGGCAGTGCAATATAAATAAAATAATAAAAGATAATATATAATTTAATCATCACGTTCACATCCGTCACAGGAGGCATTATGATGAACAGAAGGCATTTGTAGTGGTGTAAACATCAATGTGTAAAAAACGCAGTATGGCCAAGGCCAAAATAATGGATATCATAAGCTTCATTTTGCAACAACCGTTTGAACACTTTGAGCAAATCTGAGTACAGTGCACAAGCAGTACACTCTATACAAATATAATATGTATTATGGTCGATCCGACCAAGATTTTCAACAATTTTCAATGCAACCCATACCAAAGCCTTTCCATCAGCGAAAGCTTATACTTTACATCAGGCTAGTGAAGTTTCCAGCTCTCCTAGTGAAGTTTCCAGCTCTCCAAGCATACGTAGTTTTTACTTATTTACATGTTAATCGTCACTCAATGAAACATACCAGGACTTTTTCAAATCTTTCATCAATTTCGTTCGTGTCTGGCATCGGAAGTTTTACAGGAACATGGTGAGTCCTGTAATCATTCATACGAGAGCTCTCCGCATTCCCCATGATTGCTTGTTAGGGCGTCTTTAATTATAAAGCATTGCCCGGAAGGTGATAGCACCAAGCTTCGACGCACTTCAAAATTCACTTGAAACGTTGTGAGAATTCATCAGGAACGACAACACACTTTAATTCTTGTTATAAAAAAGCAATTACCCAACCGCTAATCCATCTGCAAATAATAAGTAAATTTATTTCGTTACACAGACAGCCACACTTTTCGAATGACAACACAGAAAAGTGTTGCTGAGGGTGGTTTTGCCTAACTTCACTTTTGGCGCAATCATACTGACATGGCCTGGGTTGCTTGCTCCACAGCACACAAATTGGAAATATATTTTTTGGCCATTCCCTTCCGAGTTGAACTTATGCATGTGGTAAACGTAACTTGCACGTAGTATCCAGTTACACCACTAAAATTCTTACGAAACTGTTCAGCACGCGCAGAAGGAACTCAGTAGTCGCTGTAAGACTGCATGAAAACCGAGCAGGTCGCCTGAAGCTGGAGTCACCGTTAAATGACTCGCCCGAATCTTAAAAACCAGACAATTTGGCGCTTTTGAGACCTAAGATCAAGTAGCGAAAAGGCATGGCAGAGTCAGCATGAGCATCTGATTCACAACATGCAAAACACAGCAACCACACTCCACAGGTTGCTTTTCTCACGATTCCATCTCCCATCTGCACTCCTGAAAACTTAACCACAGTGGCCGCATTGTGAAATCACAGACAACCGGAGAATCGCAGCACATTTCGCTATCGGGAGCAGTCACAAGTTGACTGCCTGCAATTGCCCTGGGCGACACGTGTTGCGAACCAAACAAGGCTTTGTAGCCGGAGCACATTTGGCCACTTACGTCGGCATTTTCGATGCGCTCAAAGCTCTTTCCAGAAAGCGATGAGAATAGTCGCAAGCACAACTGACGGAACACATGCTCAGCTATTTACAACCAGTAGACTACGTCATTAACGACGGACTAGTTGATTTAAAGCCAGTTAGAGCAAAACTGCGGTAGAACTCGATTTTGACTGTGCGGCAGAAGCGAGGAAGTTGAGGTATAGCTCCCCGAGATGCTTGCAGTGCTTAGCAGAAAACAGATTGGAGAAGCAACGCAATCAATCAAACAGATGTCGCGCAATGGTATAAACAGCCAACCATGCCAAAATCATTGGAGATAAATGTAGTTAAACATGCGGATTTTTCCTACAGGATAATCCTGACAATGATACCATTCAGACTGATTTACTATAGTTTAATACTAGGAGCGTATAAAACAAAGGAGTATGGCAGCCTATGATGCTGCTAACTATTTTGCAAGGGGTGGAATGCACACATTCAACCACGCATCAAAATGAAACGACTATGTCAAGTCATGCAGAGAGCTCAATCCAGAACCTGGTTTGGTCCTCAAACCGATTTGAATTCGACGGATTCTGCAGGTTGTTTGCAAGTCTTGTGTTCATATCCCAAGGCACAAGAAAAAAAAAGATTATTATCACCGTAATGACAATATCACTGACGCTTGGTGTTTGATCAAAAACATTACAGTGTAGACCGAACTACTGGCCTGTCTGCGGTGTTTCAAACAGAAGGAAAAAATCACGCAACGCACCACACAAATAGGACAAATATGGGTTTTCTTGCGCTACATCCGGTGTTTGGCATAATGTACTTTTATATCTTTCGCAAAAAAGGCTGAACTCTGCGCAACCTCTTCACTACTGCCGCGTGTGTTTCCACGTGCTTTCCTTGTAATCGTTTATGCATTCACAAGGATTGAAGCATGTATGGATAGTTATTTCTTTGTCCATCACATCAGAAATCGGAACCCTATTCCACGTGGGACTACGTTTTCATTTTTATTTGTTTGTTTCAGGCGGAGTTCGAGGAGCCCATTTCTCTGTATGTGCGGCAAAATATCTTGTTTCTCTTTTGAGAGCCAGCCCCAAGAGGAAATCGGTGAGTTGTGTTACAGGTAAGTTGATCATGCGTAAATGAAGTGACAGCAGTCCTTGTGACGTACTACCTTCCTTTCGTTAATGCCGCTGTAGTTGAGCTTTTGTTGCTCAGCTCAGACAGTAAGCCATTCTCTTAGGGATAAGCGCCGATGTCAGTGATTGTTAAATATTTCAGTTGCTCTGTTATAAAGTAGATTTTAAAGTTTTCTGTACAATGCACTTATGACGCACAAACTTACATGAAAAAAATCGCTGAAAAAAACAATACAAACGATTTAAATCACTCAACCAAATGAAATAAGTCTAAAACCTCAACGTGTTTTATTGTTGCTTGACTTTTACAAACATCGAAACCTACTGCTTGAATAACAAATCTCAAAACTTTCGATCTCGTAGGCCCACGTATGCGACAGACAGACCTAAACGTTACAAAATCTACTCAAAACACGCGCCAAAAATCCCACTCTGTCATCGCTGCCATTCCGTTGGTTGAGATTCTCACTCTTTAATAATAATAATCATTTGTAACTGGAGGAAAACAATCATTTATCATAGTTGCAGGCACAAAACGCATTTAACCGCTTGAAAGGCCGCATCACTACTAAGCAGATTTTTGGGAGCGCGTTATAGCAAAAAATCTGCTTTTCATTCAGTCAACAGCAGGATTGCCGGGTTCGGGTGCGAACTTTTTTCGTGTCTTGTATCTGCGAGCTGCAAAAACATTAAGGAACCGCCCAATGAACTCAGAGCATGCACACAAAATAATTCATAAGCTGTTACTTTTGACTTCTTTCCAAAAGCTACAAACCATCTGCACTGACATGCGAATGGGTCACGGACGCAAGCCTGGAAGTATTTTGTCGTGTGACGCTAATCCAGCTCTGCCGTGAACCTCAGCCAACCACTTCCGACCACAGAAATCGATCAGTCGCTTACCTGCTCTACGGCCCGCGACAAAACAGGGCGTAATGGTTTCAAATAGTACGTTTATTGTGAGCAAAGTAGTCATTTACAAATTCTCGAGGAATTTGTTATCATATCATCGTCCAGGCGGCTACCGACAGGCCAGAAACACGACTGCCGATGTTTAGCTTGGACTGGTATGCGAAAGGTCATGCCTTGTTTGTAAATGTTTATTGCAGAGAAACTTTCGTCTTTTTTAATCAGAGTATCACTTTAATTTCACTTAGTAAGTTCCGCAACGCTTTTATCACTAAACAGTTAGTACATGAACACTGTCACTGAATTTCCAGCCAACGAAACTTCATTGAACGTGACGGGTGACGGCACGAGTGTCCGAATTCAATGCTGCGATTGCATTAGAAGAAATCCAGACGAACGTGCTCGGTTTATTGAAACCAATTCAGCTCGCAGCAAAAAAGCGGCCACAGCAGAGCAAGACCAGACCTAACAGCGTCTGATGATTTTCTCACAAGACCAGCCACGTGGCTTCCGTGAAGATTCAAAGCAAATTGCCAGCAAGCGCTGTTGGGCCTTCAATCTACACAGGACCCCCCATCCATCCGCGTTCCCCACTAGCAAGCTCGATTCTTACACATTTATACAAATATTATTGGAAAGCTTGCACTTAGTTCGGTTTTCGTGTCGCAATATCACGTACGAAAAGTATTGCTGTGTTTAGTTAATACCTTCTCCATAAACTAAGACGCACTGAGAAAGGCAAGATTACAACCACGAAGCAGTGACGGAGCCATCCTAAATTTTTTTGTCGGAAAAACTTGGAGGGGGAGCAAAATGTTTGACTTTAGATCAGCAACAGTATTTTTGTTTGGGATGCCGCTTCTCAAAGCACAAAATGACTAGATATGCTAAAAATTTGGGGCAGACCATGACCCCCTGGACACGCCTATGCCAAAAAGCGAAGATAAGAACAAGCAACTCGAATAATCGTGTGCGCACAGGTTAGTGTACCGGTAGCTTACAAACATGACTTTGAAAGCAGTATAGCGACGTTCGTAATAGTAAAAGAAGACGACATGCCGGTACGGTTCAAGGATTGAGAAGTTGCTGCACAGAAACATGACCAAATTCTGTCTCCACTTGAAGCCGCCTAATTACGACTGTACCGAAATGCACGTTAATTTACCTTTATGACCAAAACACCTGTTTAACGCAAGTACATCGACAACACCTTCCAAGCACATGCCGTTTTATTATGTTTTAACAAGGAAGCATAAAACGCTAGCTCGCAGTCACAAATAATCTGAAGACGCATACTAGTTTCACAGCGTGATTTAAATAGTTTGGTGAAATATTAGCCACCACTAAATCGTGATAAAATTCTAGAGCATTTTTGGCATTTCTGCAGAATTTTCCATCGTTACCCCGTTGCGTTGATAATAAACATCCGAAACTATTATTAATACGTACGTGCTCAAACTTCGACTGAATAATACGCGGTCAAAACCGTAAGCCGGCGAAATCTCTGAACAAAACCGTTCTCAGCGCAGAATGCATGGCTAGGTTGACCTTCAACAGACCACTTTGTGGGTTCCACAAGGCACTCACTATGTAGAAGGGATCGTACACTGCACTGCGATGGGGATACGTAGCAAGATTATAGCAGCAGTTCAACCTTTTCAAGCAGCGGATTAAGTTTTCCTATTATCAAAGTGTTCGTGGACTTGGATCACCAAATTGAAGTAGCACATTTCCTTCTTCGCATTACTTCAGAAACTCTTTTTTGACATATTCATATTCCATCTCGCCCGTGGGCGTCGGGCGTGTACCCAACAGATTTGTCTTTGCAAGGGCTGGTCTAGAGAATGTTTGATGTTCAAACAAGAGAGAAATCGTCAATCCCTGCCTTCTGTATTAGCGTTATCCAGGTTAACCATGCGTACCGTAATCGACTTATACAATGACCAGTCAGCAACCACCACTCCGGTTTGGCAACAACAAGATTCTGCATGTCAGTTTGGTATTCAGTGCAAAGCACCGGCTTACATTACCATACACGCCAGAGCTGCTACATAAACAAGGCACAAATTCTACGGCCGTATGCTGGACTTCAGTTCTGAAACTGCGTTGAGCAGTTAATACATGAAAACCATTTACATTTGGTCCCGTCGCGACATAAAAAGCAACAAAGATCGCGGTGAAGAGACACGCAGGTGAAATAAAAGTGTGAAAAACATGAAAAAATTAAATGCACGCCACCCTGTAAGATGCACCAACTACGAGCGCGGGAACACAAAAAAAGAGAGTATGAACGATATGTCATGATTACTAAAACGTATTATATAGTAAAAACATAATGAAGCAAATATTGATACTGAAATTAATGAAATGGTATATTCAATACTTTGGCCTTAATTCATTAACAATTTCAACAGCGCTGTTCTCGAGGTGTGAAACACAATTCAAGTAAGTTCAGTAGTAACCGTCTAACTGTGAACTGGATAATAATCGTCTGGCTTGAACTGGTAGTGACGCTCATGAGGCACGTTTGAGCAATAAAACAAACATAGGTACAGCTACAGTCACGCCCTGGCGGAAGCAGCATCGCGTTTGTTTTAGGTAAGGAAGTGGTTTCATGTAGTCATGTTAAACATAGTCTTTTTGCAATGCATTAGAGTAGCGCTTAGTTTCGTGAGCTGATTTGAGCTTCGAGACCAAAAAATGGGTTTTTCGTTTGTGGGTGCCCCGTTTTTATCCCAGACCCAACTTGCTTGCGCTCGACAAACAGCTGGGCACTCTTCCTGTTCGACAACAGGCGACTTTATATAGAATGCTTTACGCACTGTTCGTTCGAAACCAAACCGCCAATAAAGACGATTTTACATCATACAACACAGGCTGTGACATCACAGAGCATAGGCTGTGATTAATCAACAAAAAAAATTCCAGACAGTGACAGCAACCCCATCAAAATGGTCTGGATACATATCGGTCGTGTAAACCTCACCGCATCGCGAACGTCATTCTGACCTATCACCTGACGAAAACAAAAAAAATAGTCACACCCACACGGCCGGAGTCAATCACTACGACGATCCACGCGCTATGTTTCCCTGGTCTGCTGTGACTTACAGCTGGCATGGCAGCAATAAAAGCAAATTACCAGTCGCGCTACACCCTCGGCAAACGAGCTGCTGCAGCAATTGCACCAGGCAAGAGTTCTCGACACATGCACGATGCGCGGGTGTAGACATCACAATTAAGCGCGTTTCAATTTCTCTGCCACGAATATCCAGTGCGTTTTTAAATGTCAGATCGTTCGGCAAGTCGAAGTTTTGTTCATACAAGATTTTTGAAATGCTGGTGAAGCGGCTACTTACTACAACAACTGATCAAAATAGTCAAAAAAACTGATCGTGTTATGGTATCTTAAACAACGCACTCAGTACAAACTGCAATGCACTTCGACATGAGGCAACTGCAGATGACCCCATTTCTACGTCAAGCAACATCTAAGTCCGAATGCCTCAGTATAGTTAATCCAAAAGACGCCAGCCGTGTGCCTGTATTTTGCGAAATAAAAATTCAAATAATCTTCAAATTCTAAAATTTCGGATTCAAACTGATTAATTTCCGGATGACTTGCTCAAGAGTTCAGCGGCTCAGCCAAAAGATTGAAATGTTCTTTGGCTGATGGCATCAGCAAAGCCACAACTTTGCGGAGCGTAAAATGTCAATAACACAAAAATCCAAAAAGGATACGAAAGTTGTTTTGCGCCTCAAACGTATAGTTTTAAAATTGGGCGAAAAAATATTTTCCAGATAGAGGCAATATTCGAAACCGGTGTTGTCAACACCGCGCGCAGAAATGGCAACATTAACATTTTAGCACTCGAACGCTGCGAAAACCTGAGAGCGAATCCTTTAAAACAACAACGTGCACACCGCGAACGTACGCGACAGGAAATAACGTGCAAGAAAAACAATGCGCCCTGTCCATCCTACACGTGACCTTCACATGAAGCGCTGAGGCTTAACCGGCTTCAATCGCGCTGAGCATCGAGTGCGAGATGTTTCAATATAAATGGGTTTCAGATGAAATGCATTATCCAAGCCCGGCAGGAGATGAGCGCACATACAGGCTTCTGACAAACGAAAACGCGATTTTGCAAACAACTCAGATATCTTCAGCTTAGAACTATGACCAGTTTTGGTGAAGATTTTTCGACCAATGCAAGGATTGCAGAGCTGATTCTTTAGGAAATCTTTTGGCAAGAGTTATGATGCTCTACAGTCAAAAATATCGCGTTGGAAGAACCTATAGCAAGACCATGAACTGCTGGTTTCGTCAGCAACACGCGGGTTAAGGATAATTTTAATCATGCATGTCTTCGGATAATTTTAGACATGGGTGCAGGGTTTTCTTTATGCTTGCCATTGCTTACACAACAAAGTGTTGAGTAAAGCTAACGCGAGAACTGACTCTTCGCGACAAATTGTTTTTTTCGACTAAATGTCTGTGAAACCAACGATGCTCTCTATACACCAGCGAACTGAATTAGTCACCTGTGCAGCAGCGATTTCCATTTCGAGGAAGCGTTTCGAACATTAGACCAACAGATGCAAGTCATCCTGACACAAATATCTGCAGTTTAATCTCAAGCGCTCCACCGACTGACATATGTGCATAACTACGTAAGCTCTTTATTGCACAGTAGCAGGTGCAGGCCACAACACCAGGCATAGCAGATGGCTTGAAATGAGAGGCAATCGTGCGATTATCCTGCCTATTTTGAAGCAGCAGGGCAAGCAATTAGAAAAAATTCCACCAAGACCAGCTGACGTCTTCTAATACAAGATAACCGATATGACATCGCCTCACTAGATTCTTAAGCCACACACTACCAGCAGTTGCGCACATCTTGCCATTCGTCTAGCGATCTGGGTTGCAACGAAACGTACTCTGCGCGGGTTTCTGCTCCGTGCAGGCGTGACGGCCAGCAAACAAATTCTCATCATTCCTGTCTCGAGAAGACATAACTGCTTCAGCTGTGCTCCACTGATGGGTACGGTCTGCAGGTTTCACAGAATGATTTTTCAAAAACGTTGCCATTGGTGAAAGACCGCTACAAAATGTTGTCAGCTCGCCGTCGCCGCAATCAATGTAAAAATCGCAGTGTTAACAGCAGCTGCACATGAAAAGCTGCGATACGAAACTGCAGCCATGACATGCAACGAACTGAGACGGAAAATTGCTGACGTCATTTAATCAGTACGCAACAGCATGGCGGCTTATGTGGCTGTTCAACCGGGTCAAGGTAACTCGTGGATTTCACCAAACCCACGTGCAGACAACCAAACATACACACGTTTACGGATCTGAGGCCCCAAAGGGAAAGCATTGCAGCAAATCAGCTGACTTCAGGCTATAAATTGCAGGCGCAACAACAGAATGCGCGCAATTAGCTGAGTTGGTCTTGTTTAACCGGTGGCACGGTGCCAATCATGCGTGCATGCGCGAAGTAAATTCGTTCCGGCGAGTAATTTAATGCAAGATAACATGCGCTGTCACGTACGCCCAGTATTTGCTGATACGTAGAACAATATCTCTCAAGCGACTTGAACAGGTTTACTGCAGCACAAACACACACCTCTTTGCTAGCTACATCTATTACAATAAATACCCAAGGCGTTGCAGCTTACCACTAATACGCAGAGTGGTAGTAAGAGCAACAAGAAGCTGTGCAAGAAAACACAGACATGCACCAAATACTAAAAAGGGCAATGGTAATCAAAAACAATTGCATTTTTAAATGGGAAGTTCAAAATATGTATATATATATATATTTTTTTTTTTTTTATATGAAGCAAGATAGGAAAG
>JGI24021J15306_10008406_pt1 | contig 12698 bp, 10 predicted proteins | sample Ectturendosymbi1_FD_15306 | JGI IMG/M metagenome (IMG submission 15306) | reverse complement strand
TAGTTTTTTAGGGTCAGGATCGGCACCAAACACACAGGTATACCAAGCGTTTTCCACATTCGCTTTAAGTCTTTAATTACCTTCACACCTGCGTTTGCAAGATGCTGAAAATGAAAAACTAAACACTGCAGAAGCGAAGTGTTTAGGAGAATTTCGCTGTACTATCTTGACCTCAGTGCCATATTTTCCACGAAAAATCCAAACCATGCCAAATAAAATGGCTTCGATCAACTCTGCTTTGGTTGTTGCTTGTGCACCGGTTTCGATGCTCAGGTTGCTGACCTCTGACCTAACCGTCAACCGCTCATCAAACACAACTAAGAACTGTGAATGAACAGTTACACCGCTAAAATATGAAATTGCTTTACTCAGTTACATACCACCAAACGACAATTTCAAATTATTTTCATAAATTACAAGACAATATCATCCAAAACCTACGCCAGGTTGGTCAAAAACTCTTTTGGTAGATCAAGACAGTAAGCAACATTGGTGTACACACCCAAAGCAAATTTTACTGGGGGTGATCAAAATGGTGGGAGTGAGCGTGTGGGATTGCACGCGTGACATTGAAAACAACGGATGTAGTCAAATAGACTCACCGATGCATCAACATNTCGTGTCGGTCACTCAAGCACAAGCACTTGATGTAGTTGGCAAGGGCAGAACAAACAAACTCCAGTGACTGTTGCTCTATGCGTGCCAGTTCCTCTTTGTCGATGTTCAGGTTTTTCTCCACAATTACAATCGTTCTGCACAAACGAAGTGATGAATTGCGATGAAAGTAGCGAAATAAAACTTAGAGAAGCAGCGCATTCGAGGCGCTACATCACTTGTGCACTTAACGGAAGCTCGGGTGAAATCGATTCAAAGCCAAAATTGACAAAGCAAATAATTCAAACTCATTAGTTCCGCAAGCACGAATTAGAAAGCAAGCTTCACATTCTGTCAGGGTCAACTGCGACACAGTTGCTTGGCAACCGTGCAGGAAGTCAACCCTGCGCTCCAGCGGAGCGTATGTGGTTTTTCAAAATAGCAGGCCAGTTCATGGCGGATGAAAAAAATCCTTCTTGTTACTGAATCGGAGAAAAACCAACTGCCACCACAAAAAGCCGATTATATCAACGTCATTTCTGTAAATTAGCGGTTCGTTGTATGGATACAGATAGCAATAGTTAATGTTTGTATGATCACAGCAAAAGGTTAAACTTGCACATAATGCTTTTCCAAACTATAGCGGTTCCAAAATTCAGCAACACGTTTTGAAAGATTGTTGTGACACGTGTTACAATTACAGTAGGTGACGTCATGATTGACAGCAAATTAAATTATGCGACTCCATTTTGTTTCAAACGTTACTGCTGGGAAAGCCACTTTCAAATATGCAAAGACTGCGAAATATTATGGGATAAGCAAACATGCGCGACTTTAGGTTCATGTGTTGCAATACCTTCTTCCAGGCTCCTGCCCGCTCTTCTGCATGCTCTGCACTTCTTCCTTTGGTGCAGCCGCTAGGAGTCGCTTCTGAGCATACTCGCTGGACTTTTTGTACTTGATCACCTAAAGAGGTGAAAAAATAAGTCAATGGCGAAATCACAAAAACAACGCGGTAAAGCTACTTGCGGACATATTGACTTTGCTACAGATGCAAACCTGGAGCGACCAATTAAGTTCATCACCAAGCAACCTCTAGCTCAGGAGCGTTCCATTTAGCGCGACAGAGAATAAATAACTAAAAATGCTAGAGTCTTCTTACCTGCTGATACTGCGCATCGGCAAACTTAGCCAAAGTGCAGAAATTAGCCACAAGTTGGTCTGTTATTTTCTTTCTTTTTCTGTCTGACGTCTTTTCGTTTGTTCTCTTGCGCTGCGCGGAGGCTTTTTCAACCAAGTCGACCGACTGAAAATAGCGTCGTCAAAATAACCAGAGCTTCATTGCCATTGGAATTTGCACATACACATGCAGAAGTCTATTGGGAACAAACTGGAGTTGCTTGCCTCTTGTTTTGCAATTTTTTCCTAATATAACGCATTTTTAATAATATTTTTTGCACTTAGCAGAATATTATAAACCTTGGAAGCTCAGAAGCATTTACAGAGTTTGAAAAACGGGGCTAAGAGTGACACGGGCAGGATCGAAGGCCGCAACAGGCCGTTATGGACAAAGTGGGGAATACAGCGCCGAAAGGTTGTTACACAGTTTGAATTGCACGCGATGTTCACGAATCACAGCTGAAAATATTCACCAGGCGCTGAACATCAAACATCTCAGCTTCAAACAACTACATTCTACCGAAAACACAATCAATCTTTATGCTTTTAAGTGACATCAACAGAAATTTACACTTCCAATAAATTTCCTCAGTTTTGACCTTTTCATGAAACGTTTAAGGGCAACATTCCCAGTTCCGATTCCTGCAAAAGCCCACTCTTGTAAGAGCGAGGATATTTTAGAGATAAACATATCAAGCGTTGTTCACGTTTCGCAAGTTTACATCTAGATATTACAAGAGTACTTTCGTTTAACAGTCGTCACCACCTCTTCAACGGAGTCACATAGAGCTAGGAACCCATGTTTAAAATGTAAATATTTGCAAACTTTGAGACTTATTTTGAGAATATACGAAACACAAAACAGGCCGTTTTTATAGGAGGGCGGCATTTTGCTTTCAACAATCGCAAAACTTACTTGTGGCAAGTTGGGTGTTGATCTTTTTTTTTTAACCCAGCGCACGCACACCAAAATAAAATTGCAAGAGTATTCTGTGCGGACATGTATTAAACTCACTGTCGATTTAAAGATATTTTTTTACTTATCAGGAAGAATGTGACAGCAAAATGTTCACACAGCTTTTTCTGTAGTGAATTGCAATTGAAGGCGCTATCTTGCAAATTTCAGGCTTTGGCAGTGAGCAGTGCAAACAAGATGGATGAAAACTGGACGAGCGGCGATTCCCTCGTTACTCCGCCGTAATGCTTCGGTCACACGACTGTTTCTACGGTCAGCTTGCTAACGCAGGTAGGTGACTTGAAACAGCGCTAACTGGCCAAGCAATGCAGGGAAAACAGCAGCAATGATAACTTCGCAGATGATCAACTGTTATTCGAAGAACGAGCCAGCACTTAGAACCAAACAACCGCAAGCATTACAAGCAAAACGAAACTTTGCAAATCAGGCCGAAATATACCAAACAACTATTGCAGCACAATACGCGTTGTTTTTGGGATTTCTGGAGTCATTACGTGAATAAAGCTTCAAGCAAACCTTACCCTTTCCAGATACTCCTCCATGATCACAGAGGGCCCCTCACATCGGGATGCATGCAACCAGCAGCCTCGTGTCAGGAGCGCGTCTGCGAGCAGCAGTTTCAAGGGCGATGTGTCCAAAACTCCGGCAGAAGGTTGCGCAACGCTCTTCTCCAGCTTCTTCTGGATGTTTTCGACTGAAGCTAGAGCGAAAGTTTCTTCCTGAAAAGAAGACAACGACTCACTTGCGGCTTGAATGGAAACAACACGTGGACGACGACGGTCGCCTTGGAGACGAAAATGAGTTGTGAATTTAGTCTAGGGCCGTGGAGCCGGAGCCAAAAATTTTTAGACGGTGGAGCCGGAGTCTGAAATTTGGGTTCCAGTTCCACAGATATAGTTTGTGGGACAAGGCAGTTACACAAATACTACAATGTTTTTTTCTGATTTTTTGGACCAAATTGTTCTGGAGCCGGAGCCAAACAATTTAGATCAGGGGTGGGAAACCTGCGGCCCGCGTGAACTTGATATGGCCCGCAACAGAATTTTCGATACACAAGTTATAGCACAACATCGTGTCAAAACGAAGATCCATGATAAGCAGGCACTTAGATAGTAAGTCAAGAGAAGTCATTCTTTGTCATAGTTAGATATAGGTAAAATTTTAGGATAAAATCAATTGATTTTGCTGCCCGCCTGAAATTTGAGTACCGGCTCCAAAGCCCTGGAATTTACAGATTACGCGCAGTGGCTGCGATCAAGAACTATTTCCTGACAAGAAAAGTTATTTTGCGCAGAAGTTTTTAATTCCCGTGTTTATCACATCTAGATCCAGTCGTTGACGAGTACGTTGAAAACGAGCGTCGCATTAAAAAGAACTTTGACTATCCCGTGTCAAGCTTAACATTTTCTGCTGCGCACAGCTTAACACACGAATCAACCCACGTTCAGCTTCCACAGTATCTTCGCCTCTTCCAGTTCCACAGCAAAAGAGAAAACAATGTCATCCGCGTCACATTCCAACGAACTCGCCGGTTTCAGCTTCACAGTTGTCTTCAGTTCGACAAGAAGCTTTTGTGCGTCTTGCAGGCGGTGATGACGACAGGCAACGTGCAAGTAATCGAACAGATGGTTGCGGAACGCACAGAAAACGGCTTCTTGGTCAGATGCTCGATCGCAACTGAAACAAAATCAGTGCNATTTTATGGCTGTAGTGTAAGTCACACACGACTGAAAAGCATTTGCACTGCTGGGACTGCATTTTCACCTGGATCAGGATACGTGCAAAAGCTCCAATTGAAAGAGGAATCTCGCGTAATTCAGCCGCTCCGTAACTGCCGGCGATTCAGACCTGGTCATATCGTAAGCAGCGGCCTCATATTCAGGTGTTAAGGTCACCTCAACAAATGTATTTGTTTAACACAATAGATTTCGCGTAATAACCAGAGTCACAGCGTCAGCGCTAAGACCTTATTCAAACAGAAACAAGCGTATCTGGGTAGGGTGAAGGTGAAATTGGCAGAACTTGCCCCGGTTTTGAAATGACGCAAATTTGTCAATTCGAGCCGTTCATACAAACCTAAAGCATTAAACAGTACTCCACACACTAGCGACCATTTTGGCCAAAATTCAGTGTTCTTCGTTCATAGCCAACGCTTGTTTAGGCACAATGCTCGAAATATACTACACAAAGTTTAATATCCTTGTTCGGATTAGTGCTTAAAAACTAGCGCAGAAGTCTCGCGATGTTGCAGCATATGCGTATGCCCTTATTTGTGTTTGTTGCTACCGTGCTTTTCCATGGCCGAGATGATGAACGAAGCTCTCTGTACCTGACTTCAAAGAAATAGAATCTGCTCGAAGCAGTTTTGCATTCAAGTTTTCCGATAACAGCAGGCAAGTTTGAACATAAAGCTACAAGGTCCAAGATGCAAACTGCATGCGACAAACGGTCTCTCCTTGATGCGCTAATCGACATATTATTTACTTCATCTGCACACAAGAAATTCGGCGACTCACCATTTCACCCAGTGCTTGAGCAACGCGGTGCGAACTGGTAGGACCAAACCTATCTGGTCATATCCGAACTCCAAAGTCCTGTCATCATGCCCATAGTCCGACCATGAGCGAAGTACAGAGTCCACGGTCTGTTTTCCAGAGACGCACCTAAGCAAAAGCAAGCTCCGTCTAAGATCACATAACGCAAATTGCAAAAATTAATAATGATACGCCCACAACATACTGTCGTTACGACTTACTACTTGATGGAATACCTACAGTTGCAGTCTCAAAAACCCGAACATCCACAACACCAGAAAATTAGACCAAATGTATGGAGAAATGGTTAATGCAAAGCCGTGTAACGTCAAGTTTGAATGACGTAAATCAAAAAGCATCACCACGCGGCCGGTTGCAAACGTGTCTGCATGACACCATATCTCTTGCGCAAAATCAACAAACAAACCTGTGCACGTCATCTATTTCTTTCAGACAATGCAACTGACTGAGTATCTTGAACAAATCGTAAGTGATGACGTAATTTGACTTGGATGCATTGAACTTCCTGCAACAAACCAGAACGGTAAAAAACAAGGTCCTCTTGGCAAAACAGATATAAACATGTGTGACAAACACACGCATTGTCAAATAGATAGTAATGCAGGTGTTATGCACGACAATGGAAAAACTAACAGGCAATTAAATGCAAAAAAGAATTAAAAAGTCATGAACAGCAACAAAGGAAAGGATTATTACTCGACACATTTAACACGTGTTTTCCTGATGGTTTGTCCGAAATCTTCGCTGCCATCACCAAAAAGAGATGACATGCTCAGGTAGATGCTCTGGTGAAAACCAGCTTGAGAGTGGGATAAATCCTTCTGGGAAGTAAGAAGTGTTTCATCCCACTGGCCAGCCTTCCATGCTGCTTTGTACTGCAGGTCTTGCAGATGCTGGAGATAAGTTTGGCAGATATGATTGAAAAAGTCATTGATAACCAGTATAAGCAGTGTATGACATAAAACTATTTCAAACTCGTCATAAAGCAAGGTGCAATAAATACAAGCCACAGAGAAAATCGTTATTTTTTCAACTGACAATGTGTTGCACCAAGCTAGCACTACCTCGAATACGAAGTTCTCCACTCTGCTGCAATAAGTCTTAAGTTTTGACACGTGGCGACATTAAAATATTAAACACCTTCCATGCAAGCGTTTAGTCATAACACAAATCAGCGATTTGTGTTATGACTATACAGTAGCAGCCAGTCTGTTGCGCATTCGTGCGCCACGGAATGAGCCCATAATTAATCGAAGTCATGCACAAAAGGACAAGGGTTGCAAGTTGTTTGGTGTTGTATTGTGCTCCCTGCGACAGTTCGCGAAATTCGTCACAGAATAGACTAAGGGGTGAGAGGATGGAATTTCAGCGAAAATATCACAACGATATGCATTTGCTTGAGTAGATTAACTGAAGCATAATGAGCTATGAAAACCAATTCATACCAAAACAAATCTATTTTTCAGGGACGTTATTCCAGGTTTTGGGGTCAAGTGGCACCCACTGCTTTTTGTTGAATCGCATGCACCACAAATATTACCCGTTGCTGAGAATTAANTCATTATGGGGGAAACAACTACAAAAATCAGTATCGTAGATTGGAAGTGCATCGTTGACTGCTGGTTTAACTGAATGAGATTACATGAATTGCGTTGTGCTCGCTTTGTACCTTTGGGAGTGTCACGAACGGCCCCAATCTCCGCTTGCGACGGGGGCCAAGCGGATCATGTCGCAGTAAATGCTGCATTGCTGGCAAGTCAATGTGAGCAGCATGTGTGAAGCTTTCCCTTGCATCCCGTATCTTATTTTAACGCCGAGCACGAGGCTGGAAAGGGAGCCAAATACCTTTTTCACGTCTTCAGTATGGCCCGACCGGATATTGAACCCAGGTTGTCTAATGTCTACTAGCTTGTGGGGCGCGCTCTCAGTTCACTGTACAACTAAAACTATATTGAATTGATAAGTTAAGACATAAAGTTACCACCAGAACTAAAGTTGACTATGTACTTGAGACTTGTCTTGCTATAATATCTTGCAGATACTTCATTTACTTTACCAAAGTAGCTAAAACTGTTGAAATGCAAAAAAGTCTTGCAATAAAAGAGGGCACGTTTTACCTCAGACACTATACCATGTTCAATATTTGAAGGTCAAAAGCACGGAGGCCAGACCATCTTACTGTAAAGTTGTAAACAAAACACNTTTTAGTTTCGACCCCATTAAAACACACGTACACATACGTATAAAATTGAATAATATCATCTGCTCACAAACCTCGTCTATTTGCTCCGTTCCACTGGTGTTCGTTGCGTTTTCTAAGTTCTTGAGATAGATGTCGCACAAATGATCCAATCCTGTTTGCTGCAAACTTTCAATGACGCTGCTCTGAAAAACCAACCAAGTCATAGGCGTCTGAGCCGGATAAGAGAAGAGCCCCCGACTTGCAGCTTACTATTTTTCGGCAAGTAAGAGAACAGTTGATGCCCATCGTGAACGAGCGACGAGCCGTCAGAGGCGATACACGATTCACGCAATCTCGATTGCTCACCCTCGTTCTGAGCAAACTCAAGCACTGGGTTCACAAACCAGTTGTCCAAACCATGCGCCTATTTTGTAGAAGAATTATCGCCTAGTTTTTTTGTGTATTATGGCTTTGGGTGACAACAATTGGTAGCTGGTCAAAGACTGAATTTTGCTTCTTGCCGGGGTGTTTGAAGTGAACGCTCTTGCCCAAAGAGCGCTACGGCGATTCACTCAGGGCCGTGGGTCCAACACCCAACCTTTCAATCGAGAGACGAACACTCGACCACTAAGCTATTGCCGCCCCATGCGTTTGAAAACAAAAAATAATGCAAACAACAACTGCGATATCACCACTTTGTGCACCAGAACAGAAAATAAACTGCTAAAAAATTACAACGTACAGCGTGGCTTGCTGCCTCGCGACTGCAAGACAAGACTAGATCGTGCGTTTTGAGCACTTCATTCCATCTCCCTTCCATCTCACGAACATGGAGCAAGGCTCGGTCGTGCACAGAGCTGAGTGGGGAGGACGAGTAGCACCCGTGCAAACAGTCTGTCTCCCCAATCATGTCGTAAGCGGAGATCAAGACCGATTTCGCTTCACTGCCTGATTTGCGGAATGTGAGAAAGAAAAACGACGAAAGTTAGGCTGAGTAAATTGCATGCTTTACATAGAATGTGGGTTACAAATACAAAAATAACGGAAGTGTTGTGCTGTGCATGTTTAGCAAGATGCAGTTCAAGGTGAAAAAAACGAATTAAAACTCACCAACAGAAGATGCGAGTCCCAGCAACGACATCGGAGAAGCCAGTCCCTGACATCTTGAGACCAGCAGCTGCTTGCTTTTTTCTTGTGACGCAGTAACTCGCTTCTCGTCGTCAGGCGCAGAGAATGTAAGAGCTCGAGATACTTTTCCTGTCAGTTGAAAAAATTTTACTCCATGCTTTAGAGCTGTTTTGTGGCGCAATTCCAAGCGGGCCTGCGACTAAACTTGTAAGCATCTTTGGAATGTGACAACGATTTCTAAACTTGTGGCAAAATGTAAATCAAAAGCAATTCGGGGTTGCTGCAGACTTGTGAAGAGGACCGACCGGTATCTAGCCTCTCGCTCGATACCAATTCAGAACAATTTTCGCGACACGTGATTTTCTTAATGCAAATGCTGCCCTGATCTTATTACAAGATCTGCAATGAAACCAAGATCTGATGCTTAGTGTGTCGTTAGAGTTCCTCATTATGCTTTTCGTATGATCACCGTAAATAAATGCAGGTAGCATTGGAACATGCATTCAGTGTAGACTGGTATTAGTTACTGGAGATGATCTAAAACAGTGGTTCTTAAATGCGCTCTACAACATTGAAAGTGTGATCAGCAAATTTACCAATAAATACATTTGTTTTTACAACCATTTAATTTCAGATGCGCTTCAAACAAAGGACAATTACTTTAGGGGGCGTGGCATAGAAAAGGTTAAGAGCCATTGATCTAAAACCACCTTTCATGATTGTGAATTTGTTGGAATTAGATCAAACAAAGGTAAGGAAAGTATTAGTGGAGATATACATAAANATCCAAAACAAATTTTTATGCTTTCAGTTGTAATTTATAGCACTTGTCAAACGCTNAACACCGTCAAATTTGTTTATATCATTAATAGTGGTGACACCAACGATACATCACTGAAATATGAAACTGATTCTCAGGCAACCGACTGTGTCCAAAGCATCTTACGCCAAGACAGCATTTCTTAGATGAAGAAACTTAGTAGATCCTCTTCTAGTGTAGGTATCCTTAGATCACATTTGCAACAACGTTTAAGGCCAAACCAATTATCCCTCCTTTCTACTGTGTTTATGGACATGAACATTTTGACTCCTATATATCAATCACCACACAGCATTTTGTATTTGGTTTTACTTTCTACTGCATCATCTTGTTAGCGCCTCACATTTTAAACCATTTTTCTTTGTGTGTCAATTTGAGACAGTAGGGCTGGTAGACGTGCCACTGGCAGGCATACCGAACAACAGGGCTGGCAGACATGGCGGCTACAGAAAAACAGCAGACGCAAGTGAAAACCTCAAGAGTAACACATATGAACTTTATGTCGGTCGCAGTGCAACCCTTGCATGCGATCAAATACTTTCACACTCACCTGACGATGAGTTCGATGTCACCGAATCTTGCAGTTTCTTCTCGTAATGACCTTTAAAATAGTCGAGTATTAACATCTTGCAAGCACAGACCGACATACCAACTGAAATTCACTACCACTAGATTTAATCCGTTCGTCTTGTTAGACTACAAAGCAAAGTTGGGCGCTGGTTACGCCTTGCTACAGTCAAATAGTCAGTAAGCTGTTCTGTGGAGAATTTCATAGAAATTAAATGAAAAAACCTAGACGTTTTGATGTAACATCAGAGCAAGAGAAAACCACCCTTTCAAATATGTGGATGTTGCGGTGCCCTCTTTTTCGACTAAACCACTGCTTCTCAAATGACGAGAAAATCTGAAATTTTTCAAAACGTCACAATGACGACACACTTACGTCGTGGTGACGTCACACTACCAGCCCAAAATTTAAATGCAAAGGTACCTGTTTTCTGTTTAACAGAAAGAACATTAAATTCTGCATCTTATGATGTCTTTATTGGCTCTCTAGCGCGATCTGTCGGCGAGTTATTGCCGAAAATGTCTCAGTTCCCTGCAGTGGCACTCGAGGCCCTTGAATCCAAGTTGGCCAAAGGACGACTTCATATATTTCATTTCAAATAACTGCGACCTCCACAACACATGAAACAATTATAAGCCCACGCTACTGAGACATGAACAACTACAAAATGAGCGCAGCTGTTGCCCATACGCGCTCACGCTGTTGCTTCGTGTACTCTTCCAGTGGAGTCAACTTTTTATCAAACCGACAGGCCTTTAACGAACGAGAACACATCAACTGACCTGCCCACAGTTCAACAAAAAGCACCGCCATGAAAGGTCGCCTGCACATGAGCGAAACTTTTGCAGCGAGCAAATAATCAACTTCCAGCAATGCAAGGTTGTCCACTGCGCGCACTTCACCCTGAGGAAAGAAATGCCTGTTTTATCAGCAACTTCAACAAATGTGCGTATTTTATCTAAAAGTAATCGAAGACATTACTTGCCTGAGTATGAGAATTGCTCTTTCGACGCTTGGCAGCTGTTAAACATAGGACATCGCATAAGAAACCACGGAGGATTAAGTCTGTTGCAGATCCTCATTGCAAAAATACGTCACGAAATTACACTACAAAGGAAGATTCTTCGGTAACCCAACGACTTGGTATGTAACCAACTCCCAAGCAACAATAGTATGGAACTTTGGGTGAGCAAGAGTATGAAAGCAAGGAATCATTACACATTTTGAAAGGTGGCACTAGTTTCTTGACTGAAGGGGTTACAAAGCCTGACAGATCAGTCAGAAGAGTCCTACTTACGTAAATCGCTGTTGCCGTTTTGCTCATGTTCTCTTACGTACTGGAGCACATTCAGAAATCTCAGCAGGCAATCTGTACAAGCATTTTTATTTCCGCCATCTGAAAATAGAACAGAAAACACATGGGCGACTTGTGTTACCATCTTGATAGCGTAAATGATGTGTCTCTGCGTTTTTGTGTCTTTTGAGGGCTTGCTACCATAATGAGCTTAAAAATAAACAATTTCACGCTACTAGATCATTCCACATGAAGAAAATCGGTATGTCATATATCAGTAGATGTATAAACGAAGATACATTAATAGTGCATAGACACGATTTTGTCCATGCGCAATTAATTCGTTTTTTTTCCGTCACTGACCAAATTTTTTTTTAAATGACCGTAAAGAATTAAGTCAATGCGGTCATAATGCCTTTTTCAGTCCTAAAAAATTTCCGAAAACGAAAAAATGACAAACGGTTTTAAGCTATTTAAGACAAATAACCGAAATACCTCAGCGAAAAGAAAAACCGAGAATTCATTCTTCATTAGCATAATATGTATAATAACTCACATCAGTGCTACCAGTAACTTCAACAAATGTGCATACTATATCTAAAAATAATCTAAGACCTCACTTGCCTAATGGCTAACATAATATTTTTCTTATATTTACCGGCATCACATTATTAGATGACAAGATGCTAAGGAGACGACCGATGTTAAATCTGGAGAACTTGCAACTGTGACGACTGATCTTAAATATTGCTTCGTATTGTTATACATGTCAATACATAGATGTTCATTAGATTGTTTCGAATTCCAATCATACGATACAACAGCGCATGGGGTGGGCTCAAGTTTCCCAAGTTAGTTGTAATGGTTCTGTACGCATAGATTAAATTTCGATTCGACACAGCCATCTACCTCTGCGCTTCTCAACCGCTGGGCTGCAAAGCAGGTCGAAATATTGCAGTATAAAAAAAAACGGATCTGGTTGAAACGTCGAATTAAATAATGCGTTTTCGAAATGTGTGGCTATACTGCTCACAACAAGAACTTGCAGTAATTCCGTGAATTTTTTACACAAATTGCTGTCGTTTTTCTTTGTTTTTACTTGTTTTTTTGTTTCTGGCTTCAGTAAGCGTAATGTTGTACATATGATACGAGTAAGTAGCGCAGCATCGTCACACAGGAGTGACGATGTGATATCGTTGCGAAAAGTGTAAGTGAACGACTTCTGCTGCTGCTACCTATAGATAAGTGATTCTTAACCTTTTCTCTATCGCGCGTCCCTTAAGAAATTTCATTTGTTTCAAGTCCCCTGACTTTAAAAAGTGGATTGGACGGAACACTTCCCCATTCAAGAACTTCCCATGTTGCCGAGCGCGAAGAGCTCGCGCCCCGCTGGAAATTTATT
>JGI24021J15306_10008402_pt1 | contig 12700 bp, 5 predicted proteins | sample Ectturendosymbi1_FD_15306 | JGI IMG/M metagenome (IMG submission 15306) | reverse complement strand
CTTTAGTCCAGTCGGTAAGGCATTGCTTTAATTTCGGCCAAAATTCTCCCTGGGAATCATGATAGTTCGATTCCCCGATTCTCTCCCGACCATAAAACATGGGCGGATCAGGACTGGATCGGAATGATGATTTTCAAAAACTTTGCGGATCAGGACTGGATCGGATTCAATTTCATCGGATCAGGACTGGACTCGGACTGAAAAAACAAACCAAGGTCGTCAGTGGGGAGGTGGATGAGCCATCCTTGATCCTTTAAAGATGTTAAGTGTTTCATGGTGAAAATTGCATCTATGGTGCAAATTTAGGGTCTATTGGGAAAGTTATGTAATCACTAGTTGGCAGTCGGATTTGTTGATTGTCGTTTTTCAGTTATTCATCGAACTTTTAAAAAGTTGGGCAAATGGAAGACAGAGTAGAAGTTTTAATTCGTAATAATAATAATAACAATAATAAAAATCCGGTCACATGGTCTACTGATTTAGTTCCAAGTCTGTTCATTGAAAGGTCAGAGGTTCAAGCAAACCACAATCTCTGCTGCAAATAGGGTTGCCAGTTGCGTTTTGCAAAAATACCGGCCATTTTGTCAACAGTGACAACAGACCTAGGATGCATTCGTAAGCGCGTATTTAATGGCACAGGATTGTCGAATAATGTTTTTTGAAAAGAACGCTTTTTTGACAATGCATTTATTTTTCGCGTTGTTTTCTTTACAATTTCATGAAGCCCCACAATGGTTGGTTTGAAATTGTTTCAAACAGTGTATAAATATACCCTGTTCTTATGCTAAGCATAGGCAAACTGACCTACTTTAAATGAAAAATGATAACTGCAGTGATGTGAACGGAAGCGTTTTCTTAAACCCTGGCCTAAAAAAATGATGGACTTAGTAAAATTCTAATTTTACGTGTTGTATATCGATTTCTGAAGTGAACATCTTTCCGTACAATTTGGTGGTACATTATTTGCTTTTTTACGGTAGTATTGCCTCTATGAACACCATAACACAACTAATAATTCGTTGCGTGCTACACAGTGACGGATTTACGCATAAGCCATGGCCTAGGGCCCCGCGCTTTTGGGGGCCCCGCGAAACTTTTCCTATGACGACTTAATATAAACTAAATATTTGCGAAACTGCACAGAGGCACAACTTCACAATTTACCTTGAAACGAGCGTGTGGTGTATATTCCGTGTAATGATCACGGTGACGAGTACTTATTGGTCGTCGCATTTTTGCGTGTCTTGCTGGAATGCAGCTGAGTGCAACCGTTCGTTTTCTCCGCGTGTTCACCGCAGAACGTGTTTGTCGGTCTGGTGTGCGCTGTTAGTTCAATCTACAGTACTAAGTCGAGTGGTTAGTGTAAATCGTTGTTTTCTTTTCTTTCAGCATGCTGCGTTACTAAGCTTGATTAAAGTTATAGCAAATTAAAGCCTGAGTTTTAAAACGAAAATCTCTGGTTGCTACAGGCCAGAGCAGAGTGGAAATGCACGTGGCGTACGCAGAAAATTTCCGAAGGGGGGCAAGTTTCGTCACAATCGTGTGACGTCACAAATCAACTTTAGGGAAAGTGCCGAAGACACGACAATTCTAGGGAGGTCCGGGGTCATGCCCCCGGGAAAATTTTGCAAAATTACACCTAAAAATTCGCATTTTTGTGCATTCTGGAAGCAAGCTTTAGTATAATGCTTTTACGAGACTTATTAGCCGGTGAGACAGAAAACTGAACTTTTGTTGTCTGAGGATCATGAAATAAACCTATATGGGTGCTTGGATGTTATAAGTTTTAGACATGTGTCGCTTCTCGAAGACGCTTGTTGAAGTTCGTGAGCTCAAATCTCACGCCAGCCGAAGCTTTTTTCTGGTGTTCATTTTTACCTTTGTTAAGTTACTTAACAGCCACATGTGAAGCAATTTTGTCAGTGAAAGAATGAAATCGTATAATGAAAATCAAGCAGAGGAAACGTACAGTAGTCATAAAAAAATTCGCGTAGTGCGTATATCAGTGAACAGAAAACAAAGTCAGTTTATTTCAAATTGAGGCGCTTGACCCCACCCTTAGTTACGCCACTGCCAAATACTGTTTATACATTTATTTTTAGGGTCTGAGGGGGGGCCATGGCACAGTGCCCCCTTCCGTACGCTAGTGTGTCTACTCTAGACTCTTATCAGTATAGTAACAACACGACACTATTGTGTATCTGGGCGTGAGAGAGATGCAGGCCGTCTTTATGAAAGTGGTTACGAAATGAATGAAAAAGAAAACATCGGTACTTAATTGATGTTCAATTTTCCACTGACAAAAAGCTCGCAACAACGCAAGACCGCCAGACACCGCAAAACTCCGATGAAAAGCAATATAGTCAGTAGGCTATTGGATTCTACGTTTGGTTGTTCTTACTAGATTTCGAGCAAACAGAGATTGCTTGTTGAAACTCTGTATGTTAGTTAGACTCCATATGTTGTATTCTCGTGAGCTTTACAAGGAAAAAGGTGTCTATGTTGCGCTTACTTCATATGGTTAGCTGAGGGTGTTGCGACAATACTTTGCTGCTGTGCAAAATTTGTCTTCATGCTGTGTACCATCGGCCTGTGGCACAGAGCAGGGCTTCTCAAACTATGGTTCGTGGCCACTGATGGGTCGCGAAATGTAATTTTGGGATTGTGCAACCAATTGGCTTGACAAATCAGATATAACAATTTTTGTAAAATTGACAAGAAAATTGAAAGTAGGCCTGCAGTGAACCTACTTCTACTGCATTTTTATTTTTAGGGGCAATATCGTACTTTATGCTATCAGTTGTTTACTATGATGCTTGCTTGATCATTTTCATAAAAACGCCAGTTTCCGTCCGAATATGCTGAATTATTTGAATACGACAGTTAGTTTTGGCAAACAAGCTAAAGACAATTTCATAAATAGAAATATTTAATGTAGGCTTGCATACTCATTCATTCACTCATTTTCGTGCCCACTTTTCCTTTGGGGAGAGTCGCGGGGACAGCAGGTCTAGGAGGACTGGAAATACCTCACGCTCAACAGCAATCTCAACTAGTCAGTTTTGCTGGCTCCACACAAAGATGGGAGCCAGTTGAGAGCTCCGCACCAAAATGGGACCAAGCAAGGTCAGAGACGTAGTCATGACACTTGATCCTTGGAGGAACTTTGGGCCGCTTTCCGATGGGTGTAGACCGTTGCCTGAAGCCAGTTCGGCATTCTTTCCTGGGATATTCTGGACCCATGGCGAACTAAAGTAGCTGGTATCTCTCGATTCGAAGAAGTGGTTTGACATCCTGGGCTTCACGGCAGAGACGCAGCCAGAATGAGGCCGAAGAAGCCATGGCCCCCCCCGAAAAAACTGTTAAGATTTTTCGCTGGTGTTTTATATCAATCTCAACTGTTTGAAAACAAACGGAAGGAACAGTCGGACTCGTGTAGCGTCGTATTCTCTCACTGACCAGGGTTTAATGCGACTTTTTGCGATTGGATGCGAAACTATACGACTAAAGCATGCAACTTTGTTAGCAAAGTTGCCAATTAATGCGAACAACAGGAGCTGAGGTGTAGCCTGAATGAAATGCAAGGGCGCAGCTTTCTTGCAAAGGAGTTCAAATTCAGATACGACATTTTTGAGAGGATCATTTGCATGAAGTATTGCCGAACCAAATAGAAACATACTTGGTCAAGACATGATCAACCCCAAGCGCACTACGCAATGGAGCGTTATGCGACAACGCAATGCTTCTCACAGAACGGTTGGCATTGTGGCTAGTGTGTATGCGGTGCCAGGTAGAGATATAGCATCTCAATGTTAAAATGTACAGTAACTGTTAGCGCAGCACACAAACTTTGTTAATATCACATTTCTTACAGTTTCAGAGAGCAAATACAAAAAGCATTAGTAGGCAATCCATTAGCCTACTAGTCGCCAAACAGCCATGGTAACTTTGTGTGAAAACTGGTGTTGACTCTTCTGTTCTTCGTTATAGTCTTAGAGCAGAATATGGCAGATGGACAGTGACGTAACTGACAGGGGGAAACAGAGCGAGTGGCCCCCCTTGGCGAGTTAAATGTAAAAATGTAAGAACTGGGCCCCCTTTAGCTGACATTTTGTCATTTAGTATTATTTAGGTTGTTGTTTTTTGCATTTTTCGGGATGTTTTCAGTTTTTTAGCTGGTATAGACACCCGGGACACCCAGAGCTTCACTATTAGCGGAGATGTGGGACCAATGAGCCATTTTTTACGTTTCAGGTCATACGTCGCAAAGGTTAGCGAGCAAAGCTCCAAAATTTAGCATGAATAATAATCATCCGTCCCTCTATCCACATACTAAAAATCAGTAGGGTATAATTTCAGGAAGTGGCTGAAAATTTGATGTGAAAAAATTTTTTTTGGCTCACTGGACCCACATGTGTGGGATCAATGAACCACCGTTGTGGGACCTTTGAACCACCTCTAAGAATCCTGCCATATTTTGGTGCAATCCAGCGAATTCTTCCAAAAACAGAGATTTCAACATACTACAGGATTTCTCGTAACACAACTTATACAGTGTAGCGATTTTCAACGAAAGAATGTAAGCAAAGAAATGAAGCGCGCTACGATGTAACTACAGAGATACGAAATGGACTGTCACCCTGAGTTGGTTGCCACAAGTTGCAACCGTTTCTCAGTCTTAAGCACCTTCAAATTCTATACTTACAGTAGATACAGGGAAGCCGGAACAGCGGTAGGGCAGGGGGGGAATAAAAGAGTTGAGGGCAATGGAAGCTTGCAAAAAAACAATCGTTACCAATTATGCTTGTTTTTGTGCAGCAACAACGTTGACCTCAAAAATAATAGCAGAAATTATAGAAAACCATTATGAATTTTGTGGGTGCGCGAATAGCTGCAATAAATTTGTTTCAGGTCGATCTTTATAAACCATAAAATTGCCTATGATTCTGTTATGAAATGGCACCTCCGCCCCCACTGCCCCCCTTTTGAAAGGGCAGGGGAGAATACCCCCATCATTTCACCGCTCTTCAGCGTCCCTGAAATTATCTATGATGCTTTTATGTAAGGGCACCTATGCCCCCGTTGCCCCCTCTTTCAAAAGTCAAGGGGCAGTGCTCCCGTCATGCACCCCCGTTCCGGCATCCCTGCTGAGATAAATCGGTATCAAATGCCAAAACACCAGAAACATGCTTTGTGGGCTACTACGAACTTTGAAGCCACCATCATCAACAGGTCCCTGAGCACCAAATCTACAAGCATTTTGAAATTTCCATAATTGGAATAAACTTTTACACTGCGGTAACAACCCGTAACAAAACGTTGGTCCGTAAATCCGCTCAATACACCACCAATTTCCGGCTCGGTTAAGGAGTAATCATTTGCTGTGTCACTGTCTTAATGTACTGAGTTATCATATCACTCGCATCGCTAGGTATGGATAGTAGACGCCTCACGATTTTATACGCATCTTTGGCTTCTCTTTAGCTGTGCTCGAAACTTTGAGCGTAGGTGATTCATACAACTGTGCTTAGATGATTGGTTCCTACATACTGCGCTAAGATGCTTCGTATAGCTTGGAAGATGGATGATGAATATCAGCAAAAATATTTTTATATGTCTATCAACGCACCTGTCTATATTAGCGATCGAATGTTTTCTCACAGAATCACAACTTTATTTTTTGTCTTTTTGGACCTATCGACGTAAGATACTCAGCCAGTATTATTATCTTTGGAAGATTTTCGCAGACTAATTTGATGCTCCGTCATATCGCTCAACGCCTTATTGAGGCCTTAATAAACCATCGTTTTTTGCATTTACTAATTTTGAAAGTAGGCATGTTCAAGCTGGAGACATTAAACAATATGCTAAGGGACCTTTGGACCGCCGGGTCATTGATCCCTTTCTCGCATGGTTCAAAGGTTCCTCCTGCCGCCATTTTTGCATTACGTGTCATAACAAAAAAAGTGTGCAGTGTCAATTCTCAACGTCTTGTCATTTTTAAACTCTTTCCTTGACAATATCACATTTTCAAAAAATCTTTCGAAAAAAGCTGCCTGTCGTTTGCAAAAACAAAAAAATGCAGGCACCAAAATTTTACTTTCTTCCTTCAAAAGTAAAATTAGCGCACAAAAATTGATTCGACAGCTATAGCTCCTCTACAACACATACGGGCGACAAGAAAGCAATTTCAACTTCACTACCAAAACCACAAGAACACACGTTCACTAGGTGGCAAGAAATAGCCTATGGTCATTGAGCCCACCCTGGTCAAAGATCCCAAATCTCCCCTATTTCTTAACTTTTTTCAGAGTTTTGGCGAGTGGGCCCCCTACGGTGACCAGTGGTCCCCCTTTAGCTAAGCTTTGCCTCCCCTGGCTCAAACCTCAAGTTACGCCACTGCAGATGGATATTTACGTGGTGCAGTGAGCTAGTGTAGGGCCTCCAAGATAAATGTTTTAGGCAGAACAAAACCCATTTGGGGCCCCTAAGACTTGCAAAATTATTTTGAAATCAATAAAAATTGAGGCTAATTAATGTGCATCATACCTCAAGAAGTACTCGTGTATTGACCATACGAAACATTACGTCAAAACATAAAGGTACTCAAGAATTGTGACCATATTACCATAAAGATGACTTTTAAGTGTTCACAGTAAAATCTAATCAAGGAAAAAATCAGAAAAAAGATCATTTAACTATTATATCAATTACATCAGCGATTTTCTGGTATCTTATTCGCAAAATGTCTAACAGCACTATCAAAATCAACTTTCTGGCAATGCTAGATTCAATGTTTAATCTTGCTAGGTCAGCAAGTCGAGTTTGTGACATAGCAGACCGCAAATAATTTTTTACAAGTTTAAGCTGTTTAAGCTTGCTGAAAATCTTTCAGCAGATGCTACTCTGGAATTATCAAGAATATTCTCAAGCTAATACAAACATTTGGAAATAATTCACACAAGCCATACGAGTTATAGGTCGGCGACCACTGCTTTAGAGCATTGTCGAAATACTGTAGATCGTTAGTTTCTCCTGTATGTCTCGAAATCTTCACATTTCTTGGTATGTCCGCTAATCCTAAACTAAATTCGATTCGACCTTGCATCAGCTTGCGGCGTAGGTTTAACAATCAACAAAATGCACAGCACACCTTCACGGTGCACCACTATAAGCGCTTGCGTCCTGCATTGCAGTTGGGCCTTGTTAATTTTAAACTTTGCGGTTATTATCTTACACATGTGTGCAACATTCGAGGGCTGCTGCTGTTAAACTAGATTGTATTGTGAATTGGCATGCTTCCAATCAAATTTCATTTGAAGTATCACTTAGTTTAAAACTCTTGGTTTATCAAACAGAGTTTTTATTAAAGATGTGTTTGAAAATGTTTAAAAATAAAAGACGTAAAAGAATATTCAGTTCAGTGGATACACTGGGACAGTAATCGTGAATGTCTTAAATTCGACAAAGTAGGCAAATCTTCAAGTTTAACATTAATTACTGCTAATAATTACCAATACATCGCATCAGGAAAATGCACTGCCAGCAATTCACACCTCTTACCAAATCCTTTGGGCCAAACCAATTTTATCACAGGGTGGGAATAATTTCGCTACGTTATCCGAGTGTGTTAGTAACAAACACTCAATCGCTCCTTCAGCAGGTCCGTAACTAGGAGGGGAACAGGGGGCGAAGTCTCCCCTAGAAAAAATTTTGTCCTCCTGGAAAAATGTGCTGAACAAAGTTAAAAACTATTGGACATACTTTAAAAAATTGTGCCCCTCTCAGAAAACTATTCGCCCCCTTGGTGTCTCAAACTGGTTTCGGGCCTGTCCTTCTGTCTCAGGCCCCTCCGTAGCTGTCGGGCCTCGGAACAATTTACCTGCTGGACCCCCTCTCATAGGCCTTCAGCCAGCAACCAAAACTCTGAGCTGCAAGTTAAACCTTATAGAAACACTCCAATTGTGTCTTTTTCTCAAACATTCACACCAGAGGTGACCGGATTCGCTTTTCCAGACTCCGACTCCGCTCTTGTTCCAAAATTTTTGAATCCGGGTCCGGCAATTTTTTTAATTTGAGAATCCGACTCCTGCTCAGACTTCGGCTACAATACATCGATCCAACCGTAATTTACCCATGATTTTACTTAAAGAAATGGCCACACAGATTCCTACTGCTGCTGAAATTGAAATGTGACTCCGGATCCGGGTCCTGTTTTTCACAAATTTTTGACTCCGGATCCGCGTCCGAAAGAAAAACGCAGAATCCTGCCGGAGTCGACTCCGATACCGGTTCCACCTCTGATTCACACACTGTTGCACTTATTTGCAACGTTTCCAGTCAACAGCAACAAATGAACGTTCATTTTCAACGCTTCAACGGTTGCTGGCCTATCTACGCAGCACTATGGGGAAAAACCAGGCCCGTTACTAGCTAGAAAATATTTTGGCCCCCCTGGAAATATGTGTTGGACATACTTTAAAACTATTGTACACAGGCCCGTAACCAGGGGGTAGGGGGCGAAGCCTCCCCTGCAAACTTTTTTGCCACCCATGGAAAAATCTGTTGGGCATAGTTGAAAACCAGTGGATACAGTTTGAAAAATTTGGGGCCCTCTCAGAAAACTCTTCGCAACCCCTGGTGTCCCAAGCTGCTTACGGGCCTGCTTGGACATAGCTTAAAAATTTGGGCTCCTCTCAGAAAACTCTTCGCCCCACCTGGTGTCCCACGCTGGTTACGGGCCTGGGCAAAACCGTGTGATGGATTGGCTCTTTTGACGAATAATCGTGATGTGGCATTGATCCTGAGATAGCTATCGACGAGTTGTTAAAAAAGAAACGCAGATTGAATTTTATCTTTTAATTGTGCTCGCAGATATTTTGTAAAGTCAAAATTTGGCTATTGGATCCTCTGATTTGTTCCTATGAATCCACTTACATACTTTTAGTTGATTTTTTGATTTTGACTTATTCAATAGGCATAATCAGTGATATTCTAGAGGACAACATTGCACGGAGCTTCGCTTTCCACTACTCTTAATGCTCATTGAAAACTGTTTGGTTAACAACTGCTTGATAATGATCACTGGGAAAGCAAACGTTTTCTTATCTTTGTTCAAATTTATCGATGCCGACTAGTAGAAGATATTTGACGTCATATCTCGTTGTAACAGACCAGAAATTGGCCAGTGACATTAAAATGATCTTTGTGCAAAATAGCTAAAGTTTGTAGTCTGATGACGTCAGTGACTGGCCCTCCCGAACAAAATTACTGGCTGCGCCCCTGCTTCACGGATTACAGACCTGTGCTTTTTGTCATGAAGTGTCACATTGAGAACTCGCAAATATCTCATCTCTGCCGTTTGTTGTTTTGAGAGTATTCTTTCAGTCGTCACCTAAGATCCATGACCACAGGTGGGGATAGGAACAAAGACCAATTTAAAAACTAAAAGCTTTACGGTCTTTGAAAGCTCCCGTTTCGTCACCACGGAGCAATAAAGGTCACGCAGAACTGCGTTTGTTTCACCAATCCGTATATCAATCCCTTTGTTCCGACTTTCGTCACTCGTGGATAACACCACAAGCTACTTGAATGTCTCTACCTGCTGCAGTGTATTTCCGTTCACTTGCAGAAAACACTGCCTTGGGCGTCTTAAGAGGCATAATACCTCAATCTTTTTAGAGCTGATTTTCGTTCCTGCTTGGTCGCTCGCACACAGCAGAAAAACGATCAAATGCGTGTTGAAGTCCCTGTTGACAAGATCCACGCATGCAGTCCCAATTCGTCCGCAAAATCAAACGGTTCATCCTGCAGTTCCCAACAGTGACAACCTTGTCGACGCGTCTGTGACTGTCTCAGACAATTCATATAGACCAGGGCTCTTGAAACGTTTTGGGAGAGGACCACATAAGCTGTTGCATAACAGTTAGAGGGCAGACATCTTGCGTAATGTGATTTTTTCGGGATAATTTACATTCTACGAAATCAACACATTTTTTGTAATACATTATTTTTCATTATCAGCAGAATGTGTTTTGGGCCGGGAAAAATGGTGTCGCAGGTCGGATTTGGCCTGCGGACCGTAGTGTGGAGAACCCTGATACACACTAAGAGAACAGCACACACTATTGTCTGAGTCGACACCAACGCTGAACGGTCGTGATTTAACTCTCCCGACACGGACGCAACCTTCTGAGCAGGAATACAGTGACTTGAGGGCCAGCAAGAGGCATCTATTAACACCGGACTTCCACAACAACCCCAAAGCTTTTCACGAAGCTTTTCACCGAGGTCGACAAAACATCTGCATAAGTCTTTGGCATGCTCCTAGGATTTCTCGAAAATTTGCTGAGAGTGGAAATTTGTTCTGTAGTGCTACGGCCGCGACGAAAACCGCACTGGGTATAATCCAGCTTTGGTTCAATTACTTTCGCTGCATCTTGGCATACACTCTTCTTGCGAGGCTTAGCAAAAAGATGCCGCGGTGGTTGGTTCATTCACTCCTGCAGGCGCGGATCTACCCTTAGGCTAAAAAGGCATAAGCCTAGGGCCCCCGATTTTGAGGGGCCCCAAAGTTTTGGGAGTAAGGAGAATTTCCAGCATTTTTGTAATTATATTTGTATTTTTGTTTTGTTCAATGCACAGTTTTTTACTATGGCGCTGATAACAGATATCTATAGAACAGGGTCTCCAAACTTTTTTATCCGAGGGCCACATAAACTATTACACAAAAGTGCGTGGGACGAACATCTTACGTAGTGGGATTGTTTCGGGTATGTTACATTCTACCGAATCAAAAAGTTTTTCGTCAATTAATTTTTCATTTTTGACAAAAGTATTCGCGGGCCGGATTTGGCCCGCGGACCACAGTTTGGAGGCCCTGCTATAGAAGAGATTGAAGTGAATGACGATGACCATTATCTTTTTATGGGGTTGAAAATTGGTTATTGTTACGTATGATGTGTGGAATAAAACGCCTGAATCTATTTTTCAGATTACACGAGGCAGGTGAGGTACTTTCGTTCAGCTTTGGTCTATCTCTTGTTGCTTTTCATGGGTAAGATACAGGGTAAAGGCAAGACTAGCCCACAATGTAGCTACAGCTGCAGATATTCAATGGCGCAAAATGTAATGGCCTATCTATGCGAAATGGGGCCAATAGCAAAGTTAAAATGTGCACCCTTTCTAATAATTTATGTAGGCTATTATATGTAGGCACATTTTTTTCGAAACCATTAACAAAATAAATGTTTTGAAACGGAAAATGTTTGTGTTTATTTTCGCTTCGAAATTTTCAGCAAATAAAACATAAATTATCCATAAGGACCATACCATACTTCTATACTTATTTATTTTTATTATGAAGAATGTCAAAGCATTCAAATAATAACGATATCATAATTTACAGGCCTAAATAGTGTTGCCTGACAAAATTGCATATCTTACAAAAAAATTAAACAACATATTGCAACTGCAAACGACAATTTCTTTTAAAATGAAACACGTGTAGTTTGGATTGTGCAAAAAATTATTTAATGCAAGTCATGTATCACTTGTGTTCGAAAAAGACAATTCTATCGAAACCTTAATATATCCAGCCTTTTCCGGTTAAATTTCACAAAAATGCTCCTTTCCCCATCAAATCTAGATCACATAATCTGCCCTGACTTACTCTTAGTCATTGACGCTCGGAGGTACGAAAGGACCAGTTTTTATGTTTACTTGTAGTGCAGCCAGGAATTTTGCTCAGGAGGGACCTGTCAATGACGTCGTCAGTCACTAACGCGTTTTGAGACCGACTGTTCCTTCATATATTTTCTAACAGTTGAAAATTGATATAAAGCACCAGTAAAATTCTTAGCAGGTTTGTTTCGGGGAGGGAGGGCATGCTGCAAAGTCTTCCTATTCTGTAAGTTGAACATGCTTTAGTTAGAAAGATAAAGTACGACAGAAAAGTATCAACGATTTTACACACAAAAAGTCCCGTCGATCGCTGACTATGTAACAGGCTGTTATTGTAGGTGTCGTAAGAAGTACAGGTCCTTGTTCAGAGCCAGCTGTTGAAACGTACAAACCGTGCAATTGCACAGGTAACTCAATAAATATGTAATAGGAGCAGGGGCGGATCCAAGGGGGAAGAGATTGGGGAGATCAGCCCATAAAACCTACGAAAGTAATTTCATTCAACCTGATTTTATACCAATCGGAAAACAGCATTCACGATATAAGGCCATGTTCCTGTCCATTGTTTTGTCAAAGCAATGTTGTGAAGTATAGGCCTATTTCATCTCTCTTACAATAGTGAACCCTTAACGAGACTTAACTACCAAATATTACTGAAATCGCCCCCTCCCCAAGCTTACTGGCTGGATCCGCCCCTGAATAGGAGTGTTGTCAGATAAATTCACCCGTGGCTTTTTCGTAGATTTCATTATGACTGTTTTCGTTCCAGGTATCGAGGGTATTCAGAATAAAGCAATGTGGTTATGAATTGGAACAACTTGCTCAGTCAATGTAGTGAGTACTAGTCGTCGCAATCCTTCCAGAAGGGCCAATTTAAGATAGCCTAGGGCCCCGAAAATGAAAATTCGCCTCTGCACTCCTGCCTCTCTTTTCGTGTTTGGGGACGATCAATTTACTAATCTTTCGGCACCCTTCCAACACGCCATGACACTTGACACACACGAGTCAGCCAAAACAT
>JGI24021J15306_10008401_pt1 | contig 12700 bp, 12 predicted proteins | sample Ectturendosymbi1_FD_15306 | JGI IMG/M metagenome (IMG submission 15306) | reverse complement strand
CTAAAAAAAATCCTGGATCCGCCTATGCTGCCCCGTTTCCTGCTTGCCTCGTTAATAGCATTTGTATTGCTTCGCCGAACCGCAACACTGTGGATCACCATTTTCTCATACTACATCAAAATTTTGTTTTCGAAATTGCTTGATTTCCCAATGTGCGTTGCATTATTTTCAATCCATCAAACACAATCTCTTCATTACGATATTACATGCACTCCATAACATCACAGATACCATACCAACACACACAACATCACATCACTTTTTGTATCATTACTATAGCATGCTATATTCATAAAATACACAATTTATCTCGTCACCGTTGCCTCACTGCTGTTTTTAAATACTTTGTAAGCCAGGCATGTTATGGTGACAGGTGACCATAATACATTTATGCACGGAGCAAATAATGGCTGTACTGTGGCCTCTCACATGTGCAGCTGCAACACTCACTGTTACAAGAAAATAACCTTTCTAACAGTATACCACAGGGTAAAATGTCGGAAAAAAGCAGTTAAACATCTTTCACGGTTTGTAGAAATTTGAAAAATGATAAAAATTATTTTATCGAAGCTAAAATTCATAAACTAAGAGAATCAGTGATACCAAACTCTGTTTCAACATCAACTTGTCTATGTATGGTCTACCATCTAACACGAATAACTCTTCACACAAAACATGACAAACAACTTTATTTTTGAATCCTCTCCAAGTCCAAAACCTAAAGAGAAGAAAGTGGGGGTGACATGACATATTATGCCCCCCCCGCCTGAAAAAGTGGGGGGACACTTCCCCCGGGTCCCCCATCAAATTGCGCCCATGAGTGGACATACGAAAATCTCCCAGAACACGGTACAGACGTGATAAATGGCACTGAGGACCACCTGCATCAAAAATGTGAAACCTAAGATTATCAAAAAAAGGACAGGTCGGCACTATGTAGCTACTTACACTGCAGCGAAACCGTGAACTGGACCGAACAAAANCTGCTACTAGGGCGGATACGGCCTGCTGGTTAGACATAGCTGAGNTAGAAGCATGTCCTGAAGACAAGAGCTTGAACTATAATGAATGCAATACGGAAGCACAACGATAAGAATATCGCTTTGCTTTGTTGGCATTTCAGTACGCAAGTATTCACAGCAAGACAAGATGTTTACGAGGTTGATATAATCTCAGCATCAATGGGCAATTATTACTCTTCTTAGTGCTGGCGCATTTCCATGATAAGTCGATTAAAACCATATATTAGAAACCGGTGTCTGGCAAAATTTCTGACCTCTAGGAAATTTCTGACCTATTATTGTTTGTCAGTCATTTCGCTTTTCAGAGGAAAGAAGTTGAGTTTGACGATTTTTCATTTGATTTTGTGTAAATCAAAGCTTTTTGGTTAGATGTCACATACCCAAAACAAGCTATAAGTACGGGAAAAACTATAACCACTGAAAAATATTGGACTTAGTCTTAGACCTCAATTATTTTTCTAACCTAATCCAAACCCAACACACTTACCTGAACACCAAATCCTAAGCCCTAATCGTCAGTTTTCTCAGCGTATGTCATATGTGTAGAATATTACTCTGTGCATGCTCCCTTGGAGCGAAGTCAAAAATTTCGATTGACACCGGATAGGACTTACAAAGGAGATGATGTGAACTCCACATACAGTATCTATCCTTGTTTCGTTTTTTTTTCTGATGTGTAATATTGGCAGTTTAAAAAAATCGAGCCCTTCAGTAAATTATATATTAAATAAAATTATCCTCGTTGGCAACCTCACAGCCACTCCTCTGCGATCCTCTCTGGGGTTACGACCTGCCGGTTGTGAACCGCTGCATTACACTGTTCAAGATACGTAAGAAAGTTAGTGTTAAAATCTCCACCAATCAGATAATCACAATTATTGTTTTGAAGGTGTGTGACAAGTTTAACTTGAATTCATCCTGAAAGGATGGAGATGGATATTTTGGATAGCGATAGACAACACCAATAATGAAAGGTTTGTCAGATGAGGTTGGAATTTCAATTAAGAGGCTTTCACAGACTATATTGTTGAGATTAAGGTCATTTCTGAATTGGTAAGCTTGTTTGGAATTAATGTAAAGACCAACCCCACCTGAATTGAGATTGTGAACAAAGCTGAAGCCAAGAATATTAATATTTGAAATGATGTTGCCTTTCAACGTGATTTCTGATTTGGCTATAAAACTAGGATTAACTTCAGTCAGTGATGTGTCCGAGTCATTTCTGTCGAATTAGAGTCACAAGCCCTTCGAGTCAGAGTCACCTAAAATTTTTTCGGGTCACATAACTTGGTCGAGTAAGAGGCGAGTCGCAAGAACTGTGGAGTCACTTCCAGTCACTGGTTTGCGAGTCAATGTCGAGTCAAATGGAATTTCACATTTTTTCTATGACTTTTATATGCTATGAAATTGCGTCCAACATGCTATAAAATGGCACCCGATAAGCTACAAAATGGTGCCCAATGTAGTTTCAGCAAGTTTGATCGCAGGTTATTTATATCTAAGGTTTTTCAATCTGCATTTTATATGTCTCTTTCACTCTCAGTCTTTTCAACAAGTCTAGCCCAACTTGCTGCAAGTGTTGCAAACTCTCGGTTAACGTTGTGCTGATCGTGCGATTGACCACGAATGAGATGTGTGAAGAACAACACCCATATACATGTGGCGCGAACAAGCAGAAACAGAATGAGCACGAGGTGTGATCTCTGTGCTACCACAATATGAAACTTTGCGCACTTACCGCTCGGGTTTTCCAATCACAACAAAGTGGTGCTGCTATGTATCCAGGATGTGAAGGTGATACTAGGTGCATCCTGAACCGCCGACCCTCGGCATAACTGCAATAGAGATTCTCCACTCGACTAGATTCACTCTTCTACTTCTGCTACGAATTCATCGTTAGGCCTATTTGTGTCGAAATCCTGTCTCCACATTACTTCCCCGTTTCACAAGCTCCAGACGACCTTCAACAGTAGATTGCAACCACCGACAAATTATTTAGTTGCAGCCACAATGCTGCATCGCCCCAAGCCAACCAGAAAAACAGTCGAACCGACGATCATCAGCGTAATAGCAATTGAGATGATCCATTTGACTGGATTCAATATTATATTGCAGCTACTAATGTTTCAATATATTCTGTCCTAAAGACCACTCAGTGAAATCAGAGTCTCAGGTGTTTGTGCAAGTTGAGACAATTGATCCTTAAAATGTAGCAAAGCACAACCAGACAGTCAAAAAGGAACATTTGCGCCAATCTTGGTCATCACCGAAGCACATAATGCTCATTTATTTGTGTGCAACCAAACTGGGTTTGTCCATCAGAGGCTCAGAGAATTTACACAAATGACTCTGACTCGAGTCAATGATTGTGACTCCAGGCGAGTCGAGTCATTCTGTGAAAAACATGACTGAAGTCGAGTCCGAGTCATCAAAAATGGGTACTCGAGTCGAGTCAAGTCGAGTCATTCACTCGAGTCACGTTATCACTGACTTTAATAATTAGAAAACAGTCATCTAGTTTATGCTTATTTGTAAACAATGAAATTAAATATGATAAATATTCTTGCTTATTTGCATGATTCATTTTGCCAGCGTCATTTAAAGTTGAATACTTAGTTTGAATATGTTGAGGTGATGAGTAACATGGAAAAGGTTCAATAAAATCAGACAATTCAGATTTATCAAAAAAGAAAGTACAGAACTCTGTGTGAGTTAAATTAGAAAATGACATAGTAGACGAAATACAGGCAGAGCGAATAAATGTAGCTGGTGAAGGCTGTTGCTGGTTGGAATAACATGGGGAATCATTAAGTGATTGGATNTGTTCGCTGCGAACCAACTCCTGCTGAGCCGACCCATTCATAACATATNACGTTCATAACAGATCAGTTCATAACAGACCAGTTCAATACAGACCACATTTGTAANCACCGTATTCACAACAGACTAATTCGTAGCAGACAAGTTCATAACATGGTTCCCACATCCTTTCGCAACATTAAAAGATGGCTGCGGTCCCACAGAGGTGCTAGTAACCAGTGGCGACTCGTGGTGAAATTCGCCGAGAGGGCTGCGAATTTTTTTCTCTGCTTGAACATATGAGATTGTCGCCCAGCTTGTTTTTATAATAAGTGGCGTTTCCAGTCACTCCAGCAGTTCTTATCAAATTCGTAATTTTCTGTTGTCCTTATTGATACATAGAAAACATTCACTTCAATTTAATAAAACCACATCCAAACCCAAAAGCATAAACACGAACACAAAAAAATTAAACCGGTCCCATCAAAATTACGACGCATAACCACAGTCACCAAAGCTCCAAAGGCGAGAGTCGAATCCAGCACCACTCGCATACCAGATTTGGAACAATCCGCTCGACTACTTAGGCGTTATTGTTAACAAAACAAAGGTTAACATTTTATTCAAATCGTGTCATGGCATCAGGCCCAGGCTGGTGCCAATTTTTCGAGCGTGTAATCTGCATTAATCATGTTCTATCAAATGAAGTTAAAATTTTCCAAAAAATTTTGAACAGTTTATGATTTTACACAAAATTTATGTTTTTTTTTAACTGGATTGATATGCTTTTCCAGTAAAAGTTTGTATCCTGATTCAAGTACGGTTGCAATGTTCACCTTACCAAAATATTAAAGGTCTTTACTTAATGCTTATGTATATGGTTGCCAGATTTCTCATGCTTCAAAATTTTAACATTTCAGTATTTTAAATCAGTCACATCTTTTGTTTTCCAAGAATGATATCCACCAACTACTCCCGTACATCTTCAAACGCCAAGCCTAGACAGCTAATCAACGTAGCTTACTGTTGCAAGCTGCACTGGTGGAGATAAACGAAGAAGGGCTGTATCTTCGCTGCCCGAGATTGGCGACCAAATTTGAATCCAATACCGTCAAAGTACTAGTAAAAGCATTGTTAAACTTGATCATAAAATTCAATATCCAGAAAATCAGGTAGTAAAAAACAGTTAAGATCATATTTCCTCCTTTTTTTCTTTGAAAATTCGTAGACAAATTATCAAAAACGCTTTGCGATAGGCGGATATACCGCTATGTTTTTTGCAGCCAATTGTTTGGTTTCTTTCCTTTAGGGCTGTGCCGAAGGCAGCCCCGAAATCGCCAAATTCATTGGCAAGTATGTTGAAAACGTCATCGCATAAGCGGCATCGTTGGAAATGAGCGAAAGATTGTTCTTTTGGATTCTTAGGAAACGTTGAGCCAAAATGGTGTCGGAAGTATCGAAAATGATTGTTGTGAAATTTTCGCAAGTAAATCCGAACTTAAGGCGGGTTTGGCCGTTTGGCGGAATCTTTTGTCTTAGATTTCTCAGGGAGGGCTGCAGCCCGGCAGCCCGTCTAGACGAGCCGCCACTGCTAGTAACACGCATATTCACACTGCTGGTCAAAAGCTTACAGTGAAACCGGTAGCTCCAGTGTTTCAAATGCTTTCTGGCGAATGCTCATTTTATTCGAACTATTTGATGCAGTCTTTGTTTTTATTTGGTGGGGGAAAGGCGTTACCACACCTCTTCTTCGAGCACTTCACCTCTGTACATAACAGACCCGTGCATTGCATAACAGACCACGTTCACATTAGGCCCGTTCACAACAGACCGTAGACATAACGGACCAATTTACAATAGACCAGTTCGTAGCACACTAGATCCTAACAGTCCTACACATATGTGACTATGTTTATAATACATGGGTGATGGTAGCTATAGGGAAGACCGTTTGTATCACTGAACACTCCAGGGCGTAAGTGATTGACTTCGTAAAGTTAAGAACTGCAGGTTTCTGCCGTGTTACGAAGCACCTCCTGGTGATAATTACTCTTAATGGCAACGACGATAGCTTTTATTGCGTAGACTTCGCGAGTGCAGCAAAGTCTCCTTCCACCGGGGGAGGCGCGGAGCCAGGGGGAAATTTCTCCCCAAATGCCAAAGCAGCACTAATAATTTTCAGGTTTATCAAGGTTTTGATGTTTAAGCCGAAGAAATGCGTCAGTGCAAATCAACGAAAATGCTTAAAAAATTTATTCTACTTCAACATTTAGTCGAACCTGATCAGAGCAGTGTGGTTTACCAATAGACCATGATTAATCTAACATTGCCTGTAGTGCATATGCTGGAAAATTCATTCCGTGGCTGATCGTCACCTAAGGTTTGTGCTCCGTCTGGAAGTTGGTGATAATGAAATACGAACTTGTATACACGCGCTTGTAATCACCAACCTAAAGTGAAAAAAAGAGTAACGCTTTTCGCAGCTGCTTTTGGTGCACCACCTTGCTGTATGTGTATCCCGCTTAATGGTGATGTAAACGCCATTTCAAGACCATCGCAAAAATTGCCTTTGATAACTTTCACATGTTACAAATGCTGTATATTTTGCCCTTGGCTGCAACATCAGTGTTTTTGGCCATAACTTGCCAACCACAAACGATAGAAAAACGTTCAAGGGCTACAAAGTCTCGAATTCGCGTCTAGGATCCAATATAAACTTAAGCGCAATGCCTTCATCTAGCGGTTGGGGCCAGGGCCGGCAACGTGGTCCAAGATGGACTAAAACCTTCAACCATGGCCCCACCCGCAAAGTTCCTAGTCCAAACCTTTCAAAATTTTTTAAATTGAAGGTACTAGGCTAGCCAATTCTTTTTAGGGTTTGAACAGCTCTCTAGCTCAAACGGCTGGAGAGCTATATTGGTTCAAAGTTTGCAAAAAAAGTGGCGCAAGCGGTGAGCAAAGGGTTATTCGTGATAAATCAAGCATGCCATAATCGGAAATCTCGTAAATCAGATCTCTCCAAAAATATGTTTCTGCTAGGCAAAGAGTCTAAAAGTAAAGATCTTTTTAAGCCGTCAGGAAAACAAGTAAAAATGAAGTTTTCACTTTTAGGAGGAACATTTGTGGTATTGTGGTCCATGGAACACATCCAACATATTGGCCAGGGACCAGAAGTTTGATTACGTCTTCGACCTGCCTTGGTGCGAAGCCAGTAGAATTCTTAGAGGTTGTTAAATTGTGGGATATTCCACGACCACTTAGAGATGCTGTAATTGGGATCCTCCCGAGAAGAAACGCGAGTCGAAAGATGAATATTGGTGCTGTGATAGCTTCCTACATTACATCTTCCAACCGCTGTAGCCCAGTGCTATTATTATTGTGCCCTTCGGAAGATAAGCGACTGGGTGCGACCTGGGCAAGATTTCCAGCTGGACAGGGATCATACAATGGGCAATTATAGGTAACATTATGTGGTTAAACTTACATCTGAATAATTTTTGCAACCTCACATCATTTATTCGTGTCTGGTTGCAAATCGCTTAAAAATCCCATTGTGTGAATAAATCGGAATAATTTGCTGAAATGCATTTCGAACAGCGCCATTTAATTTTGCTACCGGTCTTCACGATGCATGTGTCAAATTTCCACCAACAAAACTTGATACAGTTAGCACCATCAGTGATGTGCCTGGGTCATATTTGTCGAGTCAGAGTCGAGACACCTTTTTAAGGTGAACAGCTTCCTTTTACTTTTCCCGTCGTTGCCAGTGTGGGTATTAGGTTGTAAAATTTTAGACATAAAAACATGCAACTACTTTTGACTGTAGTATGGTTGTGTCCACTTCTAAACAGAGCGTTCTTCGCTCCTTTTTTGCCCTATACCACTGAACACATATGGGTACAATCAATAAAAACTTAAAAAGGAATGGAACTCTGTATTTATGACAGATGAATGCATAATATATATATATATCTTTCGCTTGTCCAAGCCAAACTGCGAGAGTGAAAGTTCGCCGGTTGCTATGCACTGTTCGAATGTTGTGTCTTCATTTGAGTTCAAGGCGCCGCTCTGAAATGTTCAAAAAACTTTCAATCGTCTTAAAAATTTGGATTTACCAAGACAAATTTAAATATTGACGGAGCTTGCGAGCAACAGAAATGAATACTCTGTAGGTCAAAAATCTCTTTGAAACGTGTCAAGGAAAGTTTGGTTTGTATGCAACAGGCATCACTTGGCCCAACGTGTTTGCGTTCCGTACACGCATATGGAATAAAACCCAGGATTTGATTTCAGCAAGTGTTGACACGTGCTTATCTAACGGTGGCGTCAGCTTCCATCGAGCAAGGGCCAACAAAACACAGTGTTAGCGGAGATCAATGACATTCATTTTCGATCAGAAGCTTGGAAGTTCTTATTCTGACCAGTTGCTGCTTGTCGCAAGGTTCAGCAACACCAGTGATTGTAGGCTGTGGGAAGATATGAAGACATAAAGACAGAAACACCCGAATAAAATCAAAAACAGTGAACAGAAACAACAAGGATAGCCCAATCGGCAATTACAGCATAAAAAAACAACATAGCAATCTCTTAATCTCGACTGCCTTATAGAATGTACTGTGGCAGACATACTATCTCAGCAACAGATTAGGTCGTTTGTGCTGTGTAGTGAGCCAAATGGCTTTGCAATTCTTGTGTTCTATTACTTACCTTTGTAACGTGGACCTGTGAGACAAACAAACGAAAAAACAAATGTAACATAGCTAACAAGCAGCAACTGATTAGCCAGAAAAACGCAAGCGCTTTTGAAATACAGATGCTTTCGAGAAATCATTTGTACACAGCAGCAAAGCAAAGGTATTTATAGGAAACGTCTGCATTACTTTTGCGTTTTTTTCTAACTTACTCGATTACCACCTGAGTCGTCTTGCACGTTTCCATCCAGTTTGTAATGTCACGGATGGCTGCGTCACCCCATATGACGTGACGGGCGATTTCGCCATATGTGGTGTTCAACACCGCGAACTCTTTTGGAGAACGGTCATGATTTACATTTTGTTGGTGACGGTATCTGAACAAGAAAACCTAAGCTTTATGAAATTGCGAAACCGGAGAGAGAATTTCCAAATCGAAAATCTTCTGTTTGCAGCAAAAGAAATATGTTTCGCCAGAAAATCACTCCCATCCAGGGGTGGCTCGTCAAAACGGGCTGCAGCCCTCCCTGAAAAATGTAAGGCAAAAGATTCCATCAAACGGCTAAATTTGCCTAAGTTTGGATTTAGTTACAAAAATTTCAGAATATAATCATTTGCGGTACTTCCGACACCATTTTAGCTCAACGTTTTTTAGGAATCCAACAAAACCAATGATTCGCTGTTTTTCAACGACGCCGCTTATACGATCACGTTTTCAGCACACTTGCCGATGAATTTGGCGATTTCGGGGCTATCTTCTGCACAGCCGTAAAGGAAAGATACCAAACAATTGGCTACAAAAAACATGGTGGTATATCCGCCTATCGCATAGCGTTTTTGATATTTTGATGATGAATTTTTAAAGAAAAAACGGAGGAAATATGATCTTGACTGTTTTTTACTACCTGAATTTCTTGGATATTGGATTTTATAATTAACTTTAACAATGCTTTTACTAGTACTTTGGCGAGATTGGATTCAAATCTGGTCGCCAATCTCGGCCTGCGAAAATACAGCCCTTCCTTTATCTGCACCAGAGCAACTTGCAACAGTAGGGTTGGCGTGTGAAGATGTACGCCAGTAGATGGTGGATCTCATTCTTGGACAACGAAAGATATGACTGGTTTATAACATTGAAATATGAAACTTTTGAAGCATGAGAAATATGGCAAGCCTATAAGCATTCAAGTAGACCTTTGATTTTTTGGTAAGGCGAACATTGCAGCTGTGACTGATGCAGGATACAAACTTTTACTGGAAAAGCATAACAATCCAGATAAAAAAATCGATAAATCTTGCATAAAATCATAAACTGTTTGACGTTTGTGGAAAATTAAACATCATTTGAAAGAACATGATTAAAGTACCAGCTCAAAGAAAGTGGCTTTAGCCTAGGTCNGCTGCCATGTCACTCTNTGTATAAAATGCTAAGATTTGTCTAGTTAGCAACAGCGCCTTNGTAGTCGAGCGGAATGATCCAAGTTTAGTATGCGAGTGGTGCTGTGTTGGACTCTCGTCTTTGCAGCTTTGATTACNGTGGTTATGCGTCATACNTTTGATGGGACCGGTTTGATTTTTTGTGTAAGTGTTTACGTTTTAGGGTTTGGTTTCATTAAACTAAAGGGAATGTTTTCTTTGTATTAATAAGGACAACTGAAAATTACGAGTTTGATAAGATAAGGATTGCTGGAGTGACTGGAAACGCCACTAATTATAAAAACACCCAGGGCGACAATCCCATTTGTTCAACCAGAGATGAAATCTTGCAGCCCTCCCGGACAATTTCACCACGAGCCGCCACAGCAGTCCCAGAAAAATAAATTTTGATTATGATCGCTTTGGACGGTCACGAGTGGTCTGCATGCATCCTTCACCGCTTACGTGCCGTGCATTATTGGTGGCCAGTCAATGGGAGGACTTGAAGTGAACCTTTCCTATATACCCATTCATTAACGACGAGCTCGAGGCTTAAAAACCTGGGAAAATCGATTTTCAACTTTTCGATGAGACCTCATGGGAAATCGAGAGGATTTTTCAATTCACGCTGAATTCTGAATTTAACAGAGAGAGAATCTTGCAAAGTTTTGCAGAGCAAATTTGAGATGTTCTTAAAACACCAGAAACTGAACCATGTCTGTAAGACAATGATGCAGTGCAGAGAAGGCAACCATAACGCCTGGTGGTTTAAAAAGATATATCCCTTTTATTATCGCTATCATTTCATATAAAATTAACCGAGGCTTTCATTTTCCATGTTAATCATAGTTGTAGTACCGACGTTTTTCTTCCCGGCTTCAGTGGATTTAGCAGCAAGATGTTTCCTCCCGGAGATGATCAACATTACAGGCCTATTTTGCAACAAAATCACTTGCCCAAACACAACCGCAATTTGAGAGGGCTTTCTAGGCAGAAACGCTCCAAGCAGACTCTCAATTATATGCCTGCTAGATAAATTCAAGGAGACGGGATGCACAGGACAACACCAAAGGTCGCAGTAGCTGGTCACAGTCAGTCAAGACGGAAAAGAACAACGTTGCTCTGAGACAATATCTGAAGCAGTATCCAAGAAAACCAACAAGAGTTTTGTCCCAGCAAACAGATCTTTCAAAGAGTTTAATTACGCCCACGAATAATTCACCATGATCCTTACCTATTTGCGTTCACTATGATCACCATGATCCTTACCTATAGTAACTTAAGATCGATGCAAATAAGGCTGAGAGACGTGCCTATGGGCAAATCATCGCTCTGTAAATCGAAGATCATCTTGATTTCCTGAACTCCTTTTATTTATGTGACGAGGCAAATGTCCACCTTACTAGTTAAGCAAACATGCAGTGTGTGGGTTTTTGGACTTAGACTCTGTCTCATGATCATCAGTATCGCCGACGTGTCGACTTAGCGTAGAGGAAGTATGAAACTTTTCGCATATGAAGAAGTTTCAAGCTCCTCGCAGTGGAGATTTGTTAACTCTGAACGTAACGCAGCTGACCACGTCTCTAGAGGCCTTTCTGCGCCAGACTTCGTTCAAACAACACAATGGTTCGCCAGTCCAGAGTTTCTGAACGCTCCTAAAGAAACATGGCCTGAGAATCCGCGAACGTTGCCGGATCTACCCGACGAATTCCTTGAGCCACGAAGGCATAACATATCAACTGTCACGGTCAGTCAAACGTACATTGCAGATCGCTTCGCTCGCTTTTCATCTCGGGATCGTCTTAAGTGCGCCATCGCGTGGATCCTACGTTTGAAATTGATTCTTCGCAGCAGGAATCGCATACGCCATTGGGCAGTAAGCCTGATCGTGGATGAGCTGGAGACGTCAGCCATCGAAATAGTTAAGGCGGTGCAGTTGCGTTGTTTTTCGATGAGATCTCGTTGCTCATGTCGAGCTCTCGAGACACCCATAAAAGTGGTCGACTGCTTAAAGTGAATCCTGTACTTGCAGACGGAATACTGCGTGTCGGTGGCCGCCTCTGCCACGCACCGCTGGCGTTTTCCAGAAAACATCCCATCATTTTGCCAAGCGATCATCGCGTCACTCGCTTAATCATCGAAGACCAACACCGGAAGAATGGACACCGCGGCATGGCAAACACTTGGACGCAATTGCGGCAAACGTATTGGATTATGAAAGGTACCGCGACTGTCAGGAAAGTACTTGGCAAACGTGTGTTTTGCCGGCGCCGAAACGCGAAAATGAGTTCGCAAGTCATGTCTGATTTACCTGCCAAAACACTGACACCACATAAGCCGCCTTTCTATTTTACTGGTGTTGATTTCTTTGGTCCATTTACGGTCTGGCAAGCCAGAAGCTACGTCAAAAGATACGGCTGCATTTTCACTTGCCTCGCATCTCGGGCTGTTCATTTGGAGGTTGCGCACGCCTTGACCGTCGACTCGTTTATTAATGCCTTTAGAAGGTTTGCTTCTCGTCGTGGTAAGGTACACAGTGATAACGGCACAAATTTTGTTGGTGTTGAGAAGGAACTGCGACTTTCCTTAAGTGAATGGAATCAAAATGTGTTGCATGAACAACTACGTAAGCACGGCGTTCGTTGCCAGTTTATCCCACCTCTGGCAAGCCACATGGGGAGACGCTGTTAAAACCCTTTAACGCCCACCAGAGCCAATATGTTGGCTCTCGGTTTTTTGGTTATAACTCGCCAGCTGCTGCAGCTAGAGAGG
>JGI24021J15306_10008400_pt1 | contig 12700 bp, 11 predicted proteins | sample Ectturendosymbi1_FD_15306 | JGI IMG/M metagenome (IMG submission 15306) | reverse complement strand
GCACGGGCGTTTGGCGCGTTTAAAATTAGAGGTAGACCGATATATCGGCCGATATTTGGGTTTTACCGATATATCAGTATCAGCCAAAACGGCCGATTTCATCGGCCTCAGCAGTTGTTGACAAAACGCTGTTATATTCCTCACGCATGCAGACAACTTGCGCAAGAAAGCACAGCAAACCAAATCAAGACAGTTAGCTTGCAGCAACGCTAGCGGGTGCGTTTTCATAAAAAAGCAGACAAGATGAACCATAGGGCACGTGTCGGCCGTCACATCCGAAACAAAAGCATCATCATTAATCAGATTAATAAAAAATCATGGCAAAATATTGAAATTGCTGCAATTTAAAGAATTTTAGGTCATAAATCCTGATATTTGAGGTTTTTGAAAAAAGGTAAGGCATAGAATACATTCTATTTTTGACAATGAAGCAAAAAACAAGATTTAAAAATTTTAGAAATATCGGTTATGGGTATCGGCTATCGGTCCATGAATGGCCGATATATCGGTATCGGTCCCAAAAAAGCCATATCGGTCGATCCCTATTTAAAATCATCAGTCGGACATGACAGTCAATCAATACTGCTTTTTCTTGACGCAAATAACCAAGAACTGTCTCAGCAGCGCCAAGCTTTCCCCATTTCCACCACCGTAATGAAGAAAACCATGAAGGGCGATATTTATGTTGCATCTTCCATGGCAGTGAAATGGGCTGAATTTTCGAGGTTTGTACAAAGTTAAACTCGCTAAATGTAATTAACTTTGAAATGCATCGAATATCTGCTCACTGGCATTGAAAGGTCATATACAGGGGTGCACAACCTTATCGCTGTTGCTGGCCACATTGCAGTACGTCTATTTTTTGAATTACGGCCGCTAATGAGTGCAAGATTGTTAATTTTACATTGCTTCTGTTGTGCTTCCACATGTCTGATTGGCCGTTGTTTTACTAAGTATCCTCATATATTATGAGCAGACAGAAGGTTTTTATTAATGTACGGCCGTCACAACCTACTGTATGATTTAAAGTACATATTCACGGCCGTATAAAATTTTATCGAAGGTCGAATGAGGCCGTAATGCCGTAGGTTGTGCACGCTTGGTCTCGTACATGAAGGGATTTTGATGTTAACGTATCTGTAAACTTGTGAGTTACAAGTGGAGTGATCCATACGTTGACTACGCAACAAGAGTTTCCCAACTAACGAAAGTTTTTAGATCATGTTTTAAAAACAACTTATCTCAATTGCTGTTTACACTACAAGTAAACAAAACAATTTATGCCTCAAATTTAATTAGGAATACACCTGAGGACGCAGCATGGAAGCAAAAAAGCAAATTAAAAATTTTGCTGACTTGTACACAACGCACCGCCATCTGACCTTGTGGTAATTTAAAAGCACACTGTATGACTCGAAAGCCACTGACAGTTGGGCAAGGCATCAGGAAACAAACTTTACAACAAACTCCATTGTACACGCGGTGTTCTGTCGACAAAACGCAGCTGCATTTTGTTCACAACTACTTAGTGTGACCACAACAGCTCAAATGATACTTACAAAAAAGCGTGTACACATTCTGGCAGCAACAAAATGCCTGTAAAAGTAGTTACAAAACCGCTTTAAAAAAAGGAAAGGCGCAGTGAGTATAAGTAACATTCAGTATCTAATTAGCCTCTAGTCAGTCTAGTGCAGCTATGTCCAACCCGCGGCCCAGGCAAAGGTTTTGTGCGGCCCAGTTTAGGTTTTCGCTGTAGTAGAAGAATCCTACATACTGACAATTTGTCCTTATTTTGATAATCTTGAATTTGACATTTTTGATGCAAGTGGTCCTCAGTGCCACTTCATCACGTCTGTTACCATTGCCGTAAGGATTCGAACGCTTTCAGTACATTAGCTTAAGCTATATTCGTTTGCTAAGATCAAGTAAGTCATTCAAAGTGCGGCCCTCATTAATATGTCATTCAATGTGCGGCCCTAGTTAAGATAGTGACTTAATTTTTGGCTCAGTAAGCCATCTGGGTTGGACATAGCTGGTCTAGTGTCTATAGTCTAATGGTTTACTATTGCGTAATAAACTGCTATATCGCCTATTTGAAATGACCGCGAAGCTCAATTGGCTGCAAGGCAAACCAAGTCGCAACAGTTGACAAACGGAAAATTGCTTCATTGAAAAACAGGTTTATTGACTCGGGTTTACTTTACAACCAAGCTCCAGATTTAAGCTTGAGGGTTGACACATTGTCGCAGAGGTTATATTATTGCATCTATACTTTTGCTTATAAAAGATAAACTTTCCAAACTTGGAACTTTCAAAATAAATATTTGATGCATTGTTAATCATTTGATATGGTTCAAATGGTATTGCCGCAAGCACATTGGAAAGCACAGTACAACAGATCAAGCTATTTCACGCGAAAGCACCCAAGAAAGCACAGGAATAAAGCATTGTTCTTCGAGCATTCGAGGTGCGATTATGTCGTTGATGCAAGGTTGGTCGCAGTTTTTGGAACAGAGCTGAGGATGCTGAAGCAAACTACTTACAAAAAATGATAAGTGTGCAAATGGTACACAGCTGTTTAAGGTATTGGTGGATCAAACAAATTTGATCCCCTTAGCACAAAAACAGTAGAAACAAATGTCACCAGGTGCAGTAAAGCGATTGGCAAATTTGTCCAAAACATTTGTGGTTGATCGTTTCAGTTGCATTTTATTTTCCTGCGACTTTTAAAAACACTCAGCCAAAATGGAAGATTCATTAAATGGAGAGCCATTTGTACCGTACAGTGAAGCCCAAATAGGGTTTTCCTCTTTTACACTTTTACATTCATCATTGTCTGATTTCAGATTTCTGTCTCAAATCAGGAAATGCATGTGTTGATAAAAAGTAACCTTGCTCCACTCTAGCAGTTATCGCTTGACTCCGTGCTGCTTTCCTCCGCATGACAACTCGCAACTTCCCCATCACTTCTGGCTCACACTGTCCGTAAACACGTCGTCGTCGTCATGAGGAGAAGACGGGTTCGGTAATGATCCGGTCGATTCGACTTTGGGATAAAACTGTGGCTCGACGTGCGCCAGGCGGGGGCTATCGGTGGCAGCCCGAGCGCGGCTGCCTTGCTTTTTCGAATCAAGGCTCGATGCCGAAGTTGCGCGACTACTTGGCCGAATACTACGCACCCTTGCCGGACAGATTGGCAGAAGCCGTTCCTGCCAGTCGCCGAACGACATCAGGACGCTTACGACGTTAATCAAGAGGTTGACGTTGAACAACAGGTTGTTGGCGATGCGCGGCTTGTGGTTCAGGGCTGTGCCGATGATGGCTGCTAGTATGTCAGAGACGACGCAGACAATGGCCGTGATCAACACTCTCAGCACGATTTTCATCAAGCGATTCTCTCGCTTCTGCTTCTTGTAATTTTTAAAGTCGCGCTTGCTGCCTTGCTGATTCCCTCCGCGTATGCTTCCGCCGTCGCTCTCCGAATCGGTTCTTGTGGTGTGAATGACACGCTTCACGTCAGGGTTGGCGACGACCGCGACTTGAGGATGAGGTTTGGAGTTGTAAGCAGCAGCTGGCGGCTTGCGGTTGCCGTTTCCTACCATTTTCGAAGACGTAGCGCGGAGCGACATTTTCACCGAGGATCTATGTTTCAACAACGGATATAGAAAAAGTGAGAGAAGCAGAAGCTGCGCGAACACCGTCGAAATAGTCAAGATGACGTATCTGACCAAAGGGCTAACAAACGTTGTCTTTCCAAGCGTGCACCCCTCCTTCGATTCCCTGGCTCCGACGGTAATGGTAAATATAAAAGTGTTCAGCAACAACGAGCCGACCACTGCGGCCAGAGATAACCATATCAAGTACTTGATTGTAGTTGAAGCGAGATGCTTCATAACGGGATGGGCAAAAAAAATCCGTAGTCTCACCCACAGAGCAGTATAGTTGAATGTGGCGCTGACAGCATACAAAACCACCACGGTGACCTGAAACAAGAAGTAATAGCAATTAATATTATTTTCTGTAGTTTCGCTTAGGACCCTTTAAAAGTATGAGCACGACAAGTACGAAGAATATATGCAATGTGCAAAGCTTGCAATATTTTAAGCAACTGGAACTGCTTCCTTCCATTTACTTATTTAACCATTTGAGAGATGCTGATATACCACTCCAGTAAGACTTATGAACTTTACCGTTAAACAGGAGAAGAATCGTGCGGTTTCAACCCCAAGTTGTCTCTTGTGTTACTACAATGTGGATCTAGGAATTTCGGGGCCCGATGTAAAGATTTTGAAGGGGAACCCTTCAACAGAAGTAGGCCATCATGCTACTTGAAAAATCACAGCAAACATTAAACTTGCATACATTGCATAATTTGTACTGTATATTGCACATCCTAATATTTGAAACTAGTCGTATATAGTGAAAGTATATAATATAACAATTACCTCCTAAAAAGATGCCTGCAACACTCAGATCGTTCTGTGACAATCTACTGGCCAACACAATTCTGCCTCCACATTCATGCCAAGTGTCAATATGATTCTTGTACCATAAACTATTTGCGACTACATCCACAGTGAACGAGTACAGGGTCTCGAATCTACGTACTTACCAATAGGAAAGGTCCACTATGGCACCACAGAACTAGACTTAATTTAAAGTGCGTAGATCAACGTGCGTTGGTGCTTTGCACGTAAAAGTACGTACGTAGAACTACGTACCTTGGCACCGAAATTAGTTGTTGTTGCAAATCTATTGCAGAATTTTATCTTGCACAAATAATACATTAGTAATATTATATTTAAATCGAGTGATTTTGAAACATTGTTGTGAAACAGAATTGGTAACAAAATGTATATGTAGAGCAGAAAACGCATTTGACATTTTAAGAAAGAGGCCCCACAGAATTAAAAAAATGTGGGCCCGAGGCAAGTGCCTCATTCGTCTGATCTTATTTCCACCATTGTGTTACTCCTCGACAAGCCCGTAACCAGCTTGGCATACCAGCCGGGGCGAAGAGTATTCTGAGAAGGGCCCAAATTTTTTAAACCATGTCCAACACATTTTTACAGGGAGGCGAAGCCCTCTGCGCGCCCCTGGTTACGGTCCTGCTCCTCGAACAAACTCAATCAACATAGCACTCGCAGCAGACTCCTTGTGCAGCGCACATAAATATCTTACTCTTGAGGGAATGCGAGCTTATTACCTTTGGCCTTCTTACTAGCGAAAAGAAGATTAATTTTTCCGAATGTTTGCGTGGCTTCATCAAACGTGTGTGTACACTGAGCGTTTTGTAACAAAGGTAGTAAATAACTAAAAACTTGCTTATGTCACAATCAACGGTTCGGAAGCTTTTTCAAGCAAATCGAACAGTCTATGCATTGACACGTTAAACTGTTTTGATTGGACCGACTGTTTTCTTAACAGCCTACCCGTTTAGAATAAGGTAAAGAAAAAGACAAAAACAGAAAATTTGCAGCTCACCTGATAAACTTTGCAATCGATTCGAGTCGTCCAGAATGTGGCGAGCTCAATTTGATCAGCACTTATTCGCAACAATGCAAAAATTGCTGCAAGCAGACACAATACCCGGAGCGGTCGCGCAGATTTTCCGGTTCCATCGCTTCGTTTCTTTCTCCCTCCCTCTGTGGAGGACGCGGATCCTCCTCTTCCCCCTCCAAGGCTGCTGCTGTTTTGGTTATATTCCTTTACTGTGTTTCTGCTTGTATGACGTCGACGAAGACCCTGCTTCTTGAAGCAGACCTTGACGCAGCTGTAGTGTAACAGCGCCAGAACTATGTAGAAGGCGAGGAGCATAAGAATGATGGAAGCTGTCTCATAGATTATCCATAGTTCAAGGCTAAGTGCGTACTTTTCAACGGGATTTTGAGTTGTGAGAGTGTAGTTCGGGTTGAAGGTTTCAGTGGTGCCGTTCAAGTGCAGAAAGCTCATTCTTTTACCCACTGGTGCAATCGGAGTATTAAGAAAGCTGAAATGAAATGTTTGGTAATTAGCGTAGCTATCGGAGGGCCCGAGTGGCAAGCACGCAAAGCTTCACACTGTTGCAGCAAGCAACACACGTCGTGATCACCATTACTGCTGGTTCGCGGCGCACATATATAGGTGCTATTCTTAGCGCACATCCCGTTCGTGGTGCATCACGCATGCGACGATGCGCCGACCGAGAATTTGCAACAGTAATACAGGATTATAATCAAATTCCAAATCTGTAACAGTGGTGCACCGAAGGTTCGACGTTGCTGCGAAACAAACTGTAACAGTATCAAGGTTATCGGCACTGATAACAGAAAAATTACTGCCTATTAGTGTTGGCGAAAATCCCTCATTAGTTGTACTCTATGTTATTAAAAGTCAAACAAACAAAGAATACATCAAAAGACCCCACGTCGAGCCAGCTTTTGAAGCGATGTAACTATCACGGATAAAAACATTTCACCATAAGTGTCTTCTAAACACTTCAATATTTTGCTGTTTAATCAAATTTAACCAAAAAAAACAAACAGATTGTGGACTTGGTCACTCCTGCCTGACTCTTAGCAACTGACGAACCCAACTGAGCTTCACAAATTATATTGACGGCAAACGACAGCCAGCAATTCATCAAAGCAACGTGCAATAAAAATGCATTTGCAAGTTTTCTGTGCGTCTTTAACACTCGTCCAACTGTGACGATGTTTTTAACACTGTCAGTTCTATCTTAGGGAAGTTGAAGGGAAGGGAAGGCGATTCGCTGTGATACCGCCAAGACTTGAACCTCCGAGACAAAGACCAGGCTTGATTCAACAGCAGCCGAGATTTTGCTAAAAAAACGAGACGAGAGCAAGGCTCCAGAACTTAAATTTTTTCCTTTATCAAATACTCGCGTCCAAATTTGGAGCCTGCGAAACACATTTAGTGATATTTGTGTTTCCTGAGAAGAGGAAACTACTGGTGGCTTGCCATTTGAACAAAAGGATCAAGTTTCAAAGTGATGTTTTGTGCGAAATAACAGGTATAAATAACGCATTACAAATATCGAGACAAGGGTTCAAGACCTCCATCCTTTGAGATGGATATTCACTGGGTCAAGCCTCAAGATTCCGAAACTGGTAATTGCCCTCCGTTAACTAATGGTTTGCGTGATTTCAGTCAAATTTATGGTAAAATTGCTCAATCTTACCCAAACACAATTTATGTAGTTTAAAAATAATTCCGGTTCCTCATTTTTTAATTTGTTTCAGAACAACTACCAACAAAAACAGAATATTCTGATTATTACTTTCACTTTTTGGAAAGTGTGGGGTTTTGTAATTCACCTGTTGTAAGCTCAGTTTGAAAAAGTCTGGCAAAAATTGCTGGGTGTCTTACAAACTTTTTGCCACTTAAATACCATTGTTTCTCGAAGCTATGCTATCTGTCGCTAACGAGCTATACAAACATCGTTCACACGCTTGCATAACCAACCAAAGGATGTTTGAATTGTCCTTGCTACATGACAATAATTTTTTCCAATTAACAATATTCTGCGCCATGTGCAATCCTTTGTCGGTAAAAACTCTTGGTTTTTAGACCAGCGCAGCCTTAGCAACAGCTGCAAAACTTCGCTCCGCGAATGTTTTTCACGATTGAAAGCATGAGATGTTATGCAGCTAAAGTTTGTAAGCTGCTTAGTTCTGACGCTCGCCTCGAAAGCAGTTATACAGTCGCCTAGCTAATCAACACATCTTTTAGCATATGCCGTGGACTAGATTATCATACTTTCAACAAGCAATACACTGAGACGTCGCTTTCGCAAGCTACGCATAAAACACATCCTAATGAGATTCAGAGAAGTGATTACTCAGCTGTGACGGCAAGGGTTATCCTGTTAGGGTGTGATAAGGCGAACTGGTGCATTACTCTTTGCGTAAGGCAGTTTCCGGAGCAACGATGATCAATCGCAGCGTTACGCTCTTTTTCGCAGTGGTGAGCAAGTGCTGGTGAAAATGCAACTAAGTTCAGTGTGCAAGCAGCGCGATAAACTGTCGCGTTAATCTAAAACACGGGAGGTCTGTCTTGTCGAACCGCGGGCGATGGCTATTGTACTGGGGCCATAACGAAGCTTTGGCTCCAACTTGCAGCTTCAACCCGAAAACCCATCTTATTTTTGTCGCTTTGAAGCTAAAAAACAAATTTGTTTGTTTTTTCAATTGAAACTATTCAAAGGCATTTGGATCTCACTCTTGCTTATCGAAATTTAGTTCAAACCCTGGATCAGTGGTTCTCAACATTTTTAGGTCGCGTACCACCTGGTGTTTTTTACTGTCGCTGCCTATTAACTGTTCTAGAAGAACTCAGTTCGATTAAAAGTACTTACAATAATCACTAAAACACACAAATGAACCAATAAAATATACTCTAATGCAAAATTTGCAGCTGTTTAACTTATGTAACAGCGGGTAACACTTAACTACAGGGTGACTCATATTGCAAGGAGTCTCGCAATGTGCCACAGTTGAAATAACAGATTCCAAAATTGTATCTGGCACTGAACTACGAATACGACCGCGAGCTGTTTGCATGCCACCTTGAAAGCCTCGCGTATCACTGATGGTCGCGAGCCACAGTATGAGAAACACTGCCCCGGCCCCCAGATAAACCTTGGCCTTCGAAAAACTAATAACACATAGTAGAAAAACAAGCAAAAACTGATTTCCAGCTTGAGGAAACAGCAAACCAAATCACAATTTTCAAAACCTCTCATTGAAAATGATCTGCTTTGGCAACCACGCGGTATGTTAAACGTAAGCTTTGAATCGCTTTACAGCTCATCACGTTTCACACAGTTGCGCTGATTTGCGAGAGGCATTTTGACCATTGCAATAAAGCTTGTCGCATTAAACTAAGGAGAGAGTGCACGGTATGAATGAACGCTAAAAATTCGCTGCATCATGCAGAACCAAGTTTGCCACACGTTTAAGTTTCTAAGACATGAACTTAAAATATATGTATCGTGAAGTGTGCACCAATGCTATTAGCGTTTAGATCTAGAAATTTTCCCCATTATTCAGCCTTATCGATTAGTAAAGCTTCAAATTACTGCGTTTGTGGGCTCAACCGTCATGAAACCAACTCGTGGTTTCATCGTTGTTGCTTGTGGTCAGTCAAGTGACTTTCACAACTACACATTGCAGTTCCACATTAAATTCTGATATTCATAATCCTTCATGTGTCTCATCATCATTTTCGAAATCTTCTCTAAAACACGTTTTCTGAAAATTTTTGATGTTTTGTTGCTTTTGAAAGCATCTATAGCCAAAAACACAAATAATTTGTTCCAGGTTCACACAAAATGCCAATCTACTTTTGTGCAGAAACAAGCTGAAATTCATCTTAGGAAGAATTGAGAAAATGATTTTGCAAATCTTACTCAGATTTTGCAAGAATTTCCAGAAAAATAAATCGATCGAGATATCGCATTTGTTTAGACCAGTGGTTCTTAACCTGGGATAAATTTACCCCAGGGGTAAATTTCATCTTCCAAGGGGGTAAATTTACTGAACCATAAATTGCAACAAATATATATTTTCATAAATCATGCTAAACTTTTAAGTTTGTTACTTTCATTTTCAATATATGAGCACCATTGAGTATATTGGGAGTAAATCTGGTAATCTTGTTTGACTAAAAGGTAAGATATGTAAAAACGGTTAAGAACCACTGGTTTAGCCTGTAGCAAAAAAACCCGAATCGTTGCAATAGCTTTTGGTTTTGTTTTGCATTTGCTTCTGTCGTTCTTGCAAGGCACAATAGAAACCAACCATGAAAACATAATTACGTCTTATATAAAAAAAATCAGAACATATCTACAGGGTTCAAGAGAGAAAAAAGTTCAACAAACGCAAAGGTTGATCACTTATTTCTTCACATACCAACGACCTTTATGGTTTAAAACACGGTATGTCGTGTTGCAGACTGTCACGTTACGATAATTGTCAGGGAGGTAACTGAATTAGTAAATGCGTGCAATTCTAGCACTGTCATGATATGTGCAGTCTCAAGAGAAGGGCGAGCACTGCTGGAGTATCATCTCCGACTGCGCAACAATTCGATAAAAGTTGTAATGGACAGAGAAGCTTGTCTTGATGGTGCATTAACTAATTTTGTTGTTTTGTCAAGNAAACGTGTTCTTTTTTAAATTTTTGCTTAAAATTTCGGAGACATTCAATNTATGCTTGTAAAGAACTTCGCAGANGCATCAATTTTTGGTAGTCACTGGCTTGCATTTCAAGGTTATCTGAAACTCCACAATCCACATCCCACCCTGTTTATGTTGACAGCAGGACGATTTTATGACACAACGCTGCTGCAAGTGGTAATCTACGAAGAAACCTTGAGTGAACACTTGACATCTTGCTGTACTTGACAGTGCTCGACATCAAGCAGAAAAGTACAAACCACTGTTGAGAGATGGCTTCAGCATACAGAGCCAGTGCAGTATTTCGGAAACAACCAGATATAAATCTCGTTTCATATTTACACTTCTCGTGATGCATAACTTAGCAAAAAGTAACGCATTTCTTCCTTCGGACTTGAAACTAGTCAAGCCACAAAACTTGATTAGAAACGCTCTGCCAAACCTTTTGCTGCTGCCTTAGTCTGATATGACAAATACAGATACATTAAACCTAAACAGGTGCTCACGTCTCCGATGGGATTCAGGTATACGATATCCGAAAACCGAGACAGACTCTCCAGACTAATTAGCTCTCGTTTATGTTCTACATCACGCTGCCGCTGTTGTCTGACCATATTTCTCATTTATTGAACGCTCAAGAATGATGAGTAAACCATGTATGGACGCGAGCGCACGATGCAGACGTCATAAGAAGCGCGCATGACGTTATTTTATGGATATGTTGATTGTTTATTGGCAACATTGTTTATTGGCAGCAAAACTGTACTACGTTAACTTGCTAACTAGGATTGCAGTGGATGTTAGTTTCGTTGGCCCAGTTATCAATTTTTCATGGCAGCATTTCACCAGAGTTTGAAAAGAGCAGGAAGAGGATGTAAAGTTGAAAAGGTTAAAGGGTGCATGTATACTTTCGAGTCTATCTCCGCCCGTGAAAATTTTTATTTTTAGCGCTATGTGCATTAGAAACTTATTGTAGGCTACCATTTGAAATATTTTACACTTGGGTTTTAAAAATTTCTTTGAGAGGTTTGAAAAATCAGACATTTTGAGTTCGATTTGGCCAAAATAAGTTGTTGAGCTGTCTTTTGCTCATACTTGACAGTTTTCGCACAAAGATCAATACACTCACATGCCATTGCCAACCAGCAGTTTATAAGCAACTTGCGGAACTGTATCAAAAGTCTTTGGTTGAAAACCTAGACCTACTGTGCTGGTCAAATTTTGAAGCTGCCTTGCCAAATCACTCCAAACAAATTTTTCGAGGAGGAGGAATCTGAGAGGGAAACAAAATTTCCAAAACCCCAAAAAATGGAAATAACTTGCAGAAGCCAAGGGTTTTTTTTAATATTGCGAAAGCAATTGTGTGGTACTTTCACTTAGGTGGAGGAGTATTTCGAAACATAATTTCAGTTTCTTCTCATTTTGCTTTATTATTTATGAAGACCTTACGACGAGCATAGTTTTCACGGGGTTACAGACAACTCAATTACAAAGTAAAAATCCAGGGAGTTAATTGCTTAGTGTTATGCAAATCCAGTCTGAGCGCACACGTTTCAACGAATGCGCTTTATTGTTTCCTTGTCTGCGGACGATATGGGGTTAACGAACCTTTCATAGCTCGGTACATCTCCTAGCGCCCAATCGCCATTTAATAGGGTGGCAATGGTAACGCGGTGAGTATGAGCAGAGTCGGCACTTAGCCGATGCTGCCGATAACCAGTATCCTCTAGCGCCCACAGTTACAGAAGAAGGTGTTTAATAAATCCATTTTAAATCCTCATATTGTTAGCGCAAAATAATTGAACTTAGATATCCATTGTACATTGCATTACGAGCAGGTCGAGACAAGTACATTGCGCAATTAGGCAGTCGAAACAAAAGTATGTATGACCAATGACAACAATTCTATAGAAAGCAACATAGTTGAGTTATAGAAACATCCTTCGGTTCTGGATAATTTTTGGCAGGTTGCGGGCGTACTGCATCTTCCTCTTTACGAACAACTTGCATTCAGTTCCTGGAAGATATTAGCAAAGATTAGGTATCTCTAATGTTTTCGAAATAACGTTAACGTGACTAAAATGACACAAAATGAAAGGTTGACTCCACAGGGTTCTGATCTACGTTCGAAGACTGAACTCTAGGCTACAGGGTGTCAGGCCCAGATAAGCCAAAAATGCCAAATCGCTTGTCAATTTTTGCCAACTATCTCAAAAAGACAAACTAGCTGAACCAGGCCGATTGCACTCGGTTTTGAATTGCCCAGATGAGTATTTGTAAAAACGTAATGTTGCTACAAAACCAAGCCTTGAATTATTGCATATTTGTAAATTAAAAAATAATTGTTAATCTCCAGAAGTACCTTTTGTATAGATAGTACGTGTAATGCCTGAAGCAACAAAACCCAGGTCATTAAAACACAAACATCAAATACAGGGTGACCCAAAAAGATGCGTACCCATATTTTGTTCGATAAAAAACCCATTTTTTAACGAATGTCTTTTCTGTTGCAGGACGTGATAG
>JGI24021J15306_10008399_pt1 | contig 12701 bp, 6 predicted proteins | sample Ectturendosymbi1_FD_15306 | JGI IMG/M metagenome (IMG submission 15306) | reverse complement strand
AATAATGTGTGGTTGTAATTTGAAATAAATAGCTTTTTAATCAAAGTCACAATTGAAATTTTCATGGGTACACATCTTTTTGGGTCACCCTGTACGAGAAGAAAAATATTTCGTTCTCCTAATAAACTAGGTCTTGAACAAACAGTCACATCTTTATTTTTTATGTCTCAAGGTTTGGTGTCGTCAACAAGAAAAGGCTTGCAATCAGTATTGAACAGACCGGACGGAGGAAATATTTGCTGCATCATTCCTGGTACTTGAAACAAAACGCAGTTGATTTTACAGTGAAATGTGTTGTGCTGTAGCTTGATAAAAAATGTTTAAAAATTTCGGTCGATTGTTGTGTTCTGTGCTCACTCCCAGCATGCGGGATATGTTGTGTAACGCATTCACGTTTGATTTGATTATGCTGACGATCAAAATAGTTGTTCTTCGAAATACCCAGTGAGATTTTATTCAAATAAATGGTTGATGCCGTAATCTTTTTTATTTTAAAAACATCTTCAAAGTTTCGATTGTTTGCAGGTATTATTCGCATAGAATATTTGATTTTTATGCTCTAATCTTTTGTATACAAGGATGCAGGTAGCGTCTCTAAACATTAATTAATCCATAGCATATCTATAACACCATGGATTTCTCTGTGTTGAACACCTGAAATATTCAACAATTTGAAGGTTGAAACTGCTACATCATAATGTTGCAATGCTTTGAAAAGCAACTGCATTTGCCACAAAAATTGTCCCAGATTTTGAAACACTTGTTCATCACAAGCTCTAAACATCAAGGGAAACTCTTTTCTAAAAGCAAACACCAGGAGAAAATTTTTTTGAAATCTATACCAAGTTTTGACGTTGTTGTAAAAACTGCAACCCTGGTAATAAAATGCAAAAATCATCTGTGCAACATACCGTCTGTAACATGACGAAAGAGAGAAAAAGGGATGACGTCAACAAGAAATCGTCGTTACTAGCCCTTTGTAAGAAAGGATAAGGGCCCTGCCCGTACCCCACTAATTTTCCGTCTGCTTCGGTGCTGGTTGGACTGGAATTGGTTCTGTGGCCTGGCGCACGACGTAGATAAATGGTCTTGGTCTGTTTTGTCATCGAAACACTTTCGTGGAGGCTGAAATTCACTTTGAGGCGTAGGCAGCCAGTCCTAGTGCATGTAGTCATGTGCACAATATGTAAGTAATCTCTGCCCTGTTGTATGTGCAGACATTTATCGCACGCGATGTGCAGCAACCCACAACGTGTCGGATAGGCTATTATTAGCTACTCCTGATGTCTTATCTGGTTTTGCTGTCACACTGGCTCTGTAAAAATATTTGCACAGTGGCAAATGAACTGAAGGATTAAAGTTGCAAGCCGGAAAACTTCATAACATTGCTATAAGCTGCTTTAGAACTTCAAAAAATTTACAAAACCTTGTTTGTGCACCTTATTGCAAAATATAGGTTGTAAATGGAATAAAAAAGTACGAATATTTCAAGTCACAGCCTGGATCTGTTATTGGCATACTGTCCACTACCAAGCTTTTGGACACACGACTTCATACACTACTGCTTTTTGTCAGCAACATCAAAGAAAGGGCCTATTGGTGTTTGATAAATTGCAGCAGTTTGATAAAAAACGTTGAGAGTAAGCTATGGCGCAGTAAGCATTCATAAACTTACAGCAAAACTAGCATAAAATCCAAACAGGAAATGCAACTGCAAGTCCATGCATGTTGCAGGAAAAAACGTCAAATACGAGTTTGTTTTTCTCCACAAACGCTTTTTGTTTGCCGCACACTGAATTTTATCATACCTCCCTGTCGTTTCACTGCTACCGCGTCCATAATGCACAAAGGTCACCCATATCTCAGGACCAAAGTTGGAATCAGACCATATGTAAGCAAATTTCACAATATCTCATCCACAATGCACGAAAGTCAACCGTTTGAAGGCGACATGATAGACTAAGTTGGCTTGTATTACATCGGCTTTATGTTAACCGTAAACGGCTGCAGCTGCGCTTTGTTTTTGAAAAGTTTCTCTTTCTTGTGCAGGTGGAGCACCAGAATCGTTGCTGGCTCGTCCAGGTGATATTCAACTCATTTTGAAACCAAGGTTCGGTTTTCTAAAACTGGCTGTGACCAATGGGTAAGAATCAGCTTGAAAGGTAGTTCTTTTGGTTTACTAGACAAAGAATTCATTACAGTAGTTTCTTTCATGTTGATCCCACTTTATTTCCTTCTTATTCTTTATATGCATTCTCCTCAGTTTTTGAGAAAGATGCAATACTGCTCTGATTTAGCTTGTAAGCACCAGATCCAAAGTTTGCGGCTTCAACTCCAAAATGATTTGATCCAGTGAAAACTGAGAACCGTGGGACATGTGGAAAATTTTTTGAGAAGAACTGATATACACGAAAACGAGGAAAATGATATACACATGGGCAATCCTGGCTTCTTTTGGTGCTGCCAAGATATTTTTCAATTATTTCAATTCTCCCGTTTTTATGTTACAAATTTTATTAACAAGCAAATGAACTAATGGCAAAATTCTTGACAGCCTAAATAATGAAATAATTCATGCATGACAAATAAAAACCACAAAATGTACGGAAGAATTTAAGTAACAAACAATTAGCAATCAAGTAAATTTTTACGTGATTTATTTAATAATTCACTTTCTCTTTGCTCTCTAGTAGGTGTAGGCCTAAGTCTAGTTCTGGCTGTCCCGTACCTCCCTGTCTTCCTCACTCTGAATCCTTTAATGTTTTGTCTCTATATCACACATCCAACATGATTTTTGTATTTGCGGAGCTCAGTTTGGAAGCAGCCACGCTGCATCCATTTCTGGAAAGTGCTTTTCCGGCTTCAACTGGGTGCTAAAACGTGTCATATTCAATGCCGAAATAACCATTAGGCTACTGAGGCTATAGACTTAGGTCCTGCAAAAATCGGCCCTCAATTTTTTTTATTGTTTTATTACAAGTAACTACTGAATTATCTCCAACATTTATCAAATTTGACGATATATCTGATCACACTAACTAAAGTAATTCAATTGTTTTGCAAGACTCTTTCATTTAACATTACATTTAACAAAGAGAAAGGGAGAATAATAGTAATGTTTCTTCTTTTCCAGTGATTGCAGCTTATTTTGCAAAATTATAGGCCCTTCCTTAGGAAACTGGCTAAGGCCTACAGTACCGTTAATCCGACCCTGGTCTTATCCGTTTTCCACTTCGAGATTGCAAAAAGCAAATTTCCCTACTCACCAAGTGTAACACTTAAGTGTGGACCATCGGCCGGCAGTAGTGAGCTAATCTTTCGCAAAAATGGGTTATTGCATCATAAAACATTAATAATTTTACTGACATAATGTTAGCAAGCTATTTTAGCACATCGACGGGTTTTGCGATTTTTGAACTTATTAAGTTGATGCCTTTCCCACTGACACGGGAAAGGGGTCAACACTAAATTACCCCACATAAATTTTTAACCCAGTTTCGCCCCGCCTTAAGTCAACTTGCTTGCCCCACAAACCAGGTCTGTGGAACCGGAACCCAAAATCTTATGTTCCGGTTTTCACCATCTAAAAGGCTTTCACCATCTGCTCCGGCTTCACCTCCAATCATCCAAAATTGCTGAGGATCCGGCTCCACAGACCTGGTAAATGCAAAACCTTACTGAAGAATGTTGAACCTCATGTAGACTGCATGAACCTCTTTACACATCCTTCTTTTGCCTCCCTGAAACACCGTGGCAAGGGTTTTTTATAACGTGAAGTATTTTGTAAATGTCCTGGAAAAATATTTGAATGTAACTTACTCCACCAAAAATTAAAAAATCGTCCTGTACAAATAGGTTGCCTGCTTTCTGCAGCATACATGGTGAAACCTCATTTTACCAATCGAAACTACAAGAAAAACATTTTTCCTACTTGAACATTCACAGGAAAACATCAAATTCCAAAATTCAGGGGATCAAGGCTTCCTCTCCCCCTTCCTACACCCATAACAACTTACCCAGTAAATGTGCAAAACCCTAGAAGCAAGCAGTAGACTTGTCTGGAAACATCTTGTAATATCATATTTCCTTGTTCTTCATATTCCTCAAAATGATTTCATTTGGCTCTAGTGCTAATGATGCAAAGCTAAATTTGATTTAAACAACATAGGTAGATCATTCAGTTAAGAAAGCTGTCAATTTGTTTTGCAGAGTTCCATTAGTTCCAGTCATTTCCTTCGGAGACCAAGATCTGTGGTTACAAGAACCTTATCCAAAAGGATCTTGGTCTCGGGCCTTTCAAGAATTCCTTCTAAAATACGCCACATTTTGTCTGCCTTCATTTCACGCGAGAGGATTTTTTCAATACACGTATGGAATTCTGCCGTACAGGAAAAGTGTCCATACAGTGGGTGAGTGTGCGTAAGGGAGATGCCTGAGGTATAAGTTTTGTTTCGTGTAGATATCAAACAAAATAGGTATTATTCACCGGCGGCAATCCTTGCTCCTCTCATTAATGGGTAGTACAAAGTATTCTTACGCAAATTTCTGCTTTTATATAAAAATAATTTCAAAACGTGTGCAAAACTGCTGACAAAAACATATTCTTAAGGTTTGAAGTTTCGTCAGCGCCTCTTACATTTTCAATCAGCAGAAGCCTCTCTTCGGATTTCTTATTCAAGATTGTTGAAACGAATTGTAATAAACCGATAAATTTATTTTAAAGACGTGCAAAATGTTAAGTTCCGGAAACGTTCTCTCCGGCTGCCATGTATTGCAGTACAAGCTCCAGGCTTGTTGTAAACTTTCGAGGGATCTGTCAACTTGGCCCTGCTTTCATCTCAAAGTACATTTTTGTTTTTGTAAACTCCGCAGTTTAATTCATAAGGTTATGATCTCTGCAATCTTCCTGCTGGGCGTCAAAAGGTTGAAAGCAAACGAAAGTGATCTCCCAACTGCGTCTGCATCACAAACATATTTCTGCAGATTTTTCACGTGTTGGTCCAGTCATTGTTAATATGCTGCTCTTTCAAATTAGTTCGTTTGAAAACACTGTCATAACATCGTTATTCGTTACCACCTTGGATCCGGCGAAGAAAGACAATATGATAAAATCTAATTTCACAGAAATGTCAGGTTTTTCATATCTTTTGATGTTTCCTAATTACGCTACTCACACTCCGCTAACACCAGTATACGGAAGACAATAATTAACCTTAGAAATTTTTGAGGAATTATTCAAAAAACTTATTTTGGTAGGGTTGCTAGAGAATCACAAAGGGCTCGCAAAGATTTTTAATCATTCCCTGCAACGTTGGTCCCACCATGTCGGTTGTCGAGGTGTTCTTGCAGCTTAGGTGGCTTCAGAACCGTTTGGCAGATAACGCACTGAGGCTTTTGTAAATCCTCGTTTTTTCCGATGCAAGTGAAACCAAAATGAGTGTAGTCATCAGGGCTCTTGCGAGGAAACAAAGATGCTGGTGCGAGACCAGATTTGGGTTCTTTTATAAATTATAAATCGCAACAGATTAAGAGCTTCAATAGCTTTTCAATATTAGGACTAGAAAATGTTAGGTCTAGAAAATGATATGTGCTATTCATTATTTTGCGGTATAATCAATTACCAAAGTTGTCCGCTAATTTCAAAATGTTTCAAGTTGACCAAATGGAAGGCTCATAACACAGTTGCTTTGTGAATTCACAATTATAACATTAATAGTAGACTATAGCAATTGTCACTAACACAGCAAATTCAACAATTCGATAACCCAAATACAAAAAATAAGAATTTAGTGAAAACTCCCTGTATTTTTACTTCTTGGCTTAATAATCACCATAAAAATGTACACGCATTTCATAGATGATAATGAAAAAATTAACTTTAAATTTGCCATTTGAAATTTTTAGTAAGCCTAAAGCTGCACTAACCAATAGTAGCCATGTACATATAAATGTGCATTTTGATCAAATCACATTTCACACTTAGTACATGTCCAACCTAGCAATTAGAGGTTTTTTGCCCAGATAACGTCGTGTATGATAGTGTTATCTTCACTATGGAATTAGAAACTAACGGCTGTATGCCCTTCCTTGATGTGCTTTTTGAACGTTGTGAATCTTGTTATTCGAACATATCGAAAGCCCATGCATACAGGTCTGCATAGCAAGTGGTCCAGTTTCGTTTCCGTGGCATTATAAAAGAAATCTTGCAAAATGGCCTCTATTTCCTTAGTCATGGTGGTGCAATCCATTTTTTGTAACAGAGATATTGTTATTGATCACAATATCTCCATGGGCTAAAGATCTGGCGAGTTTCCCGTCCAATCTAACACATTCAATTCGTGTTTCCTGGGACAAGATCCTGTCGGAATATTCCTCCATCAGAAATGCCCTTCTCATATCTGGAATGACTTTTCTTGTCTGAATTTTTCATGCCCTAAATTGGTATAAATGAATCGACTCCAGAAAAGCTAAAATCATAGGTGGTGGAAAGTTTTTCAAAGTTGGGGGCACAAGTGCAAGTCATAAAAACTATATAAAATTTTGTGGTTTGAATTGGCGATTGTGACGTCACAAGCATTGAAATATGACGTCATTAACATTTGTCAGAATGTTTAAGCAATTTTATGCAATGTTTGTTNGCCCTCAACGGCCCCTATCTACACTACACCATATCTATCTGCGGTACACTGGCTTGAGCACATAAATATAACAAGTTCTTTCTAATTGTGTTACTTAAACTTATTTAGGCAAAATTCGATGTTTAAAAGTGGGGGTCCAGGTCCCCTCAGAAATAATGGGGGGGTCTAGGCCCATGCAGTCCCCCCATTTCTGCAACCTATGGTTAAAACGCATGGAAATATCTTTTTGTTGGAGTGTTTTACTACCTCGTTCACATGGCCAGAACTTACCCGCTCACCCTCCCTGATCCTGTCAAATCTGTTGTGCTTCCCTTGAACAAAAAATGACTTTCATGTGAAAACAGTAGGCCTACTTTTTCCAGTCTTGTACAATCCCATATAGATGCGTTTTTGCCCATTCTAATATTTTTTTATTCAGTTTTTGAGTAAGAAGCTGCTTTTCAGCGGTTTGTTAGCCTTTCTGTCAGCCTCCAGTAGGTAGCGTCGCAATGGATTTGAGCTTATGTGAACTTCAGCAAGCATTAAATCCTTCTGAAAATCAAAACTTGTCTTCCTTGCATACTGTTTGCAATGGCTGTCTGGCTATAGTCTCAGTGTTCCGAAAGCGTAACAATGCAATTCCGCTTCCTAGGTGCGATATCTGCCCGATAAAAATCACAGAAATTCCAACATGTATCACTCTCAACTACACAACACATAACAGGAAGAACTGACTTCATTCTATCACACTATCAGGGCTCTCACAAATGTAACTCCAAAAATCCCTAGAACAGTACCAAAAAATCCCTAAATCTGTGATGGGGTAGCATGAAATCAGAGTGCCATGATTAGGGCCACTTTTATGATCCAAAAACATTTGATAATATGACTATTTTTTAGAAAATATGACTTTATGTGACCAAACAAAAGTCACTGAGCTAGAAGATACATCTGTTGTACAAAGAAGCATTACCAACAAAAATAGGCGTAAAAGATGGTAGCATAAGGTTTGTTGAAACCCCACTCAGGGGCGCAACGAGGTTAGATTGCGCCCGGAGCAAGAAGCAAGTTTGACGGCCACATGTTCGAAGCTGAGGTCTTTTGGAAGCAAATGTACTGTATTAAAGAAAGCACTTGTGACACTGTTGGGCCCCTTCGGTGTCCCCGCAGTGAATTTGCGCCCTCATGGTGACTTGGCGCCCGGGTAACTGTGCCCCTTGCCACGCCCCTGGCCTCACCAAAATAAACAGCTAAAAACATGAGCAAAACATATAGTTTGAAGCAAATTTTTAAAAAATGCATGGACGTTGATTTATGCTTTTGGGCATCAAGATCATGCATTTTTAGGCAGTGTATTACATTTCATCCAAATAACTTGGTTCATTTGCGTCTTTGCCAACATTAGTAAGGTGTCCAAGTGTGTTCACTTTGAAGGATGCAGCTCAGACTTAGCGATACAATAGTTTCACCTGTTATTTTGAGATTGTTTTGATGGTTTCCGTATTGATTAGGTTGAAAATATTGAAAATATGACTTTATGACCTAAAATGGAAAATATGACTTTTATGATTTTCTAACTTTTGTTATAGACTTCGTGGGGGTGTGATTTTTGTTTTAATAGCTTCCTGCAGCACAGAAAAAATATGACTTTTATGACTTTAAATGGTCCTAGCCGTGGATGATAAATGTTAAAAATGCAGTAGAACCAAATTTGACTTGCAAAATAAACTGAAATAATTCATTTTACGCATTTTTATACTTTTCCGAAAATCCCTAAATTCTTAAAAAATCCCTGAAAAGGGTCAAAAGTTCCAATCTAAGGACAAAATCCCCAACAGTGCGAACAATGAACACCATTGAGCTGATTAAAGTCCTATGTGACGTCATAAAACTTATTTTTGACTGTTCCAACAAGTCACGCTGTAGTGCACTGGGCTAACAGTGAAACCAGAAACAGCAACAAGTGAGATATTCTCAAACGCACACCAAAAGAAAAGGCGATACATTATATAATGATTGAAATAATAACTTTATTCAATTAATTTGCACAAGACTATATAAATAAAACTTAAACAATAAAAACTTTATGCATATTTGCTCATTTAACTTTCGTACCTTGAGCTTCATGGACACCCTAGAGCAGTGGTGCGATTCAAATTTTTAAGAACACGTTCTCTCACTCCAGGACTCACTGCAACAGGTTCTCATTGTCACATTCTCCAGAGGCAAACCATGCTGGTTGGCCCGATATATGTGCTAAGGTTTATCTTTGTGTTGCCAACTGGAAGAGTTTAGCAAGGGAAATTATTGATTTTAGTTATTTTCCCAAATTTTAGTCTTGTTTTTCACTATTAAAAGTTAGTAACAGGTCTATGAGAGGTTTGTCAAAATAAGTGTTAAGTAAAAGGTGCTCACGGGGAAAAAATGAGAACCCCTGACTTAAACTAACAACTGGTTCTCGGGTTAAAGAAATTCCAAGAACAGGTTCTTGCTAACCGGTGCGAACCGATCGAATCCCATCACTGCCCTAGACTCTTATTGGCCCTGGTGGGCGCACCGGCTGCACCCCCTTCTTCAGGTAGTCATCGTNCCATTTCATTTTCTTTGATATGATGAAGGGTTATCATGACAATCAGCAAAGGTTATGTTTTATCTCCACTCGCAATTACATAGAGCAGATTTTCACGCCTCCTTAAAACACTTCCACAGTAACAATTCACTCCAGTATGAAAGGCAGTGCACGCGACTCCTGTCTTTTGCTTTACAATCGATTCACCTCAGAACTATTTACTATGGATGATGAAATGCGGAATAAACTTGTATATATACTACTCTAAGGTTATCCTAGAATTGTCCAGAAAAGTAATTGTTATGCCGCAAAAGCAATGCCAATATCTGATTGGTTCATTCGAGAAAAAACAACTACAAGCCCATAAATAAGAATAGATTGCAGTTAATGTTTGCGGGAATAATTAATATCGCGACACATATATGTTTGGACGAACTTCGCCTTTTTGTCTATAATCCACTGCAAAAGGAAACAAAAAAATATCCGCAAGAGAGTAAAAAATAGATGAATTTTCCGTCGGAAAGACGGACACTTCTGGCATTTCTTGGAATAATGTCTCGTACCTCCGGGGGGTGCGAACATCCTTGGTTGAGAACCACTGATCTAGTGCATTCTTTCGATACAGAATACTGAAAAGGGAAAATCACAAACTTTCTCTGGGCAGGTTACTTAACTATATTACGATAAAGGAGTATCTCATCAGAATATGGATCTACATAAAACTTCTATTTATTCACTATCTGAGTTTTCTCTTGTGTGTCTTTTGAAAGTCAAGTTTCGCGCATTGATCTCGTGTCATGTTGTTGATATTTGTGCAAAAACAAATAGCTTGTGCTTTTTCAAACGCGGGTGAACCTGTGAACTTCATATAAAAGAAATGAATTTGACATAAAATGAGGGAAGAGAATAAAAAACATGTTTTTTAACTTTTAATTGCATAAATAGACTAATCAAATATGGGAAAAACCATTCGCAATAGGCACACGTTTTGCAAAAGTGCTTTTCGATACCGGTTTCTTAGACAATCGTACTGTTTAGTTGCAAAAAAACGAACTGAAATTCATCCCTAAATGCAGTTGGCAGACCTATCGAGTTGACGAAGAATCCTAATCCAACGAAAGAAGAACTTTTCGATCTTCAGACAATTTACATTGAGAAGTTGCAGGAACTGTTTGATGAACATAAGAGCAAGTATGCTCGGCCCGGATGCAAGCTGGTCATTTCGTGAAGGGCTTTGCTTCCTGAGCACGAGAACATGAGATGGCGGACGACAATGCGCTCAGTGGCTCTTTGCGTTTCTCCAATATTCGTTGGACCTTAAAATTTCCAGAGAAAAATGTTCGGCTTTGAAACTTCCCAGAAATTTCCCGGAAAACACCAAGTTGTAAAAGTCATTGTGTTCTTGTTGTTAGCGTTTTGCATGGGGCACCGTTTGTAAAGAAAAGTGCAATTCATGTTATATCGGACGCATTTATTTCACGATCTGTTATATCGAACAGATTTGGTCTTAGACCGCTATATCGGACAGAAATGAAACACCAAATTTACGTCAGATAGCAATACCAAATCTAGTTCTACATTTGACAAATATCATACGTGAAAGCGCGATATTGTAGAGATAATTCGCAAATTGCTAATGTAGCATTTTAGCAACTACAGGCTTCAAGCTTGACTAGTTAATCGAATGACAGTTTTGCAACCAATCAGCCTTGCATAAGTCTTCACACTTAAGCGTTATTTATGCATGTATGACAAATACAAACATTTTGTGAATAATTTCTGCCATATTTAGCACTTGATGTGTTATACCTTTCCGATTTAGCATTAACTGGTACTGTTAAATCTTTCTAATTTAGCACTTGGTAGGTTATCTCTCCGATAAACCGCCTTCTGAGTTATTTCTGTCAGATATAACACTTGATATGTTGCATCTGTCGGATATAGCGTTATAGTGCTATGTGAGATAAATTTGCCCGATTTAGCAGTTTGTGTGTCAGATGTGCCCGATCCAAGACAAATTTCTCTTTTTTATGAAGGGCGCTCAAGAGTTTTTGCAAATTTGACCGTCTCCTGCAAAGACAAATCTATGCAAAGCGGCGGTTCCTCCTAAAATAGATGTTGAATAAAATGTTCGATAGCAGCACGTTGCAATGAGAGTATTGAGCTTGATATAATTTATTCGTCAATATGAGCAGTCACTACTATGCCACGATTTTTAGTGTTCAGCAATCCAAGCAAGACTGAAGTAAAACTATGGTTTCCATTGATGGAATTTCAATTGTCGCCTATCTGGCATTTTTCAGCTAGAGGCCTTGAACTGTATTAGTGTTCACAAAAATCTCAAAGGTTGTGACTGTGTTTACGGCTTGTGGTAGCCGGTAATGTGCATGCGGTGCTTGGTGCAGAACATGAAATCAAGGTTTCACCATTTCCAAAAGGTTTGCTGCAAAGTGGACTCTGGAGGAAAATCTATTTACCATCGAACGTGTTGACTATACCAATGAGAAATGGTTGCGTGCAATCATACGCTCTACTGGAAGTTGTCAATTTTAAATGATCGCGAAACCCCGGGAAAAGTCGTCACCGCGAGGCCCTCCAAGGCCTAATCCCAACTCAATGCCCCACAGGTTTCTCTGCGAAAATCACTAGAAGTAGATCCACAAGAAAAATTCACTAGATCTGAAAAAAATCACTAGACTCAAATTTTTTGCGTCGAAATTCGCATTTTTGTTTGAAACGATTTAGTTAATTACTTTATTGCCCACAAATATTATTTGCAAGTTTTCTAAATTGATCATGCTGAAGCCTGGAAAATATCATACCCAGTGGTGGGTTTAGGGTTGGGGGGGACCGAGGTAAGATTCAAAAGGGGGGCCCGTTTGATGACGCAACCATATTTAGTCAACCGTGATAATCACTTTTGATCAACCTTAAGATACGGCCACCCAAGGATACGTTACTGAGACTATGGAATTACTGACATAGCAGGAGAAAATGCAAAAGGGTGTTCATGATACACAACTTTGAAAACACTGAAAGTTGGGAAGACAAGGCTGGCATTACATGAAAGTTCGGCAATAGCAAGTTGGCATCGTCTACACGTCTTTATTTTCGCGCCCCGTTCCTCTACATTCACCATCAATAAACTACAAAGTTTAGTACTTTGAAAGTTTCACACTATCGCCCTTTGAAAAAATGCTTCATAGGTGGTATCTTGAATTTGTTCATATTCGAGTGTTTATGGGAATCCGTGGAACTATAAACAACAACCAAGAAGATTTAAAACACTAAATTTGTTTTAAATTTCATCCCTTTAACAACAGGAACATAGCATACAAAAGCATCCAACCTGAGACTTGTTTTGGAAAGCTTTGAGGCTGGATGAGTCAAGGCTGCCCTCATCTTGTATTGACACTATTTGTTTGAAAAATGTGCAAAAGTAGGAAATAATTCATCATATACCTTGTCGCAAACATTTCTACTGCACCAACTAGCCTACACAATTTGTTAAATCT
>JGI24021J15306_10008397_pt1 | contig 12702 bp, 9 predicted proteins | sample Ectturendosymbi1_FD_15306 | JGI IMG/M metagenome (IMG submission 15306) | reverse complement strand
TTTGAAAGATCAAACCGGTGTGAACATGCAAAAGGAAATATGCAGAAAACGGGAAATTTTCACGTGAAAAAAACAGAGAAAAACAATAAAATATAAGTAATTACGTTGAGGTTGCAAGTAATTGAAATCTATAATCACCAGTTATTGAAGTATAACTGGATTGACTTCAAGCAAACAAAGAAGTTTTCATTTCACAAAATCATCCCGCGGGACGGATCCAACCACGCAACGGGCCGGATTTGGCCCGCGGGCCGTATGTTTGACACCCCTGATATAAATATTAAAGTGAACTGTTCTTGAAAGTTACAAAACAAAACCATCAACGTAACAAAAATTTTCTCACTCAAGAAGGAAAGCGTCGGTCATCTTTAAGATTTCTTCAGCATCCGGCCGCTTCGCATAATTGAAAGCTCTGACAATAAATTCACCCTCGTTCCAGCTGAACAAAGAAGTTACCTCACTGTTCACCTGCATAATCAATCTTTACTATATGAGGAAAATCAGTTATAGACTACCACGTTCTCTTATGAATGGAAACCGCTTGTTGCAATGACAAATAAATGGTACCAATGATGGAGTAATTGGTATATACAAAAAAACTGCATACAAAAATTTTCAATCGAAGTTGTAGCGCAGTGTGAAACGATCGATCGTAAGACAAGAGCCAATCAGCAGCAAAACACATACTTAATGTAGTTACTGAAGCAGAGCTTGAAAGTAGCCTGAATGAGTTGATTTAAATTACAGCCATTGATGCTGGTTGTGAATCTGCACGGAACGTAATGGCATTTATTCCATAACTGTCCGATCAACAATAATAAACTTTTTTTACAGAAAGCGACAAAAATAGTTTTGTCATTTGTTAAAACAAGATTCATTTCCCAATTAATAACGCGATCAGGTCAAACCGTTGCCCATAAATTCCGAATGATCCCAAAAATAGAACCCATAATTTTATTAAATCTTACAAAAATCCAGGAAACATCAAGCACTTATGCAGGTTTTAAATTTCAAGTTGTGTTGAATCATTCCCCAAAGTTTCAGTCATTGATGTCCCTTCGCGTAAGTAATGTTCTCTCCAAAATATGCTCCAAATGTTCTCCACGGCGTTGGAGACAAACTTGCATACGTCGTAATTCACACATGGTATCACGTTGTTAATGTTCACCTCCTTAAGTTTTTGCTTTATTTAAATTTGGTAAGGATGAAAATGAAGGTTTTTATAAGAAGACGCCACGAACACTGGAGATTCCCAGCAACTGACTGCGTCGTAAGTGATTTTTTAGGGCTCCGGCCGACCGAATCTCGTATATCAATGTTTCTTTGCGTTCTAGCACTCTCCGTCCGACCAGAATAAGTATCCCTTAGACCTTCTGAATTAAGATTTTGCACATTCCCATACTCTCTATATCTCTGAATCGAGTAAAAAATTCTGCTTTTTGATGATTGACGACACTGAAACTTTGCTCCGAAAACTCAGGTTTAACGAAATAGGCCTCCACGCAAAATGCCTTCTTTTTGGTTAACGAAGACGTGGTGGGAAAAACTAATGTTGTAATATTTCACGCACTAAGTCTACTACTGCAATCTGAAAATGAAAAGAGGAATAATTAAAATTAAAAATTTTATTCAAAGATTTGTGGGTTCTGTTCTTTTTTGTGTCACCCTGTAACCATCCAACGAATTTTGTCAACATCTTACTTATAGACATTTTTCATTGCTGGCTGGCCAAAAAAGCGTTGAGCGCTTCTGAGCAAGAGAGCTGGACTTTTGGCTTTTTCCAGAACTGATACCGGAAAGAGATCTCCAGTTTTAACATGCACACCAATTCCATAAATAACGGGAACCGGAACATTCTTGTCTCCTATGACAGCTGTCGTTCCGTTCAGATCGGCGCAGCAGAATGTCCGAAGTTCGAAGTAATAATTTCTGTGTACGACTGTAATTCACAATTTATTTTATTCCAAAGTGGAAGGAAGTTCAATTAATTATCAATTGAAACAGTGCAACAGCCTTGAGACATAGCAAGAACAATGCAATTGCGATCGCATGACTGGCATGGAAATTATAATGATTTAAAAGCCACACAAAACCTTTCATCCGCGCACACACTTACCTGCAACGTGTTACGTGGAAGGATTTAGAGATTTTGCACGTTACTGTTGCAACCTATCTATTGCAATTGAAACCGCCTATTGCAACTACACAAATTTTGCAACTTATCAAAAAATCTGTTCGTTTACTGCTTTCTGCGATTGCGCCTCTTGGCAACAACCTGCTAAACGTTCCAAATTAGTGATGGGGCAATAACGTCAAGACAGCCTATGGTCACATTGACTTCAATTAATATTGAGGTTAAAATATTTCGCGACAACTGAAGATGACAGCGTTTATAGAAACGCTTGGTCACTACAGGCCAAAAGCAGACTATAAAAATGTCATGGATTATTTGAGCATTTTTTCCATCAAACTCAACAGCAGATTACATCACTCAAGAAATATGAATACGTTACCAGGTGACAGTTCGTGAAGTTCCCTCAATATTTCCATGGAAAGTTCTCTACAGATATCCATCTCATCTTTAGCGCCTCCAATAATACTAACTTCGAAATGCTTGTCTGCAAATAATAATGGCTAAGTAACAAGTCTTGATCAATTGTGTTAAAAGTAGTTGAAATAACATCTTTATCCTGGAACCATTTTCAAAGCTTTGGATGCTTTCAAAACATGGTTTGTAAGACTTGATTCGATTCTAATTTGACTGGTGCTTTTATTATAAGATTTATTGTTAGTGTAGTATCCAGGTTTAAGGGGGGGGAATATATTTTTAGGGGTGAAAGATTTGTTTCTGTTATGTTAAAAACAACTTTTCCTCGATCTTGATAGTATCACTTCAGTCTTAACGAAAAATAGCTTGTTGTTGAAGCTAAGGTATTACACACTTTATTTGATAGGGTCCGTCGGTTCAGATTCTGTTTCAGTTCAAATCTCCTTTTCACTCCTGTTCAGTGTACCCAGTGATCTACACGACCCCCTCTCCGAGTCATCAAAGCTACATTGCTGGAACCTTGCACCCACCCCACAAAACCAATACGAAGCTGACCAGAGACCTCAGACCGGTCAAAACGCAAGCACCCTTATTGACGTCTGCGGTATAACCTGACGGGGAATCGAACTCAGGTTGAGCTCAACAATGTGCTTACCAGTGATTCGTAAGCTTTTTTACAAATCTTAACCTTTTGTCAAACAATATTACTAGATTTACCCCAATACACTAAATGGTGCTCATTTTCTTAATACCAAATTAACAAACTCTTACAGTTTAAAATGATTTATAAAAATTTCTATTTGCTGCATTTTATGGTTCGGTAAATTTACTCCCTTTTGAAGATAAAATCTACCCCCAGGTAAATATACCCAGGTTAAGAACCACTATGTTCAATCCACTGTATCACTCAACCAATGAATCCTCTCGGTATAAAAGAAAATATAAAATGATCGTTAAGTTCTTCATACTTAATCCAATAAGCAGATGACCCTAGACTGCGGTACTCGCACCGACTAGACCGTATTGTCCCTGGGCAAAAGGCATGATAGTGAAGAACATCTTAAGAAAGCAGCAGACGGAACAGAAAAAAGATTATTATCAAACGTTGAATGGCACAGAACGATAAACGAATTCAATTATGGAAAAGTTTTATTAATTTGTAAAGTGCAATAGAACATCACGGTAAGTAAACGTTTCTTTTGCTGTTTGTTGAAACATTTGTAAATTAGCTTGAGCAAATGACACGGTGGGCAATCTACCAGTGTAACGGTGTAAGCTACATTAAGAGTTTTCTAATCTTGACAAACAACGGCTCTAAAGATTTTTGAAAAAATAAAAAGCAGCACCACTAATCGCGAAATAACCGAATAACCTGCAAACACAAGGTTGAATCCTCATGTAAGAAGCACAAGGTGAAGCTGAATATCTTACTTATAAACATTTAATTCCATGACCCGCGTCCAGACGAGAACCGAACAACTTTATTTATTCAACATAGACATTTTTTTCATTTGTTGAAGATTTTACTGAAGTTACAGTGTTGGCAAAATGGGCTAGGTTCAGTTATCTAATTACTTGTTTCCTTTGGCATATCCATAAGGCTTTTAATGCGCTCAAGTGAACGCTTCTTAAGTTTGCGCCGAATATTTTTAAGAATACTTGATTGAATGTTTGTTCTTGAGTTTCCCTGATTATGAATTTACTCATATTCCAAGTAAATCCTGCATTGATTAAATGCTTTTGTTATGGGTGAACAACTCTCAGATTAGGCGTTTCATCGCATTCGAGTCATCACAAAGAGTTCACGTCACTTCCGTGAACGCCTTGGCTAAAAACTAGAGAAAAAATGGTACTGGTAAATATCGGACTGAGATGTTTGGTCATTGCTCAGTTTAGTCTAAGAGGCCAGAGAAACGAAAACTTAGTTATGTTGCAATGGATGTATGAAGAGTTTACTGGTTTGGTGCAAATATTAGGGGAATGTGAGGTCAGCAGTGGGGTAGCCAGCCCAAAAATTGGGGGGGCAAAATGTTTTATTTTAGTCGAATAGCATGATTTTGTTTGGAAAAACTCCTTTAAAGAAGCACAAAATGACTATGTTTTCTAAAAATTGGGGGGATATGGCCCCTCTGGCTACGCCTATGGAGGTCAGTTGTGTTGGAAAGTAGGGTTTGTGAAACGCTGCATCTCCGCAACAAAATACTGTGTGGTTGTGCGCTGCCCTTAACGGAACGCCACGGATCGCTATTGAGCACGGGTTCCCAACCTTCCTTACTCTTTCACCCCTAAATATATTTTCTGCTGACTTCGCACTCCCCATACAATGCAACATGTAGGTAATTCAATCAGAAACTACAAGCTCGTGAACAAGAATAGATTGCAGTTAAGTTTACTCGAATAATTAATATCGTAACGATGTGGGTTTGAACGAACCTTGTGTTTTGTCTATGTATTGAAACAGATAACAAAAAAGCAACAGGCGAGCAACAAATCGGTCAATTTTTGTCATTAAGACGAACGTTTTTCCAGGGGTGAAACGAGGTTAGATGGCACCCGGTGAAAATTTGGCGCCACCGTGGTCGAAGCTGAGGTCTTTTGGAAGCAAATTTACTGTATTGAGGAAAGTACTTGTGACATTGTTGGGACTTTTCGGCACTTCCCGCGGTGATGCGGTGCACGGGGTATTGTGCCCCACTTGCCACCCTTCGTTACGTCCCTGTGTTTCTCGCACCCCCTTAGAATGATGTCTCTCACACTCAGGGGGTGCGTGCGAGTACCCCAGTTCGGTACCACTGCTTTCGAACTAAATTTAAAAAAAACTGAAGTTACGCTAAATGATAAAACACGATACGCTAAATGCTTTAAATGACCTAGTCTAAATGAAATAAGTGATGACTGATGATAAGCTAAGCTGTACTGCCCGGACTTTGGATCTTTCCTTAAATATTCTATGTTGCTTGTGGAGACAATCCATCATTTACTCTTCAAACTCCGTCCAAATCTCTATGGACTTCAAAATATCATGCATTTGCTCTTAAATGTAATAATATGACAAATCTATAACTTTTATAAATCTCCGTATAGTGCCATAAAGAAAATCATGACACAACATTCCTCTTTCAGCACGTTAGTATTAAGGAGAAATGAACATTTTTGCAAAAGCTTTGTTGTATTCTGCGAAAATGTCATTAGTACGTATGGAAAATGTACGCCTAACACATCTTGTCGCTTAAAAGAAGCATAAGTCAGCTGACCAATTCCAGCACCAGTAGTAAACAAAATTAGAAAGCACGTATCTTAAGTTATTGCAAGATGTTTACACAAACCGTATAGCCAGCGTTTCACTTGGAAAGGAAACTAAAATCAATATGTTCAATATAACAGAATTGCAATTTCAAAAACAATAGGTCACCTTACTAACCTACGGCAAAACTTTTGAAGTCGTCTGCTTTCAAAGAAGCTTCGAACAAGGCTTCAACCATCTCCTTGATGCCGTGTAACACTTGCGTACCAACGAAGTTACCCAACGCGGTTACGTTGCTCTGAGGACATCTTATGATAACCGCCAAGTTCGTAGTTAATAAGTCTGTTCCGATGTACTTGATCTGTGAAGAATGAGCACGAAAAATTTATATAGTATAATAACTACAAATAAACCGCTGTCACTGAAAATGTCCGCTGTTTCATTACTTGCCACGATGAACTTCGCAGGACTTTGATGAAGCGCCAATATATTCTAAAGCGTTTTTGCCAGCTCTTGTAATTCTGTTTTACAGCTAGCTGTTGCGCATCGTATCTGATTTACATCTTCCATGGGCAAACAGCTTGATGCATTATAAGCTATGTAATTTCGTTGCAGAATCAAAGCAATGAAACCATAGGTCATGTTCTATTGATAAATTGTTGTTTCAGTCGATCTGAACATTAGTTACACAGTTTGACAAGTTGTTTTTACCAGTTTCAGTACTCCACATGGCTGGTACACAATATGCTTGACGAAATTCCGAGAAATGTCTGATTCTAACGCTTTGAACACGTGATGATTGTAGAAGGTTTGCTTATAACGCAAAATAACTTTCTACGTTTTACTGAAAGAATCGAGAAGCCTAGAAGCATATATAACTTACTGCAGCATCGTTTGGTCGCACACATCCTACTTCGGTAGGTAGCAAATAAAGAAATGGATCATCCGGGTGAATTTGAACAGGCACGTGTGCGTGTAACCAGTTGGCTTTATACTGAAAGACTCCTCTGTATCTCTGCGTTAAAAACAAAGCAAAGAGGACATTATCAACGGCCCGTTCAAAGTTCTTTTATTTGAACAAGTTTTAAACACCATACTGCAAGACCTCTGAACAAAATACATTGTGATTAGCATCACCCGGTGAAATGGATACCACAAATATGAGCTCACCCTTAGGAATTCCTCAAAGTCTTCCAATGTTTTTTCTGGTTCTTCAACCACTTTATCATCAATAATGAGGGGCATGTTTAAAATAAGCGTAGAAATAAAAAAAAAATAAAAGCCACGTTTCTGCAGAAACAGCATACGTTCGCGCGTTAAAAAGGTTTAACCTCAATTCTCTCGATACATTTAAATTCCTATATAACTTGTAAGGGACCTTTCATCTCACAGTGCTGTCTTACGGAAGAAGGTAGAAAATTATCAGCGTTTTCACAATTGTCTGAAAAACATTTTTATCACAAAAAATGAACGATTCACAACATCACAAATTTTGTAGAAGAATCAGTAAATACGAGAGTTGTTCACCAATGCTTTCTCAGAAAAGAGATACAGTTCGTCGTGCTACAGTGACGCACTGGTAAACAATGAACTCGAAGGACAAAAGGTTCGCGAAGGCTTTTTTCATCCAAGAGCACCAAGGCAAAACCTTAGGACCCGCAGGCTCTGGAAACGGTAATCGCTTACACCTCGAGGCTTCGCAGGCAAGACAAACGCAGTAATGATTACACCGCGGAATTACTTGTTCCATACAGAAAAAGTTGGTCAAGAACGTTTGCAAACTGAGATTTGCTCACAGCGTTTTAAATTCAAAATGTATTCAGTTCGATACGCACAATTTCACTTCTACAGTTGTACAAGAAGGAAACTTATAGTGGTGTTGGTCCTGATCTTCCACAAAACCCAATCTGCATACTTGTAGCAACTTTTGATATTGCTTGTGGTCATATGAGCATGCGGAAAACTACGTTTCATTTGACTCGTCTTTGAAGCACTCGATATAAAGGCGTAGATGTCACTGGATGTAAATTTTTTAAAAACAATTCTCATCGTCATCTGCGTCAAGATCGCTTCAGCCAATAATGATAATTGGCAAGTTGGAAGTGGTTAGGCTCGTCAACAGCGCTGTTGATTCCCATTTAGTCTTTGTAGTTGGTAGGTGCTCCACGAAAAACGAGGCGCGCATGCAGTCGCTAACTCATTCTGGTACATACAGGCCATAACCATGCCCTTGAGAGACGAGAACAAGTGTGGTGACCACTGGGTAGTACAGAACCTAGTTTTGTCAGGTGATACAGATAGCACCCGCAACATTGCGTCGCGGTACAAAAAACGACTGCAAATAGCTTGGGTAGATGGAGGCTTTGTGCTCTGGCAACCAAAGGATTGTATGAGAAAGTAACCCTTGATGTTTTAGGAAACTGGGTAATCTTCACAGAATGTAACTTTACACAGTTTTAGTTTGGATCAGTAATTTATTTCAAGTGAGATCCGTGAAATCGTTTGAAAATAAATAAATATGAGTAGAAAATTTTATAGTGTGTGGTGGTTCAATTCTCCACACATGTGGTCTGTTCTGTTAGCCGATTTTTTTCGATGTTTGTTTTTTTAGCATTGGAGTTTGAATTCTTAGTTTCAGTTGACTTCGTTGATTTCTGAATCAGAACTAAATTTCGCAATCTCTCTAAGCGCAGCAGCATCAGGGTAAACCATAGGGATGATTTTGACACCTGAAATATGCAAAACCAATAACCAGTGAAGTTTGAAATATGTGGCAACCAGAATGTAAAACTGAAACAAAAAAAGTTTCCTTGTGCAAATAAATTGCGACTGATTCGCTTGATGTGTGGTCACTGTTGTGGCTTTGCTATTATTGAAACAAACAAAGATTTGAATACCTTTCAAATTTAATCTATTTCGCACATTTGCAATGCTTCGCCCTCCACGAATATTTCTTCCAACAGAAATGTAAGCTTGATATGTCGTGGCAAGCTAATAAATCTTTCCAAACAGTTGTTCAGCTCTGAAAGCACACATAACATATGTTAACACAAAAAGTTCCAGAAAAGAATCAGCATCAAATTCTTGAACTCAGTTACGTCAATGCTTTCAAACGGTTTAACAGAGTGTTCATACGTTTCCGACTGATTTTGTTCGTAACTGGCAGATTCTAATAGAATCAGAATGAAAGACATAAATCGATGGACGGTAAATACCTTGGTTATGCCTCCCGCTCTAAATCCCATGCAGCATATGGCACAAGAAAAACCAGAAGAGACGGTAAACAAACGAAAAGCGTTAAGATGGTTGGACATTGCGAAATATTGTATAATTATTTCAAACGGTTTTGTCTGACATGTGTGCAATTTTCTGCAAATGCTGTTTAATCTGCAACATACACTCCTAATATCGACCCTCATGGGCGTCCGCAGAAAATTTTTCAAGGGGAGGCAAAGTCGACATTTTGCATTCTTTTCAGGTTGTTGACGATGCAATGCAAATCGACGTTCACGAAACGCTTTATTCTTTCTACACCTCAATGAAAATGCCCTGTGTTACGACAACAGTCACAAAAATTGCGCTTCGCTGTCAGCATTGCTTCTTTCCACCGGGTATAACACTACGTGGTTTACTGCTATCAGCCGTCACTGTCTCGCTGCATTACCTGCCAAAGATGGCTGCGTTCAACAGTCACATGTGGCAAAACAGGATTGCCAACCTATCCTCATAAAAAAAGCCGGACCTAGTAACAAAAAGCCAAATAGCAAATACAAGATGGATACTATATTACAACTGGTCAGTGTCATCAATGTAATACAATTCCAAATCTTCAAAAACATTTCTTTTCGCGTGGTTACATTGTCACACTTTTTTTCTAATTAAATAAATCAAGCATTTTCAGAGTAACAGTAACATCTTTCCAACATTTTTTCACAATTGATATTCGCTTTTTAAACATAAAAACGCATTTAGCGTCCTAAGCTTCATTCAACTCCTTCACGTTATTTTTGACAAAGTTACAGGTGAGAAAATTTGTTCCACCTGCATTTGACATTGGCAATGCTAAGCAAGATAGTGCGTACATTGCAACCTTATCAAAAGTGCTTTCTCCTGAAGCATATTTGTACTTTCTCACACCAACCTAAGATTTTGCTGACCCTCGAGTCGTCAAAGGAGATTTGTAATGTTGTATATGCAGCTCTGACAATCCTTTATTCAGGATCAAGCCTTCTCAACTGAAAAAAGTCAGAAAAGTCCAGATTTTGTCCGAAAAGCCAAGCACGTCAAAAAAGCCAGAAATTCAAAATCTGGCGTCAAAAAACTAAGTTGGCTACCCTGCGGCAAAACGTCTATTATTGTAAATTGAATCAAACCTTTCAATATTTTTGCCATGTTGTTGTTACGCAATAAAAACCAACAGTAGAACAATCCACTCGTAAATTTCGCCACCTTCCCCTGCAGGCAAATGAGTGGCCATGGGACATGAGCGAACTGCAAACCCATCACTGCATGACACCACAACAGTGAACCTAGCTCTTGTGCAATGTGTCGTATCGGCAAATAAACTGTCGTTGCAAGAATTAAACAAATTAATCGGAATTAAGCTGCTGACTTCAGGTTTTCTAGAAATTTTTGTTTCTTAGACCCAAATTCCAGGGGAGCAATGCCCGTTTTGCCCCCCCCCTGCCGACTCTCATGTCCACCCTCAGGTATTTTTGATGTTCGGCTTGGGTAACCGCCAAGGAATTTTGGAAGACCGTAACTTATCGTAACAGAGCATAAACGTTTATGTTGCGACATTTCAAATTAACTAACGCACGAACCATAACACTGAATCGCGTAGCGGTGTTAACATATTATTACAAGCACGTTAAATCACTTACGCATCCTGTAACCTACCGCATTTGTTATTTTTGTTTGTGTCACTGTATATTAGATAGTTCATTTTGCTTAGTTGTTTCTTTTATGGCCTTTCCCTTTCCTATGTAAATTGGGGGGCTGGGCTTATTATCTGTTCAATTAGATTTAGGGGACCCTGTGCTGGGTGTTTCCATCCAGACGGTAGTTTTTCGTGATTCCACCTGGGTGTCTAGGTTTAATTATTAAAAACCGTTAAATCGTTTTTTTGAAGATATAGATTCAGCAGAAAGCAAGTACAGTAAATCTAAGGATGTAAATATATCTTCCAGTTATTGCAGTGTTCGCATGCGCTCATCAGGTGAAAAAACTAAGCATACCGATTGAAACAAACCATTTTCAATCGGTTTCATATCATCATACCAGTATCAATATCAAATTGGTTACATGTGCCCGGTGCAGTCAGCCATACAGCTGCGTGCGATTAGCCTAATCCGCGCTTACACAAAAACAGTTACATAAGTAAATTACAAACAGTTACATAAACAATTAAAATATTTGCATTTGGGTGGACGATTTATTAGGTTATTGTCTCGGACGCCAATTGAACAAATTGATAAAACTAGGTTTAAAGCTGATTGTTAACATGTCTTGGTTGCCTTACGCATGCAAATTAAAGAACGATTTCCATTATAGGAAGGAGTTACTGCCAGCTTAGGGATTCAAGTTCTCACAAAATATAGTTCAATACCAAAGGTGGCCCTACGTTTTCCCCATCGTGTGCTTGAACATCAGCTGGATTTTTTGGACGAGGAAGAGGCTCATCCGATATTTTTTAAACAATCTCCTTGTCCACGAAATCTATTCCTGATTTCTGTTATTCTCTGCGTGATATCAAAGACAGCTTAGATAACTCGAATTTTGGAATGCTTTCACATTTTATGACCAAACGTACGGTTTTGCCACACTTTTCTGCACCACTTAGAAAGAATATTTTCACTTTTAATCATATTAAAACGACAACAAACGCGCTAAAAGATTCACTGTTAAGGAAAGCTTGTTGGCAAAGCAAACATTGTCGAGGATGCAGGAAAACCGTTACAAAGAAATACCTAAACCTGAATTAGTAGGAGATGTCATCAATGGACTATGTCACCAGCATTATAAAAACTGTCCTGAGCAACAGAAAAGTGATCGAACTGTTCACGCTGCAGAAGAAAATTAGGTAGAGCAACCACCGTATAATTAAGTTAGTATTGCAATCATCTTTTCACCTTATGTAATTACGCCAAAATCTCCGTTTGCACATTGAAATGTCTGTTTTTCTAATAAAATGGTTTTACATGTTCAATCTGGTTTTATTCGAAATTACTGAATAGGACCCCTGATTAAATTCTTTTAGTTGGGCAGCTTTACTATTTGCGGGTTTTATTTCATTTTTCATAATTCATTCACTTTGCAGAGATGATGATGCCTACCTAGTAGAAAAATGTATACTCTGTTAAGACTTTAGTGTTTGATTCTTAAAGTCAACACTCGCTTGCACCTCTTGAACCGCTTGCACCGCTTGCACCGCTTGCACCGCTTGTACCGCTTGCACCGCTTGTACCGCTTGCACCGCTTGCAAATATTCATGCTGTAGAATCTCCAGACCCTTCTGGCACACTAAAGACTGGATTAGTGGTTTCGTCTTTTCAGTAACAGCTCGGAGGACATCTGCTTTGGCAGTGGCTTTCTTTCGCTTACTAGATCTCTTATACGCACATGTCGACATTCTCAAGTTAACACAGTTTAGACTAGATGAGATCCACTTATCCAGATTATTTGAAAAACAGAAAACAACTGACACCTTGCCGTACAGTACCCGCGAAGCTCACTTTGCTAATCACACCAATAAGCTCAAGCTACAAATTGGCGCTACCCATACACCAAGATACAGGTCTGTCTATTTCTGGTCAACAGTAGTTGAAATCTTTGCTATGCATTGAACTGATAAGTAAATCAGAATGGCTCAAGACTACTATACTACAAAACAATTGAAGTCAAAGAACAT
>JGI24021J15306_10008396_pt1 | contig 12703 bp, 8 predicted proteins | sample Ectturendosymbi1_FD_15306 | JGI IMG/M metagenome (IMG submission 15306) | reverse complement strand
AACATTTTGACCCCCCAAAATTTTTCGCCCCCCCAACTTTTTGGGCTGGCTACGCCACTGGGTCAGGATAGTAAAAAGTTAAGAACCACTGGCGTATAGGACCTGATTTCCACGTGTTCAGTGGTCTCCTGCTCATCCATTATGGACATACGCTGTAGCAGAGATTACTTGGATGAAAATGCCCCAGGTGAAAGGGCCGTCCTAAATATTGCTAGCTATCTGTGGAAGCAGTTCCTCTAGCTTTAATATGCAAGCTGTTAGCATACATACTGTGGTGGCCCTCTGCTTCCTGCGGCGCTGCCATGACAGCGCATGGACTTTAGATACATGCAAGCACAACAAAATTTCTCCTATTTGGGAAGGTCTTCTGAAAAGCCAAAGAAATTTGTCCGCTTCTGCTGCTGCTCCAACAGGCAGTAGAATTGCATGGACTAAAACTGGAAAAACTAAAAATTGACAAATATCTCATTCTTACCGTAAGCTGTAATATATTTGAATAAGAGCTGAAGATGCCTTCTCATTGTGTGAAATAGATATTCTGTTAAGACCATAATATCTATTTCGTGATAGATTTTGACACCAAAACTATATCGTCACTTCTGTCATACTTATGTTTGTAACTAGCATCTGTCGCAAATTCAAGGTATACCTAATTAGGTCAGAACAAAGAAAGGCCCATACAAAAGACATTTCAGAAACTTGGTTTTTGCAATTTTGTTTCAGAATTTCTTCAGCTTGCACTAACTCAAAAAACATTCGCTACAATATTGAATCGTTGCTCTGTACAAAATTAGGGACATTTCCCCGTGTGAAGTAAACATTACACGTTTACAGTGTGAGAAAGATTCACTTCATCATTGCTAATTGATGGAAATACCAGTTTGATAGAATTGTGGATCGTTTGCGATGCGCCATGCTTCAGTGAGTTACGCAATGCACACAGAGTAATGGTTGGCGCGTTGGATAATTTCAGGAGGTTCAGGTATCAGACGAAACAAGTAAGCCTGTAAATGAGTGAGAAAATCGTCCTAACTTCCAGCAATCTTCCATCTAGGCCGTCGCAGAAGTTTGTTTACATGTAGTTCCAACCTTGATATTATCGAGAAACGTAAGCACGTTCCTGACAATGATTTTACTTTGACAAACCACTTTGTCTCAGAGCAATTCTGCTTGAACAATTCTATCAGTTGTCTTGCGAGCATACTAGTGCTGACTGTTGATGCGGTCCATGCAAACGTCGACCGTTTTGTGCTGTTGTCTAGCTTTCTTCAGTTTTTCTTCCTACACCGTCACATTTCCTCTTTCCACTGCTTCTGGCGTTTCTTGTGCACCCCCCCTGTGTTTTTTAGTTAAACACCCTGCTCCTTCGTAGGGTTCATCTGCAGTAGCTAGCAATACAGTTAGAATCCTTCGTGATTGCTTTTGACTTGATAAGTACAGCTGCATCAGGTGGTTTTCCCACAACATCTGTACGTGTTCATTAGCTGTTGATCAGTCCATAGAAGACAGAGAAAAATCCCAACCGTTTTGATAAGCAATGATTTTGGTACCAAATGTATGTGGGAGTCAACTCACAATGTTATCTCCACTCAATGATTTAGTTTGACATGTAACTTTTTTAATCAACCACTCACACCGACTGCTAAAAATGATACCAAACCATTGGCGCAAAGCATTTTGATGAACTAGGACAGAGGGGGCCAACACGTCGATCGCGATCGACCGGTCGATCGCCGAGTGTCAGTTGGTCGATCGCGTCTGATTTTGCATTGAATTGACATGATAGCTAAAAATAACATTTTTCAATCAATATATCAGAAAGTACATGAAAATGAAATACGTTGCATTTTATGATATTTTGCACTTGTGACTTTATTGCCAACCGGTCGATCGCGAGTTATCAAGAAATTTTCTAGTCGATCTCAGTGGAAGACAAATTGGCCACCCCCTGAACTAGGACATTTTCAACATTTTAGAGTGATTTAAAAAAAAGATTTTCAACAGCTTGTGACATCGGACATGCGGCGAGTAGGACACTGAAAATATTTTGCGAATTTAATGTTTTTTTTTCGGCAGATCACGTTCGAGAAAGATGCTGGAGATAAAAGTTATTCTTGTATTTTTTCGTCCAGATCAGTCGATAGCTTTGTCACTAAATTTAAGGAGCGCGGAAGTGAAATAGCACCTAATCGCAAGATATATGCTCAGATGGATATTTTCCACTGATGGATATTTTCAAAAGACGGAGATTAAATGTTTGCCTATTGAAATGTCTTCAGCTGAATAGCTCGGCGCCGCTTTACCAGCGCCATACCCTTTCATCTTTTGCGCATCTTGCAAATCATCCGGAGACTGTAGCGAGGAGTGGACCGATAACAGTCCAGTCATTTGCATCTTGTGGAAACATGGCTGTCGATTTCAAGAAACCTGCCAATCTCAACTTGTAGATCGAAAAACAATGAGCTGCTATTTTTGGCTTGCGGTCCGGTTTCCATGGTGACGTTGCCAGTTGTTTACCTCAACCAACTCTGTGAAACATTTTTTCTTTGAAATCCTCTCTAAGCTGTGCTGAGATCTCAGTTATTCATTAATCCCGCTCTTTCAGAGCCTGGTGCGCAGGAATCCAACATAACATTTTCGAATGTCAATGAAACGCTGTTTGCAAAACGTCAAGTTCTGATCCGCAAGGAAAACTCAATTTGTATAACATTTGCTGAAGCTGGTTGGAAAAGTTTGCTTTTCTGTCGCTGTTGTTGTCATCGCAAAGAACACGCTTCATTTGGTTTACTTTCAAAACAAAACATAATGGGATGTACGTTTTGTAGGTCAGCATATATAGGTCATTGTGGAAGGCAATATGACGTTACTAGGGTGTATCAAGCTTGCTAATATTGGTTCTACGTCAAATAAAAAACTCAATTTCAAGGTGACTTGAAGACAGATTCTGTTTGGCATCATTACATTAGAGCGTTGAATTTTTCTTGAGGTTTGACCGTAAACATTGTGATTTTCCAAGTTAAGATTTTTTTCATGCAAACTTCATAAAGAAGCAAGCGCAAACAAGTAATGTGATGCTTTTGTTTCTTAAAGTGAAAAATATGAACCTTGTTCACAAAAACTGCTTGAAATAGAGAAATCTGAGACGAGGGTCAAGAATTTTACAGCAACATTCACTCTGCGTAAGATGCTGAACAGACAAACCAGGAGTATTTCCGAAATCCTAGTTACATACGTTTCTTAAAAAATTGGGGGTGGCATAATTTGGATACGCTGCATGACTTAAATAAAGATTTGGGGAGTTGTTTGTGCGTTTAAGTTCCATTAGTTTTAGGATTGTTGTACCGAAAAACACAACACCTGCTTTTATGTGCAACCTCATACTAAAACGTTTCAAACGCTTGGACAGTAAAAATTGACGTTTTGCGTTAGTCTTTACATTACTTCTTTACCTTGCCGTTTTTTCTCGACTTTTGGTCTTTGATTGAGAGTAAAGAATCACAAATAGCTCGTTGTTCGAAATTTGCTTTCAGTTGACAATCAAAATCGACACACCCAAGTGCAAAGACGGCAAACCAATGGCTCTGACCTTTTGCATAAACCGAATCTTATCTGATATTTATTTTCACATGACATCCGACATGAGCATCCCGCAAGCATTTAGATCGCAAATCAGTCGCACTGGCCTTTTGCTGACATATGTTTTCCATTAGAAGTCACCAAGGTGGTTTGTGCCTGCATGTGCCGATACCATAGAGAAACCAATAAAATAACTACAGTATTTACTTGCTGCAGTTATTTTTCCCCCGAGGCAGATGACTGTTTTGTCATCAAAGAAATTATATCTTTCGATCTCTCAACTTGGAAAGACAACTCCGTTCGTGGCATCGAATGGATGAACTTGTAGAGAACAATTTTAGAAACTCAGCAAAATCACGCGATGAATGGTCTTTGGTAGGTTTCTCATGTACAATGACAAGGGTAATCAAACCATTGTTAAAAATTGCTGATTGCCAGCGCCAAACCTTTCGCTGATTTCAGGTTAACCCAAGTGTAATATTAATTTTCCTCTTTGTACAGTAAATCCATTGAAGCATAACGTTTTGAAGAGGATTATTTCTCTTTTGAACGATCTCAACTCAACTGAATTGAAAATCTTGCTTTGTTTTTTTCAGCGAGTTCCATGAATATGAACCGTTTTTACAATCACGACATCTCCTTCCCAACGATCATTGCTGGCGCTTATTCAATTCGTGAGGAAACGCTTCGGGACCCCTCGGCAAACGGACATATTTATTCTGAATGTTTTCATGAAAAGCTTGCGAGGCACTGCTTCGCGCAGGTTTCCAAAATGGAAATCTTAGAATCACGCTTCATTCATTAATTTTTTTTCATTCTTCAAGTATTAGATCATGTTTTTTTGGAGTAAATCAAAGCAAAATAGGAACTCCGTTTTCAGTTATCGAATTCCATTGGATGGTAGCATTTTGCTAAAAATAGCGTTCACAATAAACATTTCAACTATCTTTTGCACTTGCCTTTTCTAATGATAAAAAATTGTTGAAAAAAGGTTCACTACATATTTTTGCACAAACGTTACAAGTCGACAAAGCTTCAATAACGTCGCCACTAGGTAAAGAGTCTAAAGTTTCTCTTTAACATTCATTATAACTTAAAGATCGATTGCAATCTGTATTGGTCCTGCAAAGTTTCCTAAAAATATTGCCAATTTACTTTGAAACATCGAGGCCATGCGTAAATAACGTCACACCATTTTATTAATTTTTTCCCTCCCCATTTTGTTACAATGTATTGCAGTTCACCGGGCCCGCTATGTATATGACGTCACAATCATTACTCCCCTCCAACGATTCGAAATGTTATGTCTAGCTTTTTCAAAATTCGATTTTGGTGACGTCAATTGGCAGCAGAAATATGCTTCTTGCCGGGGCTGTTGGGGCGAACGTTCTTGCCTAAGGGGGAGCGCTACGGCAATTCCTTCGGTGGCCGTGGATCGAACACCCAACCTTTTCACTGAGAAGCGGACACTCTCTCTGGATTTCTATTTTATCTGTTAAGTTGATTTTGTGTTCGAGCCATTAACTGATTAAACTAATATATTATAGTAACTGGATATAGAATACTGCGTTTGAATTTACCGAGCAGTTTTCTGCGCCATTTCCAAGTAAGAAGATTCAGCACAAGGCACAATCTCGGCGTTTTGATCTCCTCATCTCTATGCAACGCATTGCTATCCAAACGCTGGAAACAGTCATTCTATACCGAATTGTTACAAATGACCGGAGTAAATGTACAAACGTCTTTCTTCAGAAAAACTGCAAGGCTTCGGCATGCATAGTGACAGCGCTTGATTTTACTCGTGTCTGTTTCCGCCACGAGTTATTATTTAAGATGCATGGCACAAAAGCCAGAAGCGGAAGTTTATATTCACGTCACACGACTGTTGTACACAATTTGTTTATGTTAATGTGTGATGTCGATTGTGTTCATCAGAATTAGAGTATACTGAAAATGCAATGATGACTTTGGCGATGTGTAGATGCCAACATGTCAAAATATGAATCATTACTGTACCAAATGCCTGGCCTAGAAAAGCAGTTTTTTGCTTTAGGTTCTAAACAGGAACGTCATTTCTTAAAGACAAAGGCAAATGTTTTGCACAACGCTCTATAGAAACATAACGTTTCATCTGAGGCACATTTACGAAAAAAGACAGCAAGTTTCAATATAGAAAGCATGGCAATCATTGCAAGATAGTTTCTCTATATTTGTCAATGATCAAGGTTCCAGAGCAACTTTTTCATTTGAGCTGCGTAAAACATATTTATGGCATTTAAGGTCTAAATAACCTAATCTGTGCTTGCTTATTAGTGTAGACCAGTGTTTCTCAAAGGTTTTTGTTCCATGCTGTAGACCAGTGTTTCTCAAATTTTTTGTTCCATTTCACTCTCGACACATCGTTGTCCCCCCAAATCTGATAAAGCAAACACAAGATAGTACTTTTAAAGAACGTTATTTAAAGAAATCGATACACATACCATGTGGTCCCCAGTTCAGTGTGATGGATGTGCTTGGCGACTTTCACAAAGCTTCGAAATATTGGGAGGCATACAGTCGTAGATCACCTCGCTTATGAATCAACAAGCGGTTTCTTTGCTTTGAGAGCATTAATGTCACAGCCGAAAATTCCTTTTCAACCAAATATGATGTGGGAAACGATGGAACCCACGCTGGTTGAGCGTTTTCGCCCCATTTGTGTTGTTTTCCCCCCTATCGCCCCCTTTGTTTTGTTCGTCCCCTCTCTCCTTAAAATAGCCCAAGGGGTCGATTCCGTCCACTTTGACAACCACTGCTGTAGACCATTGTGGTCTACTAAAACACACGTTATTGTACGTGTAGCATTGGTTTTAGATTGTCAGGCAGTTGTTTTACTGTAATGGTAATAACCACAAATTAATTAACTAACCCCAAGGAATTTGTTAAAGGAATTAACGTTTTTTGATCATAACATCCTTACCACTAATGCTAGAAGCCAATCAAGGACTCCAATCCAGGTTTTCGCCTATATCATCGTTAAAGAAAAAACAAATAAATTACCTCTTGTATTTTTTCTCAAGCCCCGATGACACCATACAAAAATCTCTTGACTCCTCTCACTCATGACATCCATATCACCCCCAAAAACGTTCAAATCCGAATGTGCCCGGATTTTTTAAATCGAACCTGGGCAACTTTCTGCTTCTTTAGAGGGTTTGAACAGCTCTCTATATCTAAAATTCTGACTGGACAAAATCAAAGCCAGCATAGTGGCTTTGTGTTCCTTAAAGGTAATTATACCACACAGGTTGTATTAATCTTTGAACAAATTTGTGACGACACCGTATTCTTTACCCCTGGATCTACAACAGGCGGTCTGCGTTGCTTTTTGAAAATTTGAAATAACCATTATTTAGGTTATTTATTTCATTCGCCGCTGTTCTAAAGTACCCGGCCAGCGAGTCAATAAGTTAGTTCAAAAATCGAATGTAGGGATGACTACAAATGGTTTTACTAAAATCTGTCTATACACTTCGCAGAAAATAAGCTGTGAAACTGATTGAGGTTCAGTTGCTGCCATTGTTACGTCTCCGTTATTGTTCAATTGTCACGTGGTCTCAGTCTGGTGAACAGCGTGTTTTATGGCCTAAAAACGCGGCTGTCAGGCTACTTTAGACGTCCACATTTTGTTCCCGGTGGAATTTGATCTTGAGACCCTCTTTCGACACAAAGGAACACTCCACGGCCCAGGGCTTTAACCAGATTTTAAGGTTGGGGGGGAAATACATTTTTAGGGTGCAAGATCTTTGTTTTTTAACTTAGTACCAACTTTGTGAGGTTGGGCAGAGAGGACAATTTCTGCATGACCTCAAACGAAACTCTGCCCAGGTGTCGTTATGTGTGTAATCTTGCGCACTCTTCGTAGGTACTTTCGCGTTCGTGGATGTTTGTTATACTTGCGTTCGAGGTTAATTGTCGGCGCAGAGCGTCCATGGTCGACAACAACGGGATTGACCACGGTAGTAGTAATCGCAAAAGTCGCAAAACCGAAACCGCTGAAGGTGGGATTCGTTTTTTCTCATCTTATTCAGCCACTTCTGACTAAGTGGTAGGAAACGAAAAGCACCTGAATACTGCTGCTGGCTTTTCCGTTGAAGAGCGTCTTTTACTCTACGTACGTATATTAATTAAAAGTGTCTTGCTGAAACAGATAAGCAAACGCCCATCAGTGCCGACAGCTGACAATTAAGTAGCTGCTGACAAAAAATTGGAAAAAAACAGTGGAATGGTGCCCACGCTACATGAAAACACCAGAAAACCACCGTATGGCGTTCACTGCTGTTCAGGTTTGTAAACAAACAGTCATGTGATGCGTAATATGCTGTTGAAGAGTCTCCAATAATAACGCGAGCAGTCGCTTTCTGGAAAACGTTTACTTAGATTGGCGATTTCAAAAAGTTCTGGGAAAACTCTTTCTTGGAAGATCCCTCAGATTCAGCCCAGTCCGAAGGATCGTTGTCACAACAAACCTTCACTGGAGCGGAGCTGTAGAAATCTTGCAAAAGCATGTGAAAAATAACAGCTCGAAAATCGCAGATGTAATTGAAATCATGTAAATGAAATCGCAACATGATTTCTTCTAAATGTGTGGGTTTCGCGATGTTGTTTCGAAACTTTGACCAGCAGCGAAAAAATTTACGGACGCGGTCTGAGAATCACTACGAGGCTGTTTATAGAGACATTTGTGTTCGACGGAGTACATCGTCGTAACTGCTGTAATTGCACGCCCTAAGTTCACCATGTGCTTCAATCGAGCGGACAGCGAGCCGTAATGAACTATATGAGACCAACAATGATCGAATTTGTTGTTTTGCAAATGTTCTGCGCACAAACAAGAGGCCCTAAAATCTATGCAACCTGACACGGACACTTCATTGCTTTTCAAAACGCCCTGAAATAGACTCTGGCTTTTGCAAGCGGGATAGTCAGGCAGGCACGATTTGTGGTTAAGAGAGCGTGACGTACCCATTAAAACACAGCATGCCGTTTTGCGTTTACTGAGCGTGACGCGATAGCAGGTGTTGGTGTTGTGGACTCCTATAAGCACAAAAACTGTGTACAAGGGAGTAAGCACCGAGTTTACAAGATGTTTTCAGAACTCCCAACGTTGCTTGGATGGCAACTGTGAGCAGTTTTCATGTTCATGAAACCCGATAGCAACAGACTGTTCGCACCAGTTTGCAAACTAGGAATATGACCAAGCAACATCGCGGTAACGTTACCCTGGCTACGGTTGTTGCTAAACGGAATGTAATGCAGGTTGTGAGGGAAGGAGATGTTGAAGATGTTCGCAAAACCTTGATGGGATTAAGCGAGACGGAGAGGGCAACAATCAACCAACGAGACGAGGAAGAGCAGCTGGCTCCTCTGCATTTCACTATCAGGTAATTGTTGCGTAAATCGTTTTGTTGCAATGGAGAAATGCACTTGGAAGCTATTTTGTGAAGACAATGGACGTGTCAGGTGTCAAGATGCGGTTGGTCTAAGAATGAGATAATTGTTACCCAAATCAAGTTGTGTTGCACAGAGCCCGCATTTGCTCACAATCATGGCAAAAAATGACTAATGTGCATTCGTCACCATGTAAGAAAAACTTGAGTTGCCACATGTTTTTACCCGATTGCTTAGTATGTGCTATTAAGTAGGTGTGTGCTATTATAATGTGCTATTATGTGTGCTATTATGTTTTACTAAGTGGGATGTGACTGACTCTATAAATAATTTCAAGGAACTTTTGCGCTGGAAGCTCTACATGCAATAAAATACAAAACGTTTTTTCGTTACGTGGAACACATTTAGAAGGATCATTTTATATTCATCCAGTGATTTCCTGTGCCAATGGTTTTTGCAGCTGCATCCTTGTTTTGCTTTTGGAATATGTTGAAAAATCAGGTTATTTCATCCATCGGTATCGTGGATACGATGCTAACGTTGCATTTGCAAGCGGAACTCATTTCTTGCTAATTTGAGGCAAATTGTCGAAGAACGTCTTCAGGTACATTTCAGAAATCAAGTCAGCCTCTGCACTCCTCGACCTGCTCCTGAACTGTTCACAGAGGTCATGTTGATTGGGTTGTACGAAGATAATGTGACGTACGGGTGCGCAAAACAAACGGCGGTGGTGGGAGGGTGACCTTGTTTTGTTCTATTTGCAGGGGTGGGAGGTTCGCAACTTCGGAGCTGTTGCTTCAGTATGGAGCTGACGTCACTCTTGCCGACAAAGACGGAAGACAAGCAATACATTATGCTGCTAAATACTATAAGTCGGCGAAGAAGTCTTCAAAAACAGTAGGCAACTGTGTGTGCGTCATTTACCACCACACTGCCCTCCAAACTCACTGATTATGACATGGCGGTTATTGGTCGAGAGTGGTGGCGTTGATGAGAGCAGGTTTACCTAAAACCCGTGTGAGATTTGTTGTTCTTAGAACAGAGTTTAATCTCAACGTTTTTGGATTTGACTTAAAATACGCTGATGAATCGTTTGCATCTTGAGCCAACGCGATGCTCTTCGGCGCATCTTGAAATATAAAAATTCTGCAAACAAAAATTAAGGGGCTAGTGGTGACAGTAACGACCAGGGCTGCAACCAACTGATATTTTAGGAGGGGGGCAAATGATGTACCTTGTTGCTGCACCTAACAAACACATACGTTTGTGAAAATTTCGGGGGGGACCGATTGTCCCCCCTCTGGTTGTGGGCCTGGTAACAACTATCCCTCTATGACCGTGATGAATGCGCAAACAATAGTCAAACACTTTTAACAGCGGCGCAGTAATGTTTTTCGTAGAACGTCCGTCATGGTTTTATCATGGGTCTCCAGAACTGTTGTTACAAAATTAAAATGGATGTTCGACGCTTCTGCCTTTTCAATCGTTTTAGTCCTTAATAACGTTCTGGTGGGCAAAGTTGGTAGTAATGCTTTTGTACTTCATTACCTTTTTCGCAACGTCACCAAAACAACATTTCAAAGGCATTTTGATTTGTTTTTTGGGCTCGATATCAATGCTTAGATTGTATACAAAGTTTTAATCATATTTGCATATTCGACATATACCAAAAAAAGATTATTAAAGATAATTCTGAGACTGTTCCCTTTGTGCTTCAATTAGAAAGGTTAGCTTGAACGATTTTTTTGAATCGGTTATGCCAAATAAAAAGTATTTGGTAAAAAGTTGAATTTGACATCCTACTACTAACGGTATAATCAATTGCTTTTGTTGTCTCGAAAATGGAAATGTGCATATTTCATCTTATTCACCGCCAGAAGGCGCTGTTCATTGACATCTAACAGGCAATGCCGGTGGGGAAATAAAATGATGAAATAAGGCCAGTTTCGGGTCCCAGTAGTGCCATAAAGGCAGTGACCCGACAGGGCCTGTACTGTCTACTTCCGAATAAGGCGTTGATAGTCACTTGCAGCATGTGCTGTCTCACATATTTAAATGTGACTATGGTTCGCTAGCAGATAGATTTGAAACGCACTGGAGTTTGCGTGGCATGAGCAAATCAATGTGATTATTTCTGCAAGGAACTCGGAATGTTTTTCATGCGCACGTTCTTAAGAAACCTTTGAAAGGAAAACTATTTTCAGTTGTGGAACTGTTGCCACGGTGTGATGTCCAGTTTTACGAAGAAAGTTGCCATTCGGCCATCATAATCAATGTCAATATTTTGCAGACCATCAAAATTGAAGCGCATCTGAAACTCAGGGTTGTAAACTAGGTAATATTCAAACACTACGTAACGTTCAAAATGCGCGATGAAAATATCATCGCAAGGGGAATAATCTGTCGATAAACCTGCAAGGATGCAACTTCTTATGTGGTAATCTGGTCAGAACAGCTCGACGTCAGCCTCTGAGTATTATTCTTACATTTGTGGAGCTCAAGTGAAGTGCAAACAGTTTTGACTGTGTCATTCAAGTGCTGCACTGATCAATACAGTATAAGCGTTTTGAAAGCACGTGATAGCAGGCCATCACCGTAATTTGAAAATGAAAATTTTTCAACGCCAAAAAATTTGCTGCATCATCGTTTTTGTGCCAGAACGCGATCCAGTTATTGGTTAACCACGGAGCGGACGTAAATGCACGTGATCAGTTCCAAGCCACGCCCCTGCATTACGCGTGCGACAGAGGTCATTTGCAGGCCGTGAAGCTGCTGATGTCATCGGGAGCCGAGCCAGAGGTTTGTATACTTTCTCTGCCGCCCCATTCAAGACTGTGCATCGATGTTTGCTCACAGTCGCTAAAGACTTAAATAAGGTTATTTGTCAGAGCGACTAGAACTTTTGTCGAATAACGCACTTTTTAGACGGATTTGGTGTTTGTCATTACCTGTAATGATGCCCGTAGCCGAGTTTTAAGGTTTGGGGGGGAAATACATTTTAGGAGGTCAAGATTTTTGGTTTCATTATATGTTTGAAACAGATTTTGCTGGGCACAAAATTTGGCGGGGGCATAAAAAATTGGGAGGGAAGTGTTCCCGAATATCTCCGTGGTTACGGGCCTGCCTGTAACGGTAGCCTGCGAGTTTTAGGCAGACGAATACGATTGTTTTACCGGTTTACGAAGCATTATCGATGGTTTTATTTCTGATGGATATATGGTTGGGAACGTCATTTTGATTCACCCAAGACAACGCTCGAATGCTGGAATACCAGCAGTGTTTCGCGATCACTCTACTTCTGATTTGCGTATGGCCATGGCTTGTGATGAAACAAAGCGCTTGTCCATGGCTTGTGATGAAACAAGCGCTTGTTCGGAATCGTGCATTTAACGTTTACGCCGAAGATGTTTAAAATAAATGTGAAGGCTTTGCAACAAAAACTTCGTGATTTTATCGTTAAGTGGACGCGGAGACACGAAACACATCGTTTCTTTTCAGGGTAAAACGATCTGGAATGCGTCGATTACAATCTTTGATTTGATCGGGCCATGCCTGTAGTGATTTTGTCAACAATCCATTTATTTCCTTAGATCTCGTCCGAACTGGCATCACCTCTGACTCAATGCTTTTAGTTGTGCAGATGCTTTCAACTGCAGATTGGCTCTCGAAGTAACGCAGAGTATGTGATATTCAACCA
>JGI24021J15306_10008395_pt1 | contig 12704 bp, 8 predicted proteins | sample Ectturendosymbi1_FD_15306 | JGI IMG/M metagenome (IMG submission 15306) | reverse complement strand
ATTAATGTGAAAGCATTCCCGCCTTTCCAGCAGAAAATTAACACAACCAAAACACAGATCAATTAGACAACAGGCAGACCCTCCTATAAACTAAGCTACGCCACCATCTCGTTGCAGTAGAGTATATAGGGTCAGGTTACTGCATGCAAAAACAATATATCATAGTGACGTAACTGACGGTAGGCAGAGAGGCGACATTCCCCCCTGGCAATTTAAATGTGAAAACCGGACTGCCAACTGAAGTGGTATATCCGTTTTAGCATCCGTTTGGTTTGCAGTAGGTTGATGTTTTATGCGTTTTTCGGATTAATTTCCGGTGATTTGGGGTTTTAGCATAGCCATCCACATCCGGATTCACCGTCATTTCTCAATTTTTTTTCCGAGTGTTGGCCAGTGGGCCCCTTTCAACTAAGTTTTCTCCCCTGACTCAAAGCTTTAGTTACGCCACTGATTATAGCTATGTAAAACAAGAATGCAAATAGGAAGACATTTTCGAATGTCCTCAGGGAAAATTCCATTTCTCATGAAAAAAAGTAGACATGTACTTCAAAAAGAGGGCGTATACCTAGGAATGCTGCTCATATGTGACAGACGCAAAATCTATTACCACAAACGAGTAGAGATGTATGCTAGCGTGTTCTACGTGGCTTGGCCCTGCATTCACTAGATCCAGGCACCTGACCGACTTACAGGAACCCAATAAGTGTAATGGTTGTTTCGTCACAATATCAAATTTTCTTCAAGTGAAATACTGCTATTTGGCCGACCGATAATTCAATACCGTCTACAAACAAACTTTTACGCTAAGTGGCATGCACATGTCGCACATATGGCTAAACACATGAACATGGTGGGGGGCCCTCTTCCGGGATAGCCCTGGGCCCGGGCCCCTTGGCCCCCCCTAAATCTGGCGCTGAATACAATGAAAACATAGTTGATTTTGAGCAATACAGTAGTTTTGTTAGCGTTTCTACTCCGCAAAGCTCGTTTGGCGTTTTTAGATGTGATTTTTCCATTTTAGTTATCTTNAACAAAGTCATTCAGAAATCAGATTGCTAATTGAGTACTTGCCCAAGTTTNTACTGCTCTCACGCCAAGCAAATCAGAGATCTTGATGAGTTTGAATAGCGAGCAAAAGTCACTTTGCCAACTGGCAACCNCAGAACTCTTCCCCTAAGAGACAAAGAATAAGGAAACAANAAGAAAATGACAAAGGCGCGTTTGGGTCCGACGCCCTAGACTAGTGNTTCTTTGTTTATCCAACCGCCCGGACCTTTACAGNATTTCTTCTCTTGATGGTCACTAACTGCTCGGAAGAAAGGTCTTTTTCAAGATTCAAACGAATTAAAAATCAATTAAACGATCACTGTATTGCGGGATAGGATGTCCACACTAAGCATTTGGTGCAAGAAAAGTGAGAAACTTAGAAAAACAAATCTGAATGGATTCCTAAATGATTTTGTTATGAAGAAGGCCGTGACAAAAGCTTTTCAATTGTTACTGTGCGATGTTCAACCTTACTTGATTGTGGCTTTTAATTTCTAAATACGTATTTCAATAATGACTGCATAAGGGAAGTGTAAACCGTAGTCCCACCTCCACGGGGGACATTGCTGGGCTCAGCTCCTCCAAATCGAAATATGAAACATTATGAATCGGTGGAGATTTTATCATATTTTCAGAATGTCAACACCCTTGCGCAAATGTAACGAGCTTCTATGAAAAACTTTCTGGCCACGGAAGTTCTATTGCATTAATATTTTAACCCGCTACTGGCCAATGTTCTCATGTTGGTAATACATTTTTAAACTCGTTTTTCTCCAAATTTGCACAAAATATTATTGCAATTACGGCAAACTCTATTTCTTTATTGCTTTTCCATTATTCATGCACATTTCCAAATTTACAACACATCATCTCGGAGAGATTGTTCTGAATATGCGAGAAACTGACTTGTTTGACTCATTTTTCGTTATGTGATGCCAAACTAAATAAATTTCTTTTCCCAATTTTGCAATACAATACATATAATTAGGAATACACTTTCACTTTACGAACATTCCATCTGTAGAAAACGTATTTTTCGGTTGGTAAATGCTTGATAAATTGGGATGCTCCCAAATGGAATTTTTAGGAAGATTAGCTTGTAAACTTTCACAGGTTGTGAGGGCGAGCCATGTTGTCGCCAAGAGCTTGCCGGTAAGCTTTTCTCTGAAGGATGCGCGAGGAAACGTCATAGATGGTAGGAAAACCACTCCTGGGGATCGACGTCTGTCAGATATCACATCTGCAGTAACTTCGATATTGGATTTCACTTCATGGTAGCACTATATAAGAGACATTCTGTTTCCAGAGCAGGTTGACTGAAGTTGAATTGCGTTTTAACCTAAGAGAAATATGCCAGAAATGCATTCACTTTTCTTTTTCAGTCGTGTTCGTAATTCTTTCACTTTGGATGGACACGCAGATGGTGTATTCACTTAGAGTGAGAATTCGGGATGACAGGTTGAAGTTATACAGAATAACATATTAGCTTTACAGTACAACATTTTAGCAAGTACAAGTACTGTATTTATTTGATTGTTAGCTGCCCTTGATTGTAAGCAGCACTTGTACACAGATTACCAACGCGTTTGAGATACATTCGTGTACTAGCACGTTTTGCGTATAGCCAAGCCTGGTAATGATGTGTACACCACTGCAACTGCTTTCTGTTTGTCATAATCTCTCTTGTCACGGAAATGCACGTGATGCTGAAGTGAATAGAGAACGCGAAACGTAGCCAAGGAATGATGGAGCGTCATTGATAGCTTTCGACAAGGTAATGAAATAAAAAATATAAGTCTCGCTTGATTATAAGCAGCACGAAATGATGTGGGCACGAAATTATAAGTCGCACGAAATGATGAAACATAAGCTGCACGAAATGTCGTACCAAATGGTGAAAGAAAAACTGTATAAGCCGCAGCTTACAATCGAATAAAAACGGTATTTGCCGTCGAAAAACACTATCATCGCACAATGGTGCTCTTGAAGTTAAAGATTTACACACAATGANTGAGTTTGTGTTTTCTAAGGGGGTCTTGTAAAGCGGGTAACGACCAGTAGCATAGCAAGCCGAAAATTTTGGGGAAGCCAAAANTTCTTGGAGAGGGCCCAAAATGTTTGATTTCAGGCGAAAAACGCTATTTTGTTTGGAAAAACGCCTCTCAAAACACAAAATGACCATATTTTCAAAACATTTGTGGGGGGCATGGCCCATTTTGCCACACCCTGGCTACGCCTATGGTAACGACAAGTGTTTTGCACAGAGCTGGACATATTATATAGATGAAACTTGCAATGAATTACGCTTTGTACTCATAACTACAAGGAGTGCTTTTCCTAAAGCATCAGGCCCGGTAGTTTCAGACCTTCAAGTTGATATCTCAATGCAAAAGCATTAAATTACTGTTGTCAGGGGTGAACAATTAGCTTCAGCGCATTGCAATCTGCTTCGGATTCACAAACTATTTCATTGGCACGTCCAGGAGCTACACTTATGTTACAACTTGTGGTTGACGCAGAAGAATTTTTGTGAAGTATGAGAAATCCTAGAAACATTACACAGGTATACACACATTTAGTTGTTTTAACTTTTTCAACTGATTTAGACTAATTTCAGGGTGCTGATTTCATTTCTGATGTCAGTTTTTGTCTGTCACGTCACAGTTTTGTGCAACAACATACCAGTGGTTTTACGTAATTGTATACCTAACAGTAAAGGGGAAGCTAGAATAAATCCAATGCTTGTTCAAAATTTCATTCCTTTGTCACTATGTAGGTAAAAGTGAAGCACAAATGGACAGACAAAACGTCACACTAGAGAAAAAACACACATTCATGTTACGGGGTGCAAGCGTACCCACAAACGTTTTGATTTGTCGAAAATCCGAGCAAAATCGCTGAAGAGTTGGGCAAAAATGGCTGCCAATGTTGTTTGATTTCAACAATTGGCACCCAACATTTCCAGAAAAACACATGAAGACCTTTTTTTGGATGTCATACCAAGAACAGGTCTTCATGATCTTTGATCTTTGTGGAGAAATTTTGCAGGGAATGTCCTACAAAACTTTTGGGGCAAGTTTGGAAAATTCGAGCAAAAATCCTTCGCACCCCCAAAAATTTGCTTCAACTAAACCTATGTACATCTAAAGATTTTCAAACAAATCTGGTTGGCTTTTAGACACAAAAGAAACAGAAAGCTATTTTTAGTAGTTTTGAGTAGTTACAATAAAATATGATTTACGAAATTTAGAAATTTGTGTTTCAATGATTATCTGTCATGTGATTTACTGGGGCAGTCTTGTTTTAGGCTCCAGCAATAGTCTGCAATCATGTGTGTGTCCCTCCATCTTTGATAACGATCATACTTAATTTTGACGTCCTTGTGAGAACGGTCACTTTGTTTTTCACTGACATCACCCACGTGATCTGGAAATGTGTCTGAGATTTCAAATAATGCAGCTTGATGCTCATATTGCATCCCAACATGTGGTAACTTGCCAAAACTTAATGATCAAATCTTAGTTGTTAGAAGATTTAGTTTTCCAAAAAAATTGTGTACAACAGATGAAAAGCATTTGCAAAACAATCTTGGCGGTATCGTGTTCTTCTTTAAGCTTCACTGCATGTTCAATAGGTATGGATCCATATTATTTATTGCCATATAAGCATGTATCCATACCTATTGGACATTCAACTTATTTTTTTTACATTCATTCACTGTCAAACCCTTTACCCCTAAGATGGATTCTAGATCATGGAAATATAACAGAGCATAACTGAAAGAGAAAAACTGAAAAAATTCATGCTTTCTGAATTGATAAAATGTGGTATTGGTTCCAGGATGAATCATGTGATTTTCTTGTAATCTTGATGCAAGCAGCTCAGATGATTGTTTGAGTAGATGCACATCATGAATTAAGTGATTTATTTCAGACTCGTCAAATAAAGAGGCAGGCAATAACCGACAACTTTTGCTAAAACTATCGACAGACATGTCATAATCTGTTGATTTGAAGAATATCTGAGTGTATCATCTTCAAGTTAGGAAAGGTAGTTGAATACAGGCTTGGGTGCATCCACAACATGTGGAACAAGCCTTAAAGCTGAATTGAAACTTGGATATTGGAGTAGCTGTTTATTTTTCTAATTGAAGTCTTTCACATTTAGCACTCATAAGTAAAGATCTGCACCATGGTCTATTTGTTTCCTCCAGATCATTGGATTGCCAAAAAAAAGGTGGTTATCTTTTCCATCGGACCATCATCTCAAAGTTTCCACACAGCTTGTAGGCCCTACTGACTTTATGTGGAACACATGCTTTATCTTGATCCCTAAGCTTGATTGTAAAATCAGCAAAATAGGTTCTTTACACAAAGTCCGCTGATAGACTGCCTTTGTGCTGTTGGTGTAAAACTTCCAGAAATGTAGCAAAATACGTTAGGATTGCTGGAGTATTTTCTTTTCACTGAAGACATTTTTAACCTAAGTTGTGAAACAGGTTATGTCAGTGTTAATTAAGACGAACCGCTAGTTAACATTCAACGCCACAGTGTCTGGCATGTCGAGTCACGTTGATCGCCACGATTGTTTGCAGCCAGGGCCCCACTAGGGGGGGCAATGCCCCGGGGCGGCACTTTTCGGTGGTGGGAGGGGTCACTTTTGGTGAGAAGAAGGAATAGCAAATGGTCTTTCACGAATGAACCTGAAGTTAGATTTAGGTTTAGGTTTTAGATTTGGTGGGAGGGGCGGCACTTTTCGGTGGTGGGGGGGCGGCACTTTTCGACTCTCCCCAAGGCGGCACTTCTCCATGTCGGGACCCTGTCTGCAGCGCACGTCCGCCCTACTCAGGTAGACATTCTGGAACGTGGCTTGACGATCAGCGCAAAAAGCTGCTCGACATTCTGGAACGTGGTGTAGCGATCTGCGTAAAAAACTGCGCGTTCAGGAACGTGACATGGCGTTCAAAATGTTAAAACTATTTTCATTGCTGTGACAATCATTTAAAAGGGGGACTATAGTGTTCGGATAGCATTTTTGCCATTTTTTAAACTAAAATTGTGATATGTCAAAAAATCTTGACGTGATAGAGAAAAACTGAGTTCATTTTTTAATTTAACAGCCTCGAAACATTCAAAAGAAATTCACAGATCTGAAACAACTCAAAAAAAGTTTTTTTGTTTACCAGTGATTCTGCAACCTGCTGTTAACTATCAAGCTGGAGAGGAGAGTAACACCTAATGAATTTCAGAAAATTCTTGAAGTGGCCTTCGTGCCTGCAGAACAAATAGAGGTGGAACAGGACGTTGGTCTGGAATCAGATGATCACGATCCACCCTCACCATCAAAAATGGTCGATAATTTTTTTCCAAAATGGAAAAAAAATCGTTCTTTTCCAAACCGATAACGTTTTCTGGGAAGAGGATTTCAACAGATAAGGAGAATTTAGCGTTTAGATATTCCGAACTGTTAAGACTCTCTTGCGTTGAAATTTGGCTTTAAACATTGATACAAGACATGCTTCGATGTGTCATAGAACAAACAGTTTTGTACCCAAACCTGACAAGAAATGGTTTGAATAGTGTGTTTTTGACGAAAAGATGGGACAATATTTTTGAAAAACTGTCTTTCAGGACACAATTCCCAACCAGAGAAGAAGCATTTCAAGTCAAATAAGGACGACCACGAAGTGATTACAAATATGTAAAATAGGTTGGGGCGGTAAAGGGTCAAAGTTTGTGCTAATAATGTTAAACTGAAATCAATGCAGCCCAAATGAATCGTCTGTTGTGTCATATGGTACAACGGTGGGGAACAGTGTTCAAACGGAAATATATTCAACCTTTAAATAAATAAAAAACAGTCTTAAAACGTTTTTCTTCGCAATGATTGAACGCATATAGAAAACTATCTGGATGTGTTTCAAAATATGAGTAAGTGCAACATTGTGTGTATAAACAATCCTCGGTATGAACATGTAAAATATCATTCTGGTGAATGTTTTTTCATCCACACCACATTTTACATTGCACCGTCTGGTTATTATTGAAAGAAAAAATCAGCTTTAAATGATTCCATAAATTCACGTCTCTTGTACGCTTACTCATCTGTGACCTTACTTCCTCCGTTTTTGGCATTACCTGCGGTCGCAGTCTCGTACCAGCAGCTTTGTGAGATGTAAGTTGAATTAAGAATTGGCACAATGTGTTTTACATTTCTGTCAAAGCGAGATAATGTCGTTATAAATTAATTTAAATTGCGAACTGCTTGCTATCGCCCTGGAAGACCTCATCCCCTTGCTGAAAAGGACAAGAGTCTGTCCTCACGGTAAGACATGGTGTTAAATATCATTCGTGTTTGATCACGATTTCCGCCTTGTTTTTGCCTTAGTAGCCATTTGTGTGTTATCCGTTGCATCGTATACAGATAAATGTCTTTCATTATTTCGTACACTCTTTCTTGCACATAATCTGCCGCAAAAAAAAACAGGGAAGTTTTACTGCTTGCGTTTTCGCTAAAGCTTGGTCTTTTCGCGAAATGTATTCGCAAAAAAAGTTCATTTGAAAGCGTATCTGCGCTGCGTAATTGCTGGTTGCCTATAGACGTTGCGCGAACATCATAACTAAACATCTGCAAGCTTGCGGCCCGATTTGGTACAATAATTCTGCCCAGGAAACTATTGATCGTTTATGAAGTGTACCCTCATCTACAAATAGTGCAAAACTAAGAGATTTACACATGGTTTTCATTCAACATTTTAGGATATTTGTTGGGAAATTACGCTAAACGTTTATTGACTTAACGGTTTCCATTTCCTTAGCGATCAGTTTGTGTAGCAAGGCAAATATAAATCGATTTACTTTGCTGCTTACTGAAATCACGCAAATTGATCGGAGTCGAATTCAAGCAACATCGAAAAGGGGCTCGAACATAAACCGAGCTAAATGTTTAAGAATAAGTATTGGATTTCTTCATCATCTCGATCGACTTACGAGTATGTCAGATTTCTGCGCACAGAACTTCTTGGATTATGACGTCGAGTGTCTTTCGACAGTTTGAACCTCAAACTCAATATTCTCCTTTCTCAAAAATGAATCAGATAACGCAACATCAACAAGGGCAATGAGGCGTAAATATCCGTTTGTTACGTAAAGCACGCATATAACAAGAGCTTAATGAACAGCGAGACCACCGCACCAGAACAACAGATCACATGTTTTCATGAGGCAGGTTCTCCTCCATGTTCTTCCTCTTCCATAGTTTTGAGGAGATCATTCAGCTGTTGGCCGTCGTCTGGAAAAATGAATATTAACTGTTGCTCATATTTTGGCTTGCTAAAAGTTGCATGATGAACAACAAATTATTTTGTAAAAATTTCGAGATAAATGTTACAATCATCAAGCTTTCATTATAGTTTTTGTTGCGACGAATTAGCAAAGTATCTGAAAAGGCTAAAACAATTAGCCTTCATTGATATTGTTTTGTAGGCAAAAAAGGTGTGCCCAGCACAAAGTGAGAAGAGTGACTTTTTCTTGATGAAATCTAATAGAGAGCTCAAACAACAAGAATGGTTTCTATTGTTATGATTTTGCTTTCAGGACCTTGAAGAGATTGCTATCAGAGCGTGATTTTGAACGATACACATTTCGAATTGCTCCAATTATTAAAGCTATTGTGCACTCCCATACCCAAACATTTTACCTTTTGCTACTTCTTGTTGTTCCAATTCACTCATCGAATTTTCTGAAACAACCGTAATTTTGTTATTTAGAGGCTTTGGCAATGTTCAAAATTGGCAAAAGACTATGATCACTTTCAGGATAATAGAAAACTATACTGTAGGTTGGAACTTTTCTGTTCATAGTAGTCACTGGCTATCAAATAGGTGGTTTGTGTGAACAAAACTTCGGGCATCTTGTTCATAACTCCTGAGCCGAGGAAATGGCCGAACTCCAAGATTTCGTGCTTTTAATGTGAAATTCCTCCATGTTTATTCAACTGCATCCTGAGGTAGTTCATACTTTATAAACATCAGGTAATAGTTTTCATAACTATCTGTACATATAACAGGATTATCGGTTTGCTAAGCAATGTGCGGATATTTACGTTTTTTATTTGAAATATTCGAAACATTTTGTTTGAAGCCAGTTGCTGCTTTAGTTTGTGAGTTTCAACTCGTTTTATTTTTTAAACATTTTTTTGTGCATCAATCAATTCTTTGGAACATTTAATTTTTTTTTATGTAGAAGCATGTCAAAAAAAGCAATTCATTATTTTGCTAATGCGTTACCTCCAGAAATGAGAAAATCCATCGATTGCAGCTGACGTTCTGCTTCTTCTTGAGTCATCTCAAGAACAAGTTCATCGGCGACGACCATCATTGCAGCCTGGTATGTGTCTGGATCCTGAACGAAAAAGTCAATTGACCAATATGTTTTTTCACTTTTATGTCAGTGATTGTATTTCAAAATATTTATCAAAGCCCATCAAGATATTGTAACAATAACAAAATAGACAAGAATGCAATGAGAGATGCAATCTTTACCTAAGCCACACAGATAAACTAGCTTGACGAAAGTTTATTGTATCAACTTAACCTTGGTGTTACCATGGTGATAAACCCTGGTGATAATCGCAAACACGCCACCAATGCCCCAAAGAATCACGTGATATTTTGCCCAGGTTTATGTTTGAAAATTCGCTTCAGAAAATTTTGATTTAATTTTCCTCAGACAAAATAAGCAGAAATCGACTTTGTGCAGAGTCGAGATAATTACCTGTTCTCTCAATTTCCTCAAAGATTCAATGGTATGCTGGTCAGCGCCGCCATCACCTAGGAATCTTCTGATGCCATGCACAGCTTTGACTCCTGTTCTATAGCATTTCTTTACGGACTTTAACGGCTTAGTTACGACGCGTGCAACTTGTCTGACAGCACGGTGTGCAAAACGTCCAACTTTCCTTGCAACTCTTCTTATAGCCCTTGCGGCAGGCCATCTGGGCAAAAAAAGAAAATTCAGATAAACCGGCATGAGCAACTTATTTTGATTTTAAAAACTGTATGTGAAGTGATGTAATGCTAATTTAAGAAAGTTGTCAGAATAGTAGGCGGAAAAGAAATTAAAAGAAATGACGTTTATTAGCATCACAGATTTAACCGTAGGGAAAATCAATAGCTTGCAAAACGAAACGAGCATTTTCAGGAATTTATTTGACATTTTCAGTTTGAGGTATGACAATTTTCTTCATTAAAACTCCGTTGTTTGCATCTTTTTATGGTGTTTTGTTACAACACACATTCTAACCACTTAAGTCAATTTGCTGAAGATGTTCATCCATAATTTTTGAATAGTAGTTTTTGAAGCTATCATTAGGAATGGGGCAATTGCCCATCGCCCCCGGCTCCTTGTTACGAGCCGCGACGTCACACGTGTTCAAAACGTTGTTTTTCTTCGAAACCTTACAAATTATTGGATTTTGCGGAAAATATTCTCACGCCTAAAAGCGAGTTAGGCTTTTCTTTCATATGAAGTAGTAGTAGATAACCGACTTCATACCGTCTCCATGATTCGCTGGTTGCCAGAACGGAAAAGGCCAAGAAAAGTAGAACCAATTTCTTGTCCATTGTTGTTAATCTGCATAAATATAAATGAAATATCACATCTTTACTCCTTAAAACAACATTCTGCAAGAAGCTGGATGTGAATGGCGGAATGCGTGGCTACGGTTCATGGTTTTAACCTGTCACGAAATTGCATTTATGTTCTCAAAAATCATGGCAGTTTTGTACGATGGTACATTCGCATGTTCCTGTTTTTTTTTGAAATAATGTGCACATGAGGATAAGTGGAGTACAGCATTTGTCACTTCACAACAGTTGTTACTAGCATCACTGGATTGGCAATTAGGTTTTCTTGTCTTTTTCAGCGAAATGGATAACTCATAAAAATGATTACCTTTGATCAATCTGTCCGATGCAATTGCTGCAAACGTTTCAAGAAGATGTCTAGAATAGTGCACAAGTGCGGTTCATTTCAGAAATGACACTTACGAACATTTGGTCAAATTCGTCTCGTTAAATCAGGGTTGGGGAACCTGCGAACTGCGGGCAAAATGCTGCCCGCGTGAACATTTGATATGGCCCACATCATAATTTTTGTTACCCAATTTAGAGTACAAGATTGCGTAAAAACAAGCTCCATGATAAGCAGGTACTTACAGAGTAAGCCTGAAGCCTCTATGACTTAAGATAGTATGTCTTAAGAAAACTCTATCACACGTAGTAAGACAAAGGTAGAATTTTAAGATAAAATTAATTGTTATATGCGGCCCGCCAGCAATAATCCACAATTCATGTGGCCCGTGATAGTAAATAGGTTCCCCACACCTGCGCTAAACAAATGCATATCAACCTGAAAACCGACAAGCAACAATTGTTTTGACGTTACATTTTCCAACTTTGCACTTAAATCAAGCAATGTACCTACCGTTTTCAAGTTTTCTTCGTTTGCTTGATGTTTGGCGCACCGTCTAACCACTGAAGATACCTCCTGCTTTTTATATCTTGAAGAGAAGCTTCCGCGTGCATTGTTTGTCTCGGCAACGGTGAAACGTGTGGCAGGCAAATTGAAGGCGGGATGACTTCCTCAGGAAAAACGAGGTTGTAGGAATTAGATGACTCCATCTGCTGATAGGATGTCCTGGTAATGTTTTGAAAATGTCTCCTTACGGTACGTATAGCGGTTTGGGAGTGCACTGCAACAACGAATTTAGTATCAGGGCATGCGCTGTCACTCGTTGCTTCTTCATCGCGTTACCGGCAAAAATCTGGTTTACAGATCATTTCAAAAACACGCATTTCTGATCGAAAAACTTAATTTACGTTTATTTACGTAAAGTTCACATTTGGAATTGGGCGTTTTGTTTACATCTTATACCATGAACAGCATGTTGTCCCAACTAGCAAAGAATGTTACATTGAGATGGTCATCACACCACAGTGATTGCAGCAAACGGGTCTGCAAATCTGGCAATGATCAAATGGCTTTATCGCAGAACTACTCAAACTTCAAAGAGCTATGGCATAGTAAATAAACAACCTTCACTTGAAACACACATTGTTACTTATATCGAGCATCTGAGCTTTCTTTTACTCTCTGAATATCTGTGAAGATAACATGCTATTACCAAGTGTGCCCGCAAATTAATATTCAGAACATGACCCTCCTCCATGCAAGACATGTGATTTTTTCCGCTCTTCCTTGACGTGGATTGATCTGTTTCACAGCCCAGCGTGCTAGTATTGTTGTTTTCTCCATTCACAGCGTTTCAAGGCGCAGTCTAGGGATCAGTGTTGCCACCGGGCTCAGTCTCGTTGACATCAGATTGTTGCTTTTTTCAACATCAGATAACATTAGATTTGTACGTTACAGTTTCACTGACGCTAAATGCCTCTATTACCACTACCTATTACATAACAAATCGCGATAAACCTGTTGAATCCGAAACAGAGCGAAGAGTCGTCATTAATTGGAGAACTACATCATGCGTATCAACACAGCGAAGCGAGCTTCTTCAGTTTGTAACGAAAAACAAACACATGTGAGGTTGACACTGTAGTGAGATTGATTAAAAAAAACTAAATTTTATGAATCTAACTT
>JGI24021J15306_10008393_pt1 | contig 12706 bp, 9 predicted proteins | sample Ectturendosymbi1_FD_15306 | JGI IMG/M metagenome (IMG submission 15306) | reverse complement strand
TTCCTATTGTATCGTAACATTATGACTTTCGATGCGCTGTTAGCAAATTTACGCCACGCATCGACCAATTGGTGGAAGGCAAACAAAAATCTTCTTAATTTTAGGTGTGATCTTTTATTGTTATTTTAATGCATATTATCCTTCTAAATAAATTAAAATTCGACCAAATTAGTTGTTCAGGAAGAGGTTGTACGCATTGACAATGCGAGGTGCCCAAGTGGTACGAGATCGTGGAAAGGTTGGGAAGCCCTGGTGTAAAGTAAGCCCAGCTTGAGTCTAGTCACATGTCCTGTTGCGCCATGCGTGTAGCCTTGTACTGGAATTGTGGTGAGGCCGTACCGTACTGTAGAGTAGCTGCAATCTGTAAAGTTGGCGTTTCAAGGTGCAGGTGCATTATATAGTACTAGAACAAAATTGTAGCTATGATGGGAAGTTAGCGGTTGGAGATGACGTAATAATTAGGCTACAAACAACAAGTTTCAGTTCATTTTCTCGTGAACAGACGTGGAATGTACTCGATGCAAGTAGGCAAAACCACAAGTGAAGCTTGTAAAGCAAAATAACGTTTTTTTCATGGAAATTCAACCCAAACCTGTATGACAAGTTCAACTGGTTGTGTGGAAGCAGATCAACAAATAAGTTACAATGCTGGCTGTGTCTACTTTTTCTCACTAATTTCAGTCTTAAGCTCAGCACATGCGGGATGCGGGTAAGACGATGTGAACAATTTGCATAGTAAAAGTGCTTATTGCCGTGATAAGACTGCTTCCCCAGACGGCTATTTCACTCTCCGGAGACCGGTTCTTCACGTGATGCCCAACGAGCGAAACGTCAGATTGGAGGATAAGCGGATTAGCGAAGCGAAAGGAGGCCGCGACACAATGAATAAAACTGTGTGCGAAAATTCTAGTTACACTCGCGAACGTGTAGTGAGAAACAGCGGGCAGTATACAACGGCGGCGAGCGTCTGCTACTGTGGTTAGTGCAAATTCTCAACGGGCGGGCTGTCAAAAAGCATTGGACAGAATGAAAGTATCGGTTGTAGGTTTAAACTGACACAGTCAGAAAGAGATACTGTGTGCTTTTCAGTTAGATAAAAGCTAGTTTAACACAAATTTCGATGTTTAAATGTTTATTTTAGATAAAATACTTTAGAATAACAGTGAAGACACAAGTAATAAGTATTTTGATTTTAAAGTGAGGTTTGCAGTTTAACAGCAGGGTTTGATTGTGCTATCTTGCTAATTTTGCTGGAGTGTATTGTACATTTTGTGATTATCAGTTAAGCACCTCTTTGTTTGCCCTCTAACATTAAGGAATGCACAAGCACATTAAGTTTTCTTCAGGAAACAGTTCTACAATATGTTCTAGCTGATCGAAAAAATATTTGCTATAGGCTGGTGCAGTGGTTCTTAAACTGGGGGCGCGCGCCTCTCTTTGGGGACGTAAAAGGTTTGCAAGGGGAGGCGAGCATATTAGGGCAGCAACATGTTGGAAATCAACATAAAGCCTATTAATAGTTCTGCTTTTTGTGTTTGATTTGGAGATTAGGTGGGGCATGCGGGAACCTTCGGCTTTAGGGGGGAAATATGTTCAATTCGCCCAATTTTTGCGCCACTACCGGCCATCTGTATTTTACTGTTAATTTAGCAGAGGCCGGTAAAAAGCCAGTATTTTGAAAATCAGTGCCTGAAGCCGGTATTTTTGAAAATAAATCATTTGCCGTAACTTTAAAAAGAACTAACGCAGAATTTCTCAAATTATCACGACTCTAGTAGTGAATCTTGTCAGGTCAGTTCTCTCAGCGAAGTTTGTTTGCTTCTGTTGACGCAGTGCATGGTGCGATTGTTACGTCACACACACACCGAAATGTAATGAGCCAGCCAAAATACGGGCAAATTATTGTGGCTTGACAATGCTCATAGTCTCTCTGTTTTCCCTGTGCCGCTTACGCATTACGACACAGCTTAGATCTGGCGCTGTTGACAAATCAAAATGGCCGGTATTTTTACAAAACGCACTTGGCAACCCTACTCCGACCTGCTGTTCATAAGCTCGGTGTTTCAAATTTCATCTGATGTTAATTGCCACCCTATCCTACAATAAATAATGAAATCATTTAACTGCAACGAGAAGAGTCAGCAGCAAAACCGAACGTAAGTGGCAAGATGCTTTTTATTTTGCAAGTGCAGAAGGAATTGAAACCGCCATTACTTACAGATACTGAGATACACAGGGGTGGACATTCAAATTTTGGGCAAGCTATCAGAAAGGGGCCCCAAAACATCGTCATTGCAAAAGGTAGTCGTGGGGTTACTACGTGGATGAAAGAGATAAATTTGTTTCACATTTCAATTTTTGAACTAAATTCAAGAGCATGAGATACATTTGTGACGCATAAGATACATTTGTGACGCATAAGATACATTTGCGACGCAAGGAACAAAAAAATTTGTGAAGTTTTGCAGCCGGACGCTTGAAACTGCCTCTTCTGGAACATTCTCCCATACTTTTTGCTTTATGTTGAAAAACACATGACTTGTTTCAGAGCTTCTTTAAATGTGGCTCCAGAGTGGTACATGACCTTTTTAACTAAACAGTGGTGCAAAGCTCTCAAAGGGGATCGTGGTATCTCTGAAAAAGAGGGGGCACAATTCCCCGGGCGCCGAATCACTTCGGGGCCGCCGAAAAGTCCCAACAAAGTCACATGCACTAGTGAAGTAGTAACATTAAAATTGATGTTTGACTATAAAGTATTTTCCACAAAATTGCATACTAACAAAGTGTTTGCGTTTCGAGAATTTGAACTATATTTAGGGTCGCGCCAAAAGGTATTGGCGAACCCCTGTCTTAAACTTTTATTTATGTATGCTGGTCAACTAACTGGGTCATCTTATTTTAGTTGCAATTTTACTCACGGAAGATCTATCATTGCATGATGTTTGAGATTGTTTTTTTCGGTCTGGTAAAAGTAAGATTTCTGCTTTGGCACTGCTTTTGATGGGATCTTCTTCCATTTGGATTATATTTTGAAATAAAATTGTTGGATTGGATTTCGTTTGGAAAAAACATAAACCTGTTTATCTCTGCTGGCGTCCACCGTGACAGAAACAAAACAACGCACGTTTTAGTGGCCTAGTATACGTCCCTTAGATTACCGTAACTGTGTCACTGCTGGCGCGGGGCCCCTTGAGGCGCGGGGCCCAATTTGATGAAATCGGTCAAATAGGCTTAAAACCGGCCCAGCATGCAACGACAGCATTCCTCGCAAGCAACGTCTACGCTGGGCAACACCCCAAATCTCTACACACAGCTTCCTACGACAGGAAACACTATAGACACAAGCAAGCCTGAATTGGCATTTACTTGGATAAACGCCAGGTTTTATGTGGCACCACTGCGCAAATTGTGGTAGGATAAGGAAGCAATGTAGTGTCAAGAATTGGTAACATAAGCGAGCTGTCGATTATACTTATAGCCTGAAACTGAATACTAACAGCTCGGTCATTTTTTGCAAATCTAACACAGAAAAGCGTTGATGCACAGTTTTATTGCAATTCAACCGAGTTCGGCTTACGAAGGCTGAAGACAAGGTCAGTTTTGATTAACGCAAGTTCGGCACGTCAAACGCGCAAAAGTTTGATGCAAGCCAGCAACTCAACCGCCCCTCCCAGTCCGCCAGACAATCCTGGCGCTTAGACACCTGATTGTCGCACTCGCTCTGATGCCATTCTTTTCAAACAACAGCCCGACATGACCTACTAATGCAGTGGTTCCCAACCTTTTAGGCTTGCGGCACTAAGTGGTGAACCCATAACAGTTTGCATTAAGTTGCGATGACAGTTTGAAAATGTATTTTTAATGATATATTACAAAAACGAATTAGCTCGCGGCACCCATGGGTACTGTAAATGGCATCCCGGTTGGGAACCACTGTGCTAATGAGCGCACGTCTAAGATTTATAAACGGCCACTTTTATCAAAACGAACAGATCACCAAATCGGCGCTTTTGATTTTGATTGATTTTTGTTTGCCTTTTCTAAAAGCGCATTGTTTTAGTATGGTTTGGTTCTTTAATATTTACATATACAAAGAAACTTTGCTATTTGAAACATGCCGACAGCATACTTTTGCTAGATAGCACTTCTGCAGTGGTGGAAAACCTGCGTCGCTGTTTTGTGTGCGTTGACACTGTAGTGTAAGTCCAACAAATCTGCTCATTTTTTACATATCTTGTTCTGTATTGAGCTTCGATCAGCAAACTTGCCTCACTTTTCGTAATTTAGGGTCATCATTGTGTCTGGCGTTTCAAAGCAAATGCTGTTGTGGCTGTACAAACTCAACAAACGAGATCAAAATTCGTTAAGATTATTCATGTTTAAAGTAAATTTGAAAACGCCTGAATCTAATAAATGCTATTCCTAAGCATCTCACTCTTCGTCAACACTATCATTTTGTCGAAACATAAAGAACGGTTTGCAAAATATTTCCTTTATCACCTGCTTATCGATTAAAACAGCGTCAGAAGAACGACCAACAACACTTGGCGGATCTATTTGAAAGCATTTTTTATGGAAAGCAATGGTATTTTTCACATAAAAAGTGCATTAAAAACTTGCAAATACAAATTTTATGCTACTTAAAACTTACATGACTGGGTTCAGTGCCGTGACAAGGCAGCCCCGTTCCCCCCAGTCGGGGGAGGGCGACCATTCGTAGGGGCCCCACAATGTATATTGTATCAGTAATTTAGAGCCGTCTCTCTACCTTTGACTTCTACTGTTCTGGTTTTTACCCTCAATGCAGACTCAGAGCCGGTAGATTAAGCATGTAATATCATGATTCGTTAATTTCGAAAAATAATTTCTGACGTTCGGACACTATAGCAGTTTTTTGTAAAGTTGTGGGTGGTTGAAATTTCGGGGAAATCTACGTCATAATGAATGTGTTGTGGAGTGTTGTGCAATCGCTTTGTAGTTGCGTACAGATAGAGAGACTAGGCTTCTAGTTCAACGTTAAAAGTTTTCGTGAAAGCTGGTTAAGACAGTTCATGTAAAGTTGAAACGAAGGAAGGCTGTTGTGTCAGTTTATTATTTATATGTCTGTGAAGACTGTGTTAAGACAGTCTAATTTAAAAGTTTCGACCAGAGAAACCGGAGACAATCACGATAAGTTGCTGATATTAAAGGGTCCCATCTGGATCTTTTTTGGGGGGGCCCAACAGCCTTTCACACGGCTCTGACTGGGTTGATAGACCCTCGTCGTATGCTTCATTTACAAAAAAGTCTAAATGAACAGATTTGTGGATTGAAAGACTACTGTGAAGCTATCGTTTTGCGACATAATCTTTCTCTGAAATTCGTAGCCTGTGTGAGGTGCAGTATTTTCATCATTTTGGCGTAGGTCGACAAATAAACTTTTGAACGGTTGTTGGTTTTCGTTTTACATTGAACTGATTGGTGCTTGCCTTCTGAATTTTATGGATTGTTAAGCCAGGTTCAAATAGGCATGACTCAGCACACACACCTTTTAATATAACTTGGATTTAAGTGTGCACGACTACGCATGTGCACTCATCAGCTTTCCTGAGCACAAATTCCGAGAATGTGCAGCACGCGCAAAAATCAGAAGAGCGCATGCGCAAAAATCAGAAGAGCGCGCATGCGAAGTCGCACACTCCACCAACTTACAAATGTAACAAAACAAAACAGAAGCGTGCGGGCTGAATCGCACCTAGTGGAAAATAATGGAAAATCGCACCTAGTCTCGCATTTACGGCTGCAAGGAGCAGTTTGCTGTAGTACTCAAGATATGTTTGTCTTCTCGACAAAGTGACTATAGAGAGGTGTTGTAGTTGCAGAATCTTAGCTTTTACTGTGTATTGACGTGCAAACTACAAAGACATGCCATCTAGACGTTTTCGTAACTTTTATAAGCCTTACGACCAGCTTTCCAGGACGCAAAAATGGCGGAGACAAAGAGCGCAATCGAAGTTCATTGCAACTCTCTTAATGAACAAAGAATGGCAAGTACCATGAACAGGCGCGAGAATTTTGCTTCTGCTGTTTCCGCCGGAGATGGTGGTCGTGATGTCAGTCATCCTAATGGTAGCAGTGCATTAAATGCAGCAAGTTCAAGGTCTGCGCAACCAGAAGGATTAAATGCGAACTTCAGGGACATTTCGTGTAATGCAGGTAGCGGTATGTATTCGAAAAGGATTTTAGATACAGTTTAAGTTGAAACTATTCTCAATCAACTTTCGTTGCATTACTTTGTTCTAATGTTCTTTAATCTTTTTAGAAAATGTTTACATAATTCATGCGAACAAGTATCAGCTTCATTGATCTTTCAGCCACCACACCAACAACTTCTATACAGTAATCGCACCTCATTTGAAATGACACGAAAGATGAATTTTGAATGTCATGTGGTTTTATTGGGCCGCTGTTCGTTGATTTCAGGGGATTATTCTCGAGCATATATACATGCTACCACGGGTGAACTAACCACAGCAGCAGAACCGTGCGCTCGTGAGTCGTCAGTCAGCGAACGACCGGGTGGATCGTCGAATTTCAACTCTTCCTTACAAATTTCGAGAGCTGCTTCTCAAAACGAGACTTCCAGAAATCCAATGGTAATTACAAGCACACCAACAACGGCGCTCCCAGAAGGTGATTGAAAATATTTGCTTGCAACACAAAATGTTTTCAAGTGGGGTTTTACTTTGAACGCACTTCAATGTCAGTGTTCTTTATGATTTGTTTGCAAAATTTATCTGAAAAGAGTAATAACAATGTTGACTTCCGCTAAACAATAGAATCTTCATTGCCACTTTGTTTTCACTGGAGAAAAGGCATGCACAGAGGCACAGAAAGTGGCACGTCGCCCTTTCGGCAAAAACTCTTTGTTTAATTGCACTGCCATGCACACCAGTGGTATGGTGACGTGCTTGAGTGATCTCTATACCTTTGTCGCTGACAAGAGACTGAGATTAAACTTGTTTATGGGGATTACGTCTCGTGAAACTGAAATGCAAAGCTGCTTTAGCGCATCAGTGCTTTTTTCGTTTTCCTAACTTGTCAAAACCATTGACATGGAACGCATTTAGCTTTCTGCAACCTGTGTGCAGGGCATGGGCTTTTCACTTTAAAGTCCAGCATCTTTCCTTTCGTGCCGGCACGGTTCTGAGTACTTTGAAGGCCTAATGAAATACCAAAACGTTTACAAAAGTCTAGTTCAGGAAATGCGTCATCTCGATCGTTAAACGGTGTAACACCATAGGAGGCTTATCGTGAAGCAGGCGGTCGAAGCAGCATGTTTTGAGGACGAAGTCCCTTGAGAAACGCATTTTCAGAGCTTGGTCTTCCATCTAAGTGTCTAATTTGGTGTCGCAAAAAGCGCCATTGTTAACTGACAAAGACTGGTTTCACTTTGTTTACGCCAAAAGCTTTTTAAGTCCTTTAAAAAACGTTTTGAAATTTGACATGATCTGATTTGCCGCAGGTTACCTGAGCAGGGCGAACAAATATTATGTTATGCAATGTGTGCACGAATAACTGGAGCATATTGTAATTGTTTTTCTCTCAGATCAATCCTTTCTGACATTGAAAATGCATTACCAGCTAATAAAAGGCACCGGTGCGGTTGCTACATTTCCAGATTATTCAAAAAGTTTGAAAACATATAGAAACGGTTTGAAAATATGGGGAAACAGTTTGAAAATATAGAGAAACAAAATTATTTGAAATTCCGCAAAAACCTGCTTGAAATTCTGCGTAAGCGGCCAAACGAAAACAATGTGCTCTCAGCAATGGCAACTACAGACGACCTTCACCAGCAGTTGCCTGTACCCGCAAGAACCGAGGAGGAACTTCTAAACAATATAAAAGCGCTAACAGTCAGTCTCACCAAGAAATTGTTTGTAAAATCATTGAATGTTTGACTGTCTACTAGAATGAAAAACTTGCATAAAGCTTGCATTGAAAACGCAACTCCAATTAGGACGCTTGTTTAATGTTTTGTTGCTTTGTTCGGTATATTTTTAAAATAGTATTTTGATACTTCAGTCGCAGAATAAGGACGTTTTTGCAAAACGGATGGAGGGCAACAATCTCAGAGCAACCGGACGTACCTTTCTTCGACTACTCATGACAAAGTCATTGGCGCTACAGTGCTCGTGGTCTGGTTTTAATCACGCCCGTCGAAGAGAAAAGATTGCCTTCAGTAATCACGTGATTTGTGATTTCTATCAAGGTAAGCAAGTCAAGACATATATTTTGTTTATGTAAATACTACTATCATGCAAATGGAAAGTTATCAGTTGAGTTGATTTTATTTGGCGATAATTAATATTCAGCAAGAAAAACACAACTTAGTGCAAGGACGCCAGGGCATTGAAGGAACCAGAAGGTTATCGAGTCGTTGCCCCTCAGATTTTTTTAAATCAACGGAATATCTGTGCGCTTACATGAAACTGATAAACAAATTGCAAATATTCAGCAAAATGTGTGAAATTCAGAAATCGTCTAAATAAAGCCTATCTCACTTTAATATTTCCTGTTTTTTTTGTTGTACTAATTAAAGATTGCTAGTTGATTAATGAAAACAACGATATGAGTAGTGGCGTTCTGTGCCGCTAGTAAGGTGGTTGGTTTTTTCTCCTCTAAATAGCGAATGTTCTAATTTTAGCACCCCATTACAGCGAATAACTGAAAAATGGTCACCAATTTTATTTTTTCTTCTTGTGCAAACCTCCCCAACCTAGGTACAGCCTGGGGTGGACTTTTTCTTCTAAACCCTCCTGCCCACCACTGGATAAAGTCAGTAGTTTATCTGTTCTTTTACATTTTCAACATTGAAAGTTATTTTTATGACAGGTTTACCGTAGAGCATTAATGATTCTTTACACATATTTCCTGTTGTTAATTTCTGTATTCTTGCTTAAAAAGCAGGCATTTCATTTCTGATTTGCTCTGTCGTTCCTAGTGCGTATTTACTAGGAAAAAACGTAAATCTTTTCCAGAGGAGAGTATTAAATACAGCCATTTATTTTCTTCGCAGGGCTTCTACAAAGAACTAAATTTTCTGGAGTAAAGTATCAGGAATTGGCTCGGTCTACGCAGACCGTTCTCAGCGGTGTGCGAGACTGGGGAGGAGGCAGAGCGGATCGTTCTGGAAGTCCTGTTCCAAAAGAAGAAGCAGCTGAAAACTGAGCAAGTTTACAGAATTTCAGTTGCAGGCAGCATGCAATCAAGGCTGCGTGATGTTAGGAGTGGGGATCTGAGAAACTCCAAGCATTATTTTTTGCAATGCTACAAGAATCTCATCGCGGTCAAGCAGCAAAACTGCAACGATTGTTTGGGTTGCTTGAGTTTTCGTTGTATGAAATCTTTCTTTTTGTATTTTTTCTGGTACAGCTGGTTGGTGGATTTTCATGCTTGATGACCAGCAGGTGTAGAGCTGTATGCTGCTCAGTTTTTGTTTTTTGCTTGTTTTTTTCTGATTAGCATCTGTAATGACTTTTGTTCTGATTTCCATATTTCAATACACGATAGACTATTTCTATGCAACAGTAATGTGATAAGCTTTGGAATACACCAAGGGACAGCGAGTTGCGTAAATTAGACTAAGCCCACAAAGATCCTTTAGGTAAAATCGGGTTGAAAAACAAATTCGATATTTGTCAGGTTACATTGGTTGTAAATNTGAAATTTCATGGGTAACTTTACGTACTTCTTCACATCTGTTGAAGTGCGTTACGTTGCAGAACGACTGTTTTGCATATCGTGTCCGGGTTCGCTACTTGGGCAAAGCATGAACAACAAATGATAAAAAGCTTTGTTTGTATATGGGCATATGAATTTCCATGCGAAAAACCTACTCGTGATGCAGTAATGAATTTTCTTAAATGCAACGAAAACCTCTGCAAACAAGTATTGTACAGTACGTTTGGATAAATCAACTAACAGTGTTACAAAGTTACGTATTTTGGCTATTAACACAGCGCAATTATAGGCGTAGCCTAGGGGGCCATGGCCCGCCAAAATGTTCAGAAATCTCATAGCACATTTTGTGCTATGAGAAGCGGTATCCCAAACAAAATAGTGTTATTCGCCTAGAATCAAACATTTTGCCTCCCCCAAATTTTTGGGCTGGCTATGCTACTGAGCGCAATCCATACACTCTATTACATCATGTGAATTAATAGGCGTGACAGACGGTGTGTAACTGCTACCGAGCATTTCGCTGTGGGCAAAAGACTAACGTCAACGGAGATAAGCAATGAAAAACTTCGCGCGCTTGGCTTTTGGTTTCAAGAGAAACCTGACCTACTTTTTCTTTGATGCACCACGTCATCTCCCTTTGAAGTTTCAGGCTGAAAATGGGTTATTGGCAGCGGAGTGTGTTTTCTTTCCCTCCTAGTGCAAGCTTCTAATCATGCTTTTATGCAAATCTGCGACTCCAAGTAATTACTTGCCTTGGGCTCGCTTTGTCCAAGGCCTTCTAGAGAGCTACTCTGAGATTTTGCCACGAGTAGCGAAGTTTATTTGCTTTTCCTCTTTGTGCCGTCTGCGTTCTCCGTTGGCATGAGTTGCTCAGAAGGAAAAACCTCTGAGTTTGTTCAGAAGGGAAAACCACATACAGAAAAACCTTTGAGACGCATCAGTTATCCAAAACCACTTGCCTGAATTTGCATTCGAAACGCCACAAACCGTGCGTTGGTTGCTATAATGAATGTCAACAACTAATTAACTACTTCACCCGCGATTCATTCACACACACTGTGTGACCTGCGTAAACGTTATATTCAAACATGCATAATATGATTGTGTAGGAGCAGATCAACAACGTCATAAAGTGTTCAAGTCACAATGTGATTCAATGTAGCACATGCAGTAGAATTTTCCGCACTCCTCCGTTCAGGGCCGGCCCTAGCATGTGCGGGGCCCAATGCAAGACACAGGCGCGGGGCCCCTCTGAAAGGTGGTGTTATTACGTCGTCGTGCTCAGTCAACCGTGTTATGACCTTTTTGATGAAGATATTTTAGAAAAACAACTACATGAATATAAAAAAAAACAACTACATGAATATAAAAAAAGACGGCAAATTTTATTGGAGTTGATCTGTATGTATGCTACATGATGACGCAGGGGTTCCCAACCTGGGTGCATTTGCTTATCTGAATGGGTACATTCAGGGACAACTATGGGGGCGCAGGGGGTGCGAAACCTCCTTGGAAAATTTTTCGCCCCCCCCCTGGAAAAATGTGTTGGGCATGGTTTAAAAAACTTGGGCCCCTCCTAAAAAATCTTCGCTCCCCGTATTGTCCCAAGCTGGTTACGGGCCTGGTTACATTTAAGGTTAGGATACAAAGGAAAAATATATTTGTATACTTATTTTTCCAAGTATTCTAAAATATAGAAGTTCTACGAAAAATTCAATGGAATTTTGTTATTTTACTCGGCTTTTTTGCCGCAACAAATTTTAGGTTACCCTACATGCTCATCTATCGAAACACTGAACGGGTACACGGAAAGGTTGGGAACCCAGTGATAACACGACTGTTTCTTTTATGGGGAGTGGGCATAGCTCATGTGTCTCCCAGCTACGGTCATGTTTATGGCTAATAGCATGCTGCTGTGGTGGACATTAGACAGTGTAGTGCTACCAATCGTAATTAAGCATAAAGTTGTAATGGAAGCTCTGCAATGGAGCGTCGAGCGCAAGTGCAAAGTTACGTCAATCAAACCGAACTGACAAGCGAATTGAACTTACAATGCAATTACTTCGCTCTTGTTGAACGACACTTTCGTTCGAAGAACAATTGACTTGGAGAAAACTTAACATTAACTTTTTGCATATGTCGCTTTCGGTTACCACAATCGCAGACGCGCCTAAAGGTAAAGTCTGGGCGTATGATCAGCCACCCGCGTTATGACGCAATACACGAAAAAAACAGATTTCACAAGAGAGCAGCTCATGCGTACGCCCAAAGTTTCCCAAAAGCCCAAGTTTATAGAACATGGGTTCCCAACCTTTCTCTGAACATGTACCCCTTACTGAATTTTTTACAGAATTTCGAATTTGGGAACTATAAAGTAGACACCGTTTTTATATCTCAAAGTTAATTTGTTGCAAATGTACAATAAATGTACGCCTTCAGACAAAGATACCCCTAAGGGTACTTGCATCCCAGGTTGGGAACCTCTGTTGCAGAACTTGCTCATTATGCATGACCTTGGAATGTAAACTCTTTTCATGAATTAGAAATGTAATGTACAAAGAATGCACAAAGATGTTTCAACTACCACGTCACAGTTGTAGAAACATTTATCAAACACAATATATAATGCGCATGGTTGATTAATGAAATAGAAGCTTATAACTGCCCAATATATTGATGGACAGGAACAAGTGTGGTGGATGACATTCACAATTTTGCCAAAATCATTCCAAAAACAGAAGAATCTCTCGAGAACCGAACAACGTTACGTTAGCAGAACTGCCATCGAACTTTAATAAGACAGACACTCGTTTTGACCTGTTCATTGCGCGTTGAATCGCTACACACCTTAATTGCAGTATGTGGATCTACTTCAGTCTCAACTGGCACTAGTAACAACCAAATTCTATCTATAAAGAGTGGGACGTGTTGGAGCACAGATATAACGATCAGCATGAGAATTGAACATGTTTGATAACGT
>JGI24021J15306_10008391_pt1 | contig 12707 bp, 7 predicted proteins | sample Ectturendosymbi1_FD_15306 | JGI IMG/M metagenome (IMG submission 15306) | reverse complement strand
GAACTTCAGTAGCCTAACTTGCCATTTAGATTCACTGTCGTTGTTATCAAATCGCGCAGACTCCCTGGTGACTAATTTCACGAACTTGTGTAAACACATTGATAAATGAAAAAAACGTAAAATATGAGGCAATTTCAGATATTGCTATTCATCTATAAGAGCCACACAAAATATGTCGGAGAGCCGTAGTTCGCCCACCATTGCCATAAACCTACGTGGCTTACCATTATCAGCAGTCAGTGATCACTGTCTCGCTTGCTCCATTACCTGCCAAATTATCTCCGGTCAATAGTTACTGCACATGCGGCAAAACGCCTACCACCGTAACTTCAAGTGCATCTTCGAAGATTTGTTGCCATGTTATTGTTACGCGACAAAGGCAAATAGTAGAACAGTTCGCTCTCCAGTTTCGCAACCTGCCTCTGCAGGCAAAAAAACGGATTATGTGAACTGCAAGCGCATCACTGCATGTTACCGGAACAGTGACCTGACTCTTGTGCAGTGTGAGTGTCATATCGGCAGCCAAACTGTTATTGCAAGAATTAACCTAACTAATCAGAATTGAACTGCTGATTTCACGCTTTCTACAAATTTTTGTTTCTTAGTCTCAATTTCCAGGGGGGGAAATGCCCGTTTTGCCTCCCTTCCCTGCGGACGCCCATGCATCTAACCAAAAAGTTTCAATTTACACAACACACATCAAAAAAGTAATCGCCAAACTTTATTCCTTTACTCTGAGAGGCAAAATATTTGACCAGTGGCGTGTCTATGCAAAGTGGCGCCCATGGCAAAGTTTAAATGTGCGACCTTTCTAATAATTTCAATATTAGATATAGGTACAATTTTTACGAAAGATGAACCATGCATAAAATAAATGTTTTGAAACGGAAATATTGTGTGTTTATTTTTGTTTTAAAATTTTCAGCAAGTAAAATATAAATTAACCATAAGTAAGGACCACAACATTCTTCTATACCAGTGTTTTTCAACCTGCCAGGGGTTCCGCCGAAAAAGACTGAAATTGCCTGGGACGAAATTCGCAAACACAGTTCTATGCGGTTGTAGCAACACCACTGTTTCACAGGTTTATTATAGAAGTGAGATAGACATTTGCAGGGGCCGAGTTTGAGGGGGGACGGGGGGGACATGTCCCTCCAAACTTTTAGACAGGGGTTACAAAATATCTTTTGTCCCCCCCAATATTTTGTGATGAAAGTAATTTAGTTGCGCAAATTTCGTGGTTACATTACTGTTGGAAACGTTTCTCCAGCATAAAGCCGGAGAATAAATGAGAAAAATTAACATCATCACTGGATTATCTGTAGACACAGTATACAGATTTACTATGCAAACTGAATTGTCATGATTGGTGAAAATTGTGTTGGTTACTTTGAATTACCGAATGAGTGTGCACATAAACTTCGCTCAATCACGAATTCCTGCGCTGGCTGTAGCCTGGAATCAGAATATGGTTGCTACCAGGCGCGTAGCCAGGGGTGGCAACGGGGGCAATGCCACCCCCAATTCCAAAGTTTTCAGGTTAATAAAATATTTGAAGTATAAGCCAAAGAAATACTTCAGTGCAAATCAACGAAACTGCCTCGAGGAGCATATCCTACTTCAGCTTTTAGTCGAATACAAACTTGTATCTGACCTTTTGTGATCAATTACCGCAAGTAAAAAAAATTGGAGCAACGCTTTTCGCACCTGTTTGTGGCGCACCAGTTTGCTGTATCCCACCTAATGGTTACGCAAGTTTCATTTCAAGACCATCGCAAATTCCTATCTGATAACCGTGGATGTTGCAACTATAACCTATCTTTGTCTCTAATGCCAGCGTAGCCTTAACTCAATATCGTAGATTTTTGTTTTTGCACAGTTCTGAAACTACATGCGATGCGTGAATATGGCGGTGACATTAATTTTATATGTCTTGAAGCTCAAACTTTGGCTAAGATGCGATTCAGTTTCAAAGTCTTCTTCATTGCGCCATAGTCACTGTTTAGCAACAATAGCATTCATTCTAGATATTTATTTGTGATGACATGTACTGTGACGGTTCAATCACAATTAGATGGAGCCTTAAGGTTTTCATCAATGATTTCCTTTTACCTTGCTGGCGAGTAAAAAATCAGTCTTGTCAAGATATTAGACTCCGATCTGTTCTTCACAAGCTCAGTGTTTCAGCTTTCATTGATGATAATTGCCACCCTACCTACAGTAAATAATTTGAAGTCATTTAACTGCAACGAGAAGAGTCAGCAGCAAAATCTAACACAAGTGCAAGTGCTGAGTGAATTGACATTGCCACTACTTACAGATACAGAGATAACTTGCACAGGACTGGATATTAAAAATTTAGGGGCAAGCTCTCAGAAAGGGGCCTCAAACCACCACCAATGCGAAAGGTAGATGTGGGATTACGTGCATAAAGAGTTAAGTTTGTTTCGCATTTCAATTTATGAACTGAATTCAAGAGCATAATACACATACGAAAGGAACAAAAATTTGTAAAGTTTTGCAGCTGGACACTACAAAGCTGCCTCCTTTGGCACATTTTCGCATAATTTTGCTTTGTTTTGGAAAACATATGACTTTCTTCAGAGCTTCTTTAAATGTGGCACAAGGGTGGTACATAAACTTTTTAACTAAACAATGATGCAAAGCTCTCAAGGGGGGAGGCACGGTATCTCTGAAGAAGATGGGCCTGAGGCCGCTGCCTCGTTATCCTGCCTATCTGTCTTGTTGGCAAAGCGCATGTGACTAAAATGAAACTAAATTCGAATTTTTTTCCATTAGGGCTTCAAATTTCGCGGACAAGTTATTGCATTTCAAGAAGTCCGTGATTTGTACAAGTTTAATTACGTGTAAAAATTTAATTACGTCTTTACATGCAGCTGAGCGCGGCCAATAAATTTTGTAATACTGGGGTTACAATTGTGTTTACAGTTTAATTCCATTTAATATTTCAATGAAGTCAGTTAAATTTAGCTAAGTCTCATCAAATAATTTAAATGAAGCAAGTTTAAAGTAGCTGCAAAGGTTTTACAGAATAAGTTGAACATAGCCAAAAGATCTTACGGATTATGAAAAATCCAAACATTTTTTAAATGCGTTAAATACTCAAGCGTTTACGGTTGTCAACTACGCACGTGAATTAATCGCTCAAAAATTAGATGACAACGGAATCCACTTCTATACGCGCGAATGTTTTGTAGAAGGCCTACTTCGGAAGTTAGCGCCTCAGAGCAAAGTCGGTTCTCGGCTTCGACTGAACGTGCTGTGTTGGTGTACATCCGAAGCGTGTAAATGTGTAAATATTAAAACTTTTAACTATAAAAACTTTTAAAACTGTCAATTCAATGAAAGCAGACTTTTTATTTGTCGGCTTAAAGCTGAACACAATTGTTCAGGAGAAAACGCCAGAAACATGCACGTTTTATGGATGATGCTTTAAAAACAAGGAGCACTAAAAACATTTAAATGTTGAAACTCGGTTGTTGTTTGCCTCTCGCTATTAAAATTTCTGGCTACGCGCCTGGTTGCCACTGCTAGTATTTACCAAAGATCTTGTGGTTTGTTTTTGATTTGATCTATGTGGTCTTGTGTTTTTTATTAGCAGTACATTTTATTTCGAAACTGACCAAATTTGAATTGATTATCACAGTTTTTGAGCATAATTATGTCTATTTTAAGCCCAACTTAAAATTAATGTGTTTTCATATTAAAAGCTGTCCTAAGTGCTAGATATCTAGATATAGCACCATTGCATACACTACTTGCTATACCAGCACCACGGATGTAGCCAGGGGCACTTTGCCATGGTAACCAAAAATATTAATTCCATAGTGTTCCTCCCATTTTGCCAATTTTACAAAAAGGTCATACTACGGTTGAGTGAACATGTTGACATCAACGAACGCAAACAATAAAGGCTTGACCCCCCAAAGTTTTTTAGCAAACTCGGTCCCTGGACATTTGGATCATTGCATAGGGTTCCATGAGCAACGCAAACATTTGCGGAAGGTTCCGCTGCAGCATAAAGGTTGAAAAAAACTGTTCTATACTCGTTTGTTTTTATTATGAAGAATATCAAAACATCCAAATAATAACGTTATGATAGTTTATAGGTCTACATAGCGTTGTCTGACAAAATGGTAGATCTTACAAAAAAATTAAACAACATATTGAAAGTTCTGTAAAGGACAATTTCTTTTGAAATGTTGAAATTGAATTGCATATTCAATGATATGAAAGGACCATTTTCAGTTTACGGAAAGATCGTTCGCAGCTTGTAACACATACTGCCATTATCTGCATTATATGCAGAGCAATTCCAAGAATGTCAGGACTTCAGGACGCGATAATTTTAAGTTGCACAACTTGAAACTAGCATTTTGCAATCTAGAATCTTTTCATAAAATTGCTTGCCATCTACATCTAAACTGTACACAGCTTCTAAATTGGCACACGTACATTTTAGTTTTTCACATCCAGGACATTTTCACAAGGCTTTGGACACAGAGCAGAAAGCTAAATTTGCACAGGAAAAGCTAGCTCTAAACAAGACTAACAAATCTCTTTCATGAGTTAAGATCTTTGCTCAACTGGCGCGGTAACGATACTAACTGCTAATTTTTCGAGGACTAACTAATGTTCTCTACCTTAGTCTCTGGACTGAGGCATTGTATTCAGCCTAGTTATCGGACACTAGTGGCCATATCGAAGAAGTTTGGTCAAGTCGGAGCGGGCTGCTGTAGGACCTCAACAACATTTATTTGCGCAACAGTCAGATTCTCACAGAGATTTTGTCAATAATGAAAAAATGATACATTTACGAAGATTTTCTGGATTTGGCAAAATGTAACACACCCCGAAACAATCACACTACGTATGCTGTCCGACCCTCGGACTGTTGTGTAATAGCTTATGTGGCCGTCGGACAAAAATGTTTGAAGACCACTGATATACACCTTCAACAAGCAATCTGTTTGCAGGAAATCTAGTTGAAAACAACCAAACATAGGATCCAGTACTGACAACATTCCTTTTCATCGGAGATTTGTAGTATCAGGCGGTCTTGCGAGCTTTTGTCAGTGCCAAATTGTACATCAATTAAGTACCATTTTTTATTTTTCATTATTTTTTTGTAACCGCTTGCATACAGACAGCCTACATCTCTCACGCCCAGATGCACAATATTGTCGTGCTGTAATTGTACTGAAGAGTCTGGAGTAGACATTTGCATTTCCGCTCGTTTCAAGGTAAATTGTGAAGTTATGCCTCTGCGCAGGCCCACAACCAGAGGGGGGCAATTGTCCACCCCGAAATTTTCCCAAACGTATGTATTTGTTAGGTGGAGCAACAAGTTACATCATTTTACCCCCCCTGAAAATATCAGTTGGTTGCGGACCTGCCTCTGCTCAGTTTCGCAAATTTTTAGTTAATATTGAGTCGTCATAGCAGAGTTGCGCGGGGCCCTAGGCCATGCGCAAATCCGTCACAGGCCATATAATAATCTAAGACCGTATAATAATCTAATAACTTATTTGCATTACAAATTACATCAGGGGTGGGGCCTACTCCTGATTTACATGTAAAATAAGTCATTCTAGGTTATAGAGCTAAAAAGTTTGTCCCCCACGTTAGAACAAAAAATTGCATCAAAACGAAACACCAAGGTAAGCAGATTCTTGATACAGTGGCGGTTCTAAGGGGGGGCCTGGTGGGGCCATGCCCCCCAGTTTTGTGCTTAATTTAACGTTCATGTTCGTTTGACATATACCGCAGATAACTTTCAGCCAGCAAAATTTTAAACGATTTGGAGACTCTGGCGACGGTTCTGACGATATTCACAAGCCTATGCTGGGTTTGATAGGTTTAATCATACCAATTCCGTCTTCATTACAACGGAAAATCACCATGCAGGAGAAACATATATTGGCCCCCTACTTTTTTCTTGGACCTACAGAGTCCCCAGGGCCGGCCTTAGCAAGTGCGGGACCCGATTGGAAGGACTTCTGCGGGGCCCCACTCAGTGGCATGTGCACAAAGTTTTGAGGAGGGACAAAAAGTCGTAGAAATCATGATTGATGTGAAAAAAAGGCCTGAAAAGGGTAATGCCAAGCTAAAGGTGTCTGGGAGTATTCTCCCCGAGGCAGAGACTTTCTATGTCCGCATCTCCGTAACACTCAGTAAATCCAAGAGTTTCTACATTCAACCTCCTCTTCGGCCGTGTACCTACTGAGAGGTACGGAAGACCAATTGGCCATGTGTTAAATGAAATTAGCAACGGTGCTTGATATAATCATCCAGAAAAGATAAGATATAACAGCTTGCAATAAAAATCAACAAATGAAAAAAATGTGACAACATGACATCACGCATAAACTACAATACAGCCTTGTATGATAATGCTTGAAACAGACAGATGGCCTGTGGATTCGGTTCCCCAGCCAAAGTACTTTTGGATGATTACTGCTGCGGAGCAGAAGTCAAAAACTTTTACATGGAGCCGGAGCCTGAAATTTGGGTTCAGGTTACACATCCCAAGTTGTGGAGCAAGCGAGTTAACAAACCTGTTTTCCGTATGTGTACGTAATTATCCTCGTTTGCAGGGGCGTCGGAAGGGCGCCTTGGACCCCCTGGGTTTTGAAATTTAAAAAATGATTTTCTCTTAGTTTCGAGTTGGTTAAATAAAGATTAACCACTCTTGGCCCCCTTGGAAAAATGCTTTTGACCACCACCTGAAAAAATCCACTATTGTACCCCGCGGAAAAAAATCCTTCCGACACCCAAGCTCAAACGCATCATCTCGCGACACCTCATCTATGATGATGGATTAATACACTTGTACAAATAAGACCATGATTTTCAGTTTTCAATGATGGACCAAATCATAGCTGAACTGGAGCTCGAGGAAAACACTTTAGATGCCTGCAACAAGAACTACATAGCCTAAAGCAGGGCTGTGGAGCCGGAAATACAATTTTCTGAAAAAATGCATACCGCTATTACAAGACCGACCATGCAACACACATTTGCAATTACGAACTAAACCTAATTTTCAGAAGTGGCAGTAACTGTTGAAACAGCAACAACTACCAAGTACGAAACGCTTTCAACTGAAACAGAAAACAGCATCCACATTCTCTGCCCTAAACTAGCTGCTNTTAAAAACCATACACGTCGAAAAACAATGACCACTGTTACGAGTCCAGAACGAATGTGATGAATGAGGATGTTAAAAAAACTCGCAGTTCACTTTGATTACACTTAGTTGGCAACAGGCCCCAAGCTTGAGAAAACTGTGGACCCCGCGGCCCTACAAACGCAGCTTCAATAGAAAGTGTAAGCTTGCGTAGGTTAGCTAGGTCTAGGGCCGGGGCCCCCTTCGAAGCACACGGCTAAAGGCCGGCCCTGAGTACGCCCCCCAGTTTTTTCATTCTAGAATCGCCACTGTCTTGATACAAAAGTCTCCCTCGCTGCTCATCTTTCTCTCCCTGTAAATAACATGCGTACCGTACTCGGTTGCGTTTTTCATCATAAGATCGAAGTAGAGTCTTCGCAGCCCGCCCATGATAGTGAAGAGATTTACCACCACGCCTGCTTGTAACAGAAGTACAGACGTTGCGTGGCAAACAATCATCTTTATCAACCGTGGAACGCGTCCTCTACTTTTAAACTCTAAACGTAACGAACTCTGGAACTACCGCAGGTACTCTTTTCGGTTGTGCGAGTTAACGCCGCTCCTTCATTGTGCTTCATTCCGTCGCGGAGGTGCACTGGACGTTGCAATGTTTATATTCCGACGTTGCAATGTTTATATTCCGAAGTATTTGAACAACACATATCATAATTACGCTTCAGGAGTCTATTTTATTGAAACGCACTTCGGTACACAAGAAATTTCACTCTTTCTTCGGGACCGGATGTCGTTTATTGTGCTTCTTTGCGAAGCGCATGTTTTTCAAAAACTTTGGATCCACCTACAAAAACACAGGCAATGATGAATTATACATTCCATACCACGTGAAGAAGAAAATTACATGCTAAACCAGGGGTCGGGTCTCCCACTCAAATTGCTCCGAGGGCCAAATGAGGGCTTGTAAGTTACCCGAGGGCCGCACTATGACGCTGACGCAACAATGGCGGTTCCTGAACCTTATTAGAAACACCATTTACATCTTATTTCCTGCGAAAGGTATCATGTGTTATAGGCTAACCATCTCTAGCCTTCTCTACGTTTGTTTAAAAGGAACTTGTTCACTCGCTAGCCCGAGCACTTGAATAAACTAAATAATGCAAATGTTAAAATCATTTGAAAATTCCCACAAAGCATCGCGGCCCGCACACAACGCCACGCGGGCCACATGCGGTCCGCGTATTTGAGACCCCTGTGCCAAACGAAAGAGAGCGAAGTCGTCGGTAGAACTGCTTTCATGTAAGGGACAAAAAGATTTGGATTGTCGCAAACCGAATGAACGACAAAATGGAAGCCCAGTGCCCTGGTCCAAAAAGCACAAACACTGAAGATCGTAACATGCAGAAAGTATTCGGAAAACTCAAAAAATCGCTCTTGCGTTCGACTAGACAGCAACTTCACTGAATGGAAGAACACGAGTGGATTTTTATCGCAACAGATTACAACAAAATATGAGAAAATCACTCTCCTGAGCACTTTAACGGGAATACGCCAGTTGGCATGGGTCATTGAAAGTTTACCTAAATCTATCATCGCATCACAGTAGTTGAGAAATGAAAATACGTAAGAAATTAATCTGCCTCAATGGAGTCGCGACCGTACAAATGCACCTTTTTCAGTTCATTAACTGTAAAATCGCATAACAATGACGAAATATCGGAACAAAGAAACACTAAAGACATCTCGAGTATTGCAAATACCACAGAGGTATTTATATTTTTCGTAACCATCGTTAGATCATAGGCACAGGGTATCCAAATTCAAAAGTAGATCCACGCTCTAACCAGGGAAGAGAATCCCCAACTGCAAAAAAATGTTTTGGACATAGTATTACAAACTTTGGGTCCTCTCAGAAAACTCTTGGCCCCACTGGTGTCCCAAGCTGGTTACGGGCTTGCCTCTAACCAAATATATGACACGAAAGATTTGCGCATGTTAAGGCCAAACTACACTGAGGACGAGCCAGAAGTTGCCAGGCGCAATCTTTGTTTCTTTTATTGCGTCCAGGAGTTGCCGTGCCGAGCCGTGAACGGCGCAGAATTATGACCGAATTGACTTATTTTATGTTTATGCAGCTCAGTTAAAAAAGCTACTACAAGTACGTCTTTTTTTGAAAGCAAAACGTTGATGTTGTGCGAAAGAAAAGAAAAGGCTATGGCTGCGACGGCTGTTGCGGATTGTAGCTGTTTCTTATTTTTGATTTCTTTCGATCTTTTTGTCTGTCGTCTGCTTTTTGCCAAGAAATGGGTTCTCCGCTTGAGCGACGTATCGCATAACTGGCACTTGGTGCGGCGCGACAATGCTTGCAGTCAACTTTGATCGGATCCCATTGCCATTGTAAGTAAATAACCAATATCATGCAATACAAGGGATGCCAAGCCGGAGGAGTGTAGACAAAGCAATGGGTGAATGAAAAGCACAAACTAGCAAAACACATTCATGAAACAAAATCCTGCGCATTGTGCAACTACTTGTTTTTCTATTTGCTTTGTTTTGGCCGCGGAAAAGGTTTCTGCCAGGCAGCAAATTGCGGGTAAGGTCCAATGATTTTGACAATAAACGGCTGGCAATATTTAGTTAAGCGCAAATTCCAAAATACCGTCGATTGAACTCTTGTTCATAAATACAATAGTTTCAGCATTGTTTTTTAAAAAGTGCAAGTTGCAACAAACCAATTCTTAAACTCAACCAATTTTGAAATCCATCCACTGGCAACGGCACCGTCTACGTACATTGGTTTCCACGACTGAAACTTACCCCTTTCAACGATGGATAGCGATTTGTTCTAGGCTTCTTTATGCCATTTTTGTGATACTTTCTGTCTGCGAAAGTAATGGAAATATCAATAAATGTACCTATTAAACCATTCCGGGAACAGTAAGCAATCCAAGGATCAAATACCGAAAAAGTAGTACTTGCGAAAAACGTCTGAAATTCCAAGACCTATGCGAACTCCTGGGAGCAGCAGCGCTTTTTCACGTGTGGCAGCTCCGATTCACAGTGCTCAGTTTCTGGCTGTAGAACTTTTCAAACGGAAGTGTTATAGACCGGTACATAACTATGCTGATTATTTCGAAGAACCTGGCGTCGTTCTGCACAACTTAACAAATGTTTCCGGATTTTTACTAGTTTTTCCGTGACTTTTCGACGGCTTTGAGGTGGAAAACCGTAACGAACAATCGCTATACACCAAAACCGAGGGCGTGGCGTTCGTCAGAAAAATCAATATCACTGGAGCAAGACACCCAAGCTTTTGGAAAAGGTAGTGTCTAAAGAACCGTATCTGGTTTGCCCTTTCAAAGGAATAAAAGACCGCATCCGGTTTCGTAAACCTTATCTGGCTTTGTGCCACATGTAAAGTTANGTTCGTGACATTAGCAGTCCCGTGAACGTGGTCGAGTGGGAAGTTTCTATTCCTGCCGTGCAAGGAGTCGTCGGTTCGGTTGCACATATGACACTGTGTTATGACATCCGGTTATGTTTTCAAAATCTTATCTGGGAGCCCTGCTAATGTACTTTTATGAAAAATTTCGAGAACCAGACACGGGTTGAAGTTTACGGTTTTCGGTTATATAAAAACGTTTCCCCGCACTGATCCACACAGAACCCTTCTGCACTCTGATCTTGTTTTTTTTAAAAAAAAACATGACTAGTTCGAGATATCATTAAAACCAAGGTTGTTGTAGTTCAATTGAAAAATAAGCTTGAAGTAAAAAAGAACATGCAGGAAGAAAAAACGTGTTAGTTCTTAGAGGTCTTCAAAACATTAGAACGCAATGATGGATGAGTGTTGAACACTTGGGAAAATAACGTACAGCATACGAAAAAAAAGACAAAACTTGGAACATCGACTCGATTTATTTCGCACATACTGTCTTCGTAATCGTTCTCAATTGCGTTTTGTTGGGGAGGTGGCGTTCGGAGAGACTTTGCCTGCTCCAAAATACGCCTATGTTTGTAAAATGCTGATGAATACACGGATTATCCGAAAACAGGAGTTACGAAGTTATCTAAAACGAAGCTGTGCAAAGCAACAACATATTAATTGGCAAAATTTTCATACTTTGATTGTGATTAGTATGGTTCTTGGACTTCGCCATGGTTCAAGCGTGTAACGTTGACCTAAACAAAAATAATATTGATCAACTTAAGCCAACGATGCCTGCAAAATGGCTGCACGAAAAAAGCAAACTCTAGGCAGAAGTACGGAATTGACAAATCTTTATTTTACATGGAAATGCAAACTGAGAATTTATTCCATATTTATACATCTTCATGAATCTTTTTTAATTCAACAGCAACTCAGTGCTTGCAGCTTTCATCAAAATCGAAAAACATGGTTCAACCAGACACGATAATTTTTAATTGAATGTACCATTTGCACTTTTTAAACAAATTTATATTTTCGCAATGTACTATGCACTTCAGGCAGTGGTTAAATCCACCTTACCCATACTGTTTTCACATCAATATTAAGTTTCATTTGCGAACATTACAACTGCCAAGGCTTTGTAGACAAAATATCACTACAGTTAAAAGTCAAAACACCAAGCCAATGCCGCTTAAGTTTCAAACACATTTTATCAGTATTATTACCCTCACGTAACCACTGCCATGATTGGTGTGCTCTATTAAACTTTTGATTGTTGGTGAAAGCCAGGACCTTTTACCACAACCCAAAAGATAGGCTTTACCACAAATTGAGTAATCAATATTAGGCACTTGTATTTGTACACTTATCCATCTGAGCATAATGGAAAGTAGAAACGGTTGTGCATTAGTACAGTCCTTCCTGTTCCAAAATTTTAGACTGATGTCATGAATCAGGTCACCGTAGTGGATTTCCTGTATGCAGCACTCGCTAGCAGATAACTGCTTTTCATACTAGATATTTCAACACCATCTGGTTGGATTGGCGTAAAAAAATAACCTTTTCATTGAATAATGTCGGATCTCTATGACCAAGCTCATGTCTGTAAAATGACGTATTATTTTCGAATATTTTCCAAAACTCAGTTTGTAGTGCGGTTAGCAAAATTAAAGTTGATTTCATTCTTTAACAATAAAACTTGTGGGATTGAAGTATGAAATGTAATGAGTTCAGTGTTGCCACTCTGTTTTCACGGAAAAGTACTGGATTTCATGATAAAAAACACTAGATTCACAAAAAAAATACTAATTACAAAAGCAAACTTACACACAGTGAAAGTGCCCAGAAAATGCGTTGCAATGTCAACCATAGACATTGTGCAACTCATTGTAAACCAGAGACAAAGAAAACGGGAGATAGCAGCAATGCTTATGTTTTTTTGTACAGGTCACTGAAGCTTTTAACAGATGACCAAGTGACTTCGCACCGGTTTACCTCAAAACATATGAATATTGTCTTGTGTAAATCAAGATTTAATTAGGTAGACGAAAAGCGGAAGTGCTAAATAGCCTTATAATAAATACTACGGCCAAAGCAAACGATACAACTGACATCTTGCAAACGTTTCGATAA
>JGI24021J15306_10008390_pt1 | contig 12708 bp, 6 predicted proteins | sample Ectturendosymbi1_FD_15306 | JGI IMG/M metagenome (IMG submission 15306) | reverse complement strand
GAAAAAAACAACCCGCCGCTCACGGTCGACGCAGATCAAGGAGAGCCAGGGCGGAGTGGCCAAACTCGAAGATTCGCTGAGCAGCGCACAGCAGCAGCTTCGCGTCGCTCGCGACGAGATTAACGATTTGAAAGACGCGGTCGCTGAAAAAGGCCGACTGCTGCTGAACGCGCAAAACCAAGAGAAGATGCGGCTGAAAGAGGCAAGTGCTTGCTGCGGTGCGGGCGCTTGGACTGCGCAGCTCGCTGACGTGTTGTGTTTTAGTGATTTGTGTAGTTTGTTTGCATGCAATCCTGCTTATAATTAAGCTCCATGCAGTTTATGAAATAATGCTATAATTGTTTCAAAGCTGTTTGCAAAAGCCCCACAGGTTTTCTTAACGACGTTGTACAAGTGCAAGCATAAGTTTGTTGGTGATTGTAACAAAAATCGTAAAGTTTGTGAGCGCGTAAATTGAAACACGTTTTTTTTTAACCGAAACGTTTTTATTTTGTTCCGATCTCTGTCCACATGCAGTCACTTTTTCGGCTGTATTTAGAGTTGGCGCGTAAAGTTTCTGTTGATTTATTTTTGTTGCCGAGTTTTAGGAGTTGCAAAAACTTCAGGGAAAATTTTTTTCAGGGGTGAGCACTGAAAATAAGCCACGTATACAGAATCTTATTGAAGTGACGTCAAAACGTACATGACGTCACCGAAAAGTATAGGCCGTTAATACGAAAAGCTTGTAAGGTCATAAACTCGTCACAAGATCAAGTTAACAAACAAACAAACCAGTTCTTCTCCGATGCAGATTGCACGATACGAGGACAATCTGGTCGCTCTCCACCAAGACCTGGATGCTAGCCAGCAGCAATACAAAGACTGCCACAAGCAACTGCTTGAAGCCGTTCAGAAGCAGAACGACCTCAGAATGCAGGTGAAAAAAGCTAAAGGAATTGGCTATTTGTGCAATCCAACCCAGCTTTGTAGAAAGGCAAAGTTCTGAGTCTACAAATTAAATTGTCATCGTGAATTTTGTCGGCCTGATTAAACGGTAAATCGGCGATTTTTCGTCTGAAAGACCTTTTTTAAACCAAAGATTTTGACGCTAATAACATCTCAATACAATTTTGCGTCCAAGTGTTCTCACTTTTAGGGATTTTGTCCCTAGGTTGGAACTTTTGACCCTTTTTAGGGATTTTCGGAAAAGTATGAAAATGTGTAAAATGAACTATTTTAGTTTATTTTGCAAATCACTTGTGGTTCTGTTTTTAACATTTATCATGGCACTCCGATTTTATGCTGCACCACCACAGATTTAGGGATTTTTTGGCACTGTTCTAGGGATTTTTGGACTTGCATTTGTGAGAGCCCCGTCCGAATCTTCACTTTTTCCAGGTATCGTCCATCGAAGGCACCAACCAGGAGTCTATGGATCAACTGGGGCAAAGTACGAAAGAAAACGTCAACCTGAAAACCGAACTGCAGAAAGCGTGGCACGAAAATCAGGCGCTCTCGCAAGAGGTACGACTGAAAACCAGGTCCCACAACGATGCTTTGACTTTTCTTTTCATCGTTTGCTCGTAGTTCCATGATGCTCCGTGCCTCGTATGCTTATGTCGCTCGCTATACGACCAACGCTGCAGTATTGGGGGTGAGCGTCGTTGGAAATATCAGTAAACTTTTTTGTGTCTCTTGAACTGTTTAGAATACTGACTGGCTCCGCACGTTTGAAACCACGGATTCATATTCGATCCATTTGTGAAACGTACCTTTGACCATAGACGTAGCCAGGGGGGCATGCCCCCCAATTTTTGGAACGGATAGTCATTTTGTGCTTTGAGAGGCGGTATCCCAAACAAAATAGTGTTATTTGCCTAAAATCAGCATTTTGGCTCCTCCGAAATTTTTCAGCTGGCCACGCTTCTGCCTTTGATCCTTTATGTTGTGAATACTGAATAGCATGCGATCTATCGATACCACCTGAGTATCTTATTGACAAGCAATGGTCACTGGCATATTAATTCGCTTTGTTCAAGAGCAAGTGTAAAAGTAATTCTCCACAGGAGACGTGACTATCTATTGTCGACCCATGATTCCTATTCCTCAACTAGGATGCACAGCAGTCAAACACTTTCTCAGCCAGCAGAGCCGTTAGAGCTTTACACTGTCTTGAAGTTAGCAAGTCGGTGCTTGCTGCTTAGAGGTTGAAGGTGTGCAGGCGTTGCTTGGCTCCCAAACAATCTGAATGATGCTGCGACATGACTACTTGAAATTTCCCTGTGAAGCGTCTGAAAATCCCTGCTCGTTTGCTCTGATTTATCAATTGCTTTGACCGCCGTCACATAGTCGGAATGTTTTACTGAAACTTCACGAATACAACCTGTCGCGAAAAAGCAATTGAGTTTGCTTGTCTGGATGCATCTGTCGATCGCAGGATTTGATCTGTCTCGAATGTCTGCAATTTATGTGAAAAGCAAATGATGCAATAAATTCCTTCTTCAGCAACAACGTGTGCGCAGCCGTTTGAAACATGTCTTAACTTAAATGATCCGAAGCGCTTCTGAACACTTGAGTCGCTCTGGAGTTCATCGCAGCCGAGTTTTGACTTTTTCTAATTTTTTCAAAAGGTCGGAGCTTATGAAGACAAGCTTCGCAAACTGCGCAACGAGTTCAGGAAAGTTCAAAACTTGAACAAGGAGGCTGAGGAGGAAGTGCTCAACTATACCAGAAAATTGGAGGTACGCACTTTACGAGCTAAACGTACAAGCGAGTTTTGCCCAGCTTCGATCGTTTCTGTAAAGGCTGCTTCGCCGCCTTACCTGACGACTTGAGGCATTCGCTGCTCTGCAGATCGTTGTCGATTGACAAACGTTTAAGAGCGAAGATCCCTTCGTTGCAGCTTCTTGAAGCATTTTTTGAACTGACTCTCGCTTGCGCGCAGGAAATGTCGCGGGAGTTGAGCGAGACGCACGAGAAGCACAGGATCAGCGTCGCCGAGATCGCCAAGAAGGAGGAGCAGCTTGTTGTGCTGAAGGTACGAAGCCAAGTGCGTCGCGGCGGCGGTCAACTGGTGGCAGTGTATTTTTATAAAGTGTTTTGAGAGACCGAAGCGATCTCTCAAAATACAGTAGAACCTCACTGTATAACCATTACCTAAATACACCCAAACGTCGCTTTACACCCATCTCGGCATTTAGATAAAACAGTTGCGGTCTGTTAAAATGCCTTTGCGAACATCAAGCCCAAACCCTTAAACCCCGACTGGTGGACTGGTGGTATCGATTCGAGTCTCTTGCTCACTTACCGTATCGTTGAATATCAACTTTGCTGTTTGTTCTGTATGTTATAAACAGAGTGTAATGGTCCCTGATGTTTATTTCCAATCGCGAGAAAAGCGGGAAGATGTGCGTATAAAGTACCCTCAGTAGTTTGCTAGGGAAGTATGCATTGAAATGGCGATGGGAAATCGCGCTCAAGCAGTTTGAAGACCCATGCGTCCAAGTCTCATTTGAGTCGAACTATGTGTCAACCCCCCGCTTCATACCCCCAAGTAACGAAAAAGTATGCTTTTTGAGTATTTATTTCAAGATATTGACGAACTTTTTGTAACGACCAGACAGGTTTCTGTTGCTTGGACTTCTCACTTGCTGGGAATAAGGTTGCTCACTGGTGGTCTACCACCGGCAACAGGCCACGAGCTGTACTGTCCCATGCTGCGTTGTTTGTTTACGAAATTATTTCTTGCCTTTTAATGTGCTGTGGAAGATCTAACAAATTCTCGTCCGCACACACAAGCCATCATCCTCGATTTGACCGCGTTTGTCAACAGGAGTAGAAACTGTTTTTTGCCGCCCCGTTGACAATAACGTTAGCGGGGCTGGAGTGCTGCGGTGTTTTTAAAATATATTTTCAATTGCATTTTTGCCTTTTTTTCGACTTATGTTAACGAATGTAAAGTCCACGGAATGTTAACACCAGATTTTTTTATGTACGGTCGACTGCATTACTTCATAGCTTTTCGAAATGCTGAGTCTCTTAAACAACAAAAAGGACTGACGCGTCCTAGTTGCGGGAACCAGAAGTCGCAATCATGTTGCCCCATAAAAATTACCGCGGAAAACCAAGAATCTAGCAGCAATGGCACCGGTGAAACTTCCAGCACCCAAATTCCACGGTGCCGATGGCAGACCGTAAGCTAGCTGGTATCGAAGTGCCGTAGAAGTATATTGGCGCCAATCGACCAGTGGTACCTTCGGGATCCCATTTTAGTCAGGGGCAGTTTGGTGCCACCTGTGCTTTCTCTTGTACCGGAACTTGCTCTTCGCCCCCAGAAAACCCTCCCGCTATGATTAGCCATTGAAAGATTTGTTGGTCTTAATTTGAACGCTTGCCTCACACTTCTTTCGCAGGTCGAGCTTTCGACTTTGAAGAACAAACACAGTCGAGTCGCTGAAGAATGCGAACAAAACAAGCACATGCTCGACACTGTGCAACGAAAGCTGTCGACCGCAAACCTGCAGGTTCGATTCCCCGCTGGGGGTGTTTCGTGCGCTCGCGTCTGAATTCAGGTGTTTCGCTTGTTCTGCTCTGTCTCAAAAACTGCTAAAAAACTGCTACACAGTTTCCTTTCTGGCGAAAAACAGCCCTGCGTGACCGTTGCGCTGTTGATTACATTGATTACGCGCAACTGCTTGTTATCCCGAAAGAAGTGTCGTTACATGATGCCATGCATTGGCTTGAATCAGCGCAGACAGAGGGCGCATTCGTGTCGACCCAAACCAGACTTGTTGATGCTGAGGAATGGTTTGGTTGGTGGCTCTCGTCGTCATAATACTGCGACACCATCTTGAGGGGAGTAGAATCGGTAAATCTTGCTGAAAATTTTTAGCGAACAGCGCAGTAAATGCAAAATGTTTGTGCGGGGACACTCACTCCCGACTCTCACCCGGTGTGCGAACCCCTGAGTGCATTAATTGTCTCGCGCACCTCCCGAACCGCGTCTGTTTGCAGTGAAATATCTTTCGCGTAACCAGGCCACTGTTGGCAAAATCTGGCCCACGTTGGTAGCACCGTCAATTCACGCGCAGCTGCATTACTTTAGTCCTCCGGTTTTCCGGTTCCCGAACCTGATCGTCAACGCTTCAGCGCGCTTCTCTTTTGTCCCCAGCTGGAGGCGCTGAAGAAAGATCTCGAGCAGTGTCGAAGCGACAACAGCCAGCTGCGCACGGAAAGCGAGGCCGTGGTCGACAACGTCAACATCTGGGTTCGCGAGCAGAAGCAGAACAACGAGCGAATGTCGGAGCGCTTGCGAGGACAAAGCAAAGATCTCAGCGACACGATCGCCGAGCGGGAGTGAGTTGCGAAAAGAGCGCAGTTGCCAGTGGTGTGGTGCATCTCACCGTCGCTAGCCTAGAAGCCTTGCGCTACTCTCTTGATAAGTTCTACCTGCTTAAGTTAGACGTTAGGCTTGTGAGGGTGGCGCAGAGGAACAGACCGTTGACAATGTCCATATTAGGGTTGTGCAACCCGTGGCCTGCGGGGCAAAAGTGACCCGGGACCTGAAGTTTTGTGGCCCGCGGAAAGGGCCAGATTCTAAAGCAAGCATTACGGTTTTTAAAGGGTATTGCCAATCTTCCGCAGGGTTGCCAACCTGTCTTCAAAAAAATCAGACCTTGTCCCAAAAAAAGCCAGATAGCAGTTTTAGGACATATACACATAAAATACGCGTAGCCGAACACAAACTAGACATTAAAACTCGTCAGAAACATCAATATAATGTAATCCAATCTTAGAAGCATTTTCTTTCCCCATAATTACACTGTTTTACGTTTGTTTCGTATCAATAACATCGATTGATTTTTAGAGCAACAGTAAAACCTTTGCAATATTCTGTGCACCCTGCATGGTCATGGACTCTCGTCAGAAGAGGTTTGTAATGAATATGCAGCTCAGACAATGCTTTGCCAGAACCAAGCCTGTCCGACTGGAAAAAGTCAGATTTTGTCTGGCTTTTTTTTATTTCCAAAAAAAGCCAAACTGGCAACTCTGATCTTCCGTGGGTGACAAGCGAGTTGTCTTAAGCGCAGAGCGTGACACACGTAGCTGTGGCCCGCGGACCAAACTGGCTATGCGTGTTTGGCCCGGCAGTGTTGCATGGTTGCACGCCTTGCTACCACCCATCGATCTCCTCATGGACGGCACTGTTCTGGGCGATGAGACAATCGAGTGGCCGCTCAACACCTGCACCGAGATCTAGTACGGCCTAGCAGTGGATTGAAAGAACTGGTTCAAAAGATGAAGAAGAAAGTTAGATGCCCTTACTTAAACGAAAAAATAACACTCGTTGGTTTTGAGAGCGCGTTGTCAAGCAAAATGTCAGCCCCGTTATTTTTTGATTGCGACACGGATGCTTGGTCTTCTTTCTTTTAATGGAAGCCTGACCTATGACTTTTAACCCGCATGACACCAGGGTTTTAAAGAATAAGTTATTTGCCTAATCTTCTATCAAAATCATCGGGGCTCTGCTTCACCAGCAGTTTCAGGTGCGGGATAGCCAGTCTCTTGTGTTTAGACTCAAACTTCCTATTTAAAACTTGCCTGTCGTTGCTGTCTGATCAAGGTCTCATGATAGTAAATTTTTAAGTCTTGCCAGCAGGCAGGCTGCGAAGCATTTTCAGCAAAATCACATCAATTTGACTCGACTCCAGTAATTATCGAAATACTCGCAACCCGTCCCCGCTCAGCNCGTCTCACAAACACAACGCAAACCTGCCGCAAACAGCTGATGACATCACTGCCGCATCAATAACCTGAGGGTCTTGGAGTGGGCCCGCTATAATCCCTACCGTGACCGCAATCCTGTAAAAGTGACCTTAGGAATGGCACAATTCAGTCCCAAGCGCACACTGTCCAGGTCACAAGCCTGCTCGGCTGGAATTTCGCCAAACCGCTGTCGGAGAAATGCGCGTTGCGCAATTTGCGTTCATGGCGAGATCCTTGACCAGCTGGAATTGCATTAGTAGGATCAAGTGATGACAGAGTCGTTCCAATTCTTTGCCCCTTCACGCTCTGTTTTGTTTTCAAAGCGATAAAAAGAGCGAACCTTTTTTTGCTTCGAGTGTAACAAGATTATTAATAAGTTGGAAGCGAAAGCTGAGCGTAGCGGATTTAACGCGATGTACAGTACGGGTATGTACCGGCGACGTTTTGCCTTTGTGTTTTCACATTTACACGTGTTCTTTTTTCCAGTTCTTGTTTTCCACTGCCCCTGCACCCCCATAGCCTTCCAACCTTTGGATTCTGTTCGTTTTGCTCTGACCTTAAAAATGCAGTTTGCAACGGTGACAGAAGTTTTATTTTCGTAAACAGTGAAAACGGCGTTTACGACACTCAGGATGGGTATTTCTAGCGACGTAAACGATATGCGTTTTGCATATAACGCTACAGCCGTCAGGTTTGGTCGCGAACAACGAAAAGCTCAAAAGCGCACAGACATGCAGTGAGGTACATGCAACATTGTAGCAGCCGTTCGGCACCGGTAAGGAAACCCATTCCTTCTCAGTTTGTTGGTCATATAATTCTTACTTGGATGCGATGTTTTTATGCAGCAAAAATGCCGTGCTATCGCAAAATCACCGTTTCGTTTTCTCAGATTGAAGCTTAAGCATCATCAAAACTTCTATATTTCGGAACAGTGAGCACGGTTTTAAGAACAGTGGATATAAATAGAAAATCAGGCGCAGTGTGTCCCCGTTATTTTGATGCTTCTATTTAAATAACGGCACTTCTCACGTTCCGCTGGATAAACATACGCAATGACGTCATTCAAGTTAGTTTTCCGGATGTCGAAGCTACGAATCACCAAAAATTCCCACCTCGCCCAGCACCGGCGAAGAGAAACAAGTCTTAAGGCTTTGCATATTTTAGGCGTTTTTCGACTTTTTTTGTTGAAAAAGAAACAAACAACACGACGGACGGACACAGAGTCTTGAGAAACTGCGAAAGCATCAGCGCAAAAGAAGTATAAGTTAAGCTCAGTTGACATCTGTGAGCGCGTGTGTGTGGGCGCAGACAGATCGCGCTACTTCTTGTTCGGCTTCTTAGCAGTCTTGGCCGACGCTGCCGCTCGCTTTTCCGTCGCTTGCGTTTCACTTTCGGCCTCGGGCGGCTCAACAACGATGGTCAGTGACCCGACGTCCTGGCCTAGGTCGCCTAGGCGCCGGTGGAAATCGCTGCGGTCGTCGATTATCTGCCGCACAATGAAGTCGACTTGAAATGTCGCAACAAACTTGATTGCACGGACAAGAAGGGATGGCCGTCGTCCTTGTTCAACGTATATACTGAGAAGTACACGCCTTTGCGCTTACCAAGCCGGCGAGAGTTACCTTCTGCAAAGTCTTGAGTATTTCCGTGTCGCCTAGCAACGTCTCGGGTCGTGTGGCTCCCGGCGCACTGTACAGGGCCTGTACGATCCTCGAGCGAAGACGCTCCAGGCGCGATTGGTTTTGTTCGTTCAAAACCTTGGTCGCCTGCTCTTGCCGACGCAGCTCTTCCAGTTCGTTCGTAAGTTCCTGAACCTGCGTGACAAAATATTTTCTGACTCTGGCGTGAAATCAGAGCTACGTTAAGTTCGATGTGACTGGGCGTTACGTCACGTGTCCTGAGTGTGCAACCGGAAAGTACTTCAAGAATGTGGTGGTGCAGAAGCAACAATAGAGTGAACCTGGTCGAGCGAGGAATCTGTATTGTTGCTTGCCCGTTGCAGTTGCAGACTTGGCGTTCGCATCTTTCATAAGCAGCTGAAAATACCGCTTCCGAAGCGTCAACTTAAACAGGGCAGCGGAGGTCATACCTGGTTTTGACTTAGTTGTCCGCTTTCGAAGTATTGCTTGTTCTGACGATTTGCGCGTTTCAGCTCTTTGCCTTGCCTCTCTATTTTCTCCGATTGTTTCGATATTCGGCGTTGAGCTACGTCCAGTTGACCCTTGACCTGTAAGATATTCCGTTGTTTTCGTGAAAAACACGTTTATGTCGCACAGTCGCCAAATGAATTACATCAGAATATACACAAGTTAAAACAAAACATGTAAGTTGGACGCTTCTTGAAACTAATTCGTTTGCCATGTACGAATGTGAGCGCTGTTATCAGGACAGTGGGACCGTTTGCTTTTGAACCACATCAGCTCCGATCAGAACTCGCTCGCAGCACCAAGTTCAACAAAACTTTACTTGAGTTATGATGGTTCGATTATTTTTTTATCAATATACATTCCTCTTCAGAAACTTCAAATTTTTTTGTAAAATAAGAGACTTAAACGGCGAGCTCAACCAGGACTTCGTTTACGTGTCGTTCACTCACGTCTCTAAGTTCTCGCTCCATCATCGACATGATCTCTTCGTGCTTCTTCTCCTCCTTCAAGTTGGCGAACTTGTGCGAAAGCGCTTTGACTTCGGCGTTAGCTTCCTCGAAAGCAGTGGTCATTTTTGTCAGCGCCGTGTTCAGCTTGATGATCCTGTGTTCTTTTGCGCTGACGTCGCTTTGCAGGATCTGCACCAGGCCTCTTGATAGGTTGAGCTCGTTTTCAGTCTCCTTGAGATTTTCTGTGATAGAGATATGTCAGTTGTAGGTTATGTTTGCATTCTTTTGACAGTGTTTTCGCATCTGGCAGTGGCCATGCTGCCGTTTTGGTTTTGATCACACAGGCGTGGATTTCTCGCACGTTGCAAAGGCATCCGTCATTGCGAGCTTTTTGTGTTGAAATTTATGGGTAGCAAACGAATCGAATGTAAACATGCTAAACAGACTCGGAGCTGTTTCCTATTTTCTAATTTAAAATTTCTAATTTGAAAACAACCTAGTTTTCTAGAAACATGTTAAGAAAAGCGTATTATAATGAGAGTGGCACACAATATAAATTTTGCTAGAGCAAAAAAATAGCAGTTTAGAAACATTTTCGAGTTTTGCCGAACAACTGCATTATTTGCCAAAACAGCGTTCGTGAAACCTTGCAGCTGTTCAATCGTGTTGTCCTTTTCTTCGATCTGATCCTTGAGTTCAATGATTATTAATTCGGACGGTCGCCGATCAGGCAAAGGAAGGTTCAGTTCACGCCGGTGCTCGTCGAGCTGCTCCTGCACGTCCAGCAGGTAACCGTCGAGTGTGCCGAGGTGACTTTTCATCCGACGCGTTTCTGGGATCTTCGCTTCGTCGTCCTAAAGTGGAAACGCGCTTGAGCATTGGGCCGTGGATTTTTACGCGTTGCCATGGCAACTACCGATCCCATGTTCGCGCGGCACGGTTTTGATTTCGCCGCGGAAATATTACAAGGGGTGGAAAGTGCGAAAGACCGCAGCGGCTGGGCTGCAATGATTGCGCGCAAAATTTCAGTCGTCAGAGCGTCTTGCTTGTTCTGCCCTGTGCTTTGCTTTGGACTGCAAAGTCTGGCTCGGACGTGCGGGTTCGCGTTCCTAGCCACGGTACGTGCATTTCATAAAGACAGTCGTTTTGCAATCGCGCACTCTAAATCGCGCAACGAGCAAAACCGCGCAACGATACAGTTTTTAACGTAAGCTCAGCCAAAGTGAAGGAAAGCATTTCCTTCGCCAGGTGTAGCAAGCATTTCAGCATTTGATCGCGACGGGGCGACGTGAGAGCCTGACGGGAGGCATGCAAAGCTTCTGCGCGAACGTGCGCTTTGTCCGGGAATTTCCCGAAGATACACAGCCGTCAAGTGCCCTGTCATACTTTCAATTTTGAAGTACTGGAAGCGAACGTACCGAACTGCTGTTTTCGGACAGTGTCGTATCGATTTTGCTGGTGTTCGCTTTGGCCAGGTCAGTTTTGATCGCTTGCAACTCCATGGTTAAAGCTTGCCGGTCGACCTGCGAAGAAAGAGGGCCACCTAAAGTTTGGATCGCTCAGTCTCTGCGACTCAACGCAGCTGCTGCAAAAAGTTGTCATAAAGCTTCGTACCTCGAGCTGGGCGACTTGGTCGCGTAGAGTCGCCACGAGCCTGTCTTTCCTTTCGCATTCCGTTTCGAAGACGTGAAGTCTGTTTATCTCATCTCGCATCCGAAGCAGTTTGCGGTCGTTTTCCGCAACTTTCGCGTTGCTCTTAAAATCCTGCGCATGACGATGCACGTCTTAATTGCGTCGTTTCCGCTTTGCTAATGTGCGGTGGCTTAGAACTGAGATTATGAAGAAAGCGTCTTAAGAATTGCTGCTACATTCTTCTGATATACCTTCACAGTGCTTGTTGAAGTTATGCATCGCTCTTAAATGGCAATTTATGTAGGCAGGTGCACAGGCCCGTCGCCAGGATTTCGCAGCAGGGGGGACCAAAAACCACAAGGGGGGCACACTTTTTTAATACAATATTGGGCGCATGCAGCAACTGGGGGACAAACATGAAATGGTTGGGGCACATATTTTAATTGCGGGGCGGGGCGGGCACCACTGGTCCCCCCGCTGGCGACGGCCATGCAGGTACTGAGCACTCATGTTGAAGAGCCCAACTGGAAGCCGTTACACTTTGTTAAGTACATGCTCATATCAGTGCTCTATAATAATACCCGATTACCACAATGCCGTCTATAACTGTAAGCCGTGGTGAAACGTGAACATCCATTAAAGATGTTGTTTCTGCACCTGACAGCTGATGTTTCCGCCATTGTTGAAAGACTGATATTTCATGCAGTAAAGTAGGACCTGTCGTTCCCACACCGACTTACCAAGAGATTTTCTTCCATCTCCGCCACCTTGCATCTTAACTCTTCGATCACGCCATCTTTCCTCTTGCTCTCCGCCTCGGCTACGCTGAGTCTACTTATTTCGTCGCCCATGTGCAAAAGTCTTTGTTCTTTATCTCGTAGAAGCACAAGGTACCTGCGACCGTATATTCACGTCTATGAATGCATCGCAACTCTTTAAACATTTCATTCAATCGCTTTTGTTCTTCGCTCGAGGCCTTTTCAAGAAAGTGGCTTGTGAGCGTAAAACATTGTTCAAAAAATTATCAATATTTCAAATGTCGCGGCAGCGTCTCTTATGACTCTTAGCAGCTGCTCGTTAGTTTTTTATCTTTTTCTCGGAACTTGTGCATAAAACTCAGCTTGTCTCTCAACCACCATTTAGCTCGTTCGCTAGATAATATCGAACACTCATTTTCAGCCAATGAGATGAAGACTAATCGTACAAAGACTGACACCCATTAGGATGCAAAAAGTGGGCGCGTTTGTGATTCAGTGATCAAAGAGACTAAAAAGGTTGTTTTTGGCAAGGAACACTGTGGTAACACTGGACCTGCTGCTTACATGATATTTTCCAGGTTATTCTTAAGATTATTTACCTTGTTTTGGACTTACCAAGGCTCAGCCAAAACCTCTGGCTCGGTGCTGGACGTTTTACTGTAGGTAGTTTCTTTTTCGATCGCTTCCAAGCCGTCTTTTGGTTCGCTGATCCATCCGTTTTGCTGGATCGAAGCCACGCGCTGCTCACTGTTGACTCCGTACGGGGTGGCCGGTGGAACAAACCCCGTGTTGGTGTGCTGCTTCCCTCCGGTCATCTTAAGGTTTTGCGGCACGGACTTCGCTCGCTCTGTGAGAAGAAGCTGGGACAACGGAGGAGTCGCGTTTCTAGGACTAGACGGGGCTGTGTCCGGACGGAACGTGATTCCGTTGTACAGGAAAGGAGATATCCGGCCTTTGCCAGACCGGATACGCGCCTGG
>JGI24021J15306_10008389_pt1 | contig 12710 bp, 4 predicted proteins | sample Ectturendosymbi1_FD_15306 | JGI IMG/M metagenome (IMG submission 15306) | reverse complement strand
GTCTTCAATGCAGTTGCAAAAAGTGTCTGTAACCCTGTGATTCCGCTGGCTTCAATGCCTTGTACTACGTTCTGTATTGTCTGTTTTTATCAACCTGCGTTGTGCAGAGTGTGTGTTCATACTATGGACTTCGTGTCTGCTCATAAACAAATAAATTAAATTCATGTATGAAATATGAAAATAATCCAGCCTGGCACAACAGATCCTCGCATGAAGTTCTGCTCATACTACGCAATTCACCATGTCCATCATGTTGTGTGGTAAGCGCAAATCAAAACATTTCTGTCAAATACAGTGTGGAAATTCTCAGCCATTATCAAGCACGGTCATTAGAAAAATCTACATTTCTGTTATAGCAGGCAATCTAAATACAGTGACTCTAACAAACATTGTTTCTTTGCGCTGTTTCACTTTTTGAGCGGTTTCTTCTGTTGCTGGATTTCATTTCCACTTTTGTGCATTTGACTTAACCAATAGTTTCACATTCACCATTGGTAGGAGACAGACATTCTGTAAACTCCTTGTGTCCCTTCATATTCCTTTGTTATGGGTGAATTTTGACTTTGGTCTATTCGTGCAGCAACTGATTCGGCATGCAGTTGTTACAAAGTGAAAAATATATACATGGGTGAGTTCAGCCTAATTTCTGATATACGCTTGCAATGCGCTTGAAGGACAGTTTTGCGAAAATTTCGTAACTGTATCATGTTTTGGCATAATGGAGGGTAATTTGCAATTGCACCTTCCAAGATCATCTACATAAAACTGTTTTCAGTGCTGCACGGTGTGCAGGTGGTGAGCGGTTGAGCTTTATCTGGTTAAACATCAGCGCAGGCTAGTACTATAACCTTTTCGCAAATGCGTCAACAGGCGGATTGTCGTTTGTGCAGGACTCACTTGATAGCAGCGCATGCGGTTTCTTTGGCTTGGGGCTTTTTAGATCAAAATCTTTATTGGATCGATGCGCACATGGGGTTTAGGCGGTCGATATCGTATCGGTATCAGCCAAGAAGCGCGAGATATTAATTGTCTTTCGCGGCTCAGGCAACTGAGCCCCGTACACGAAGAGTGACTGTGCCGCTTGACGCGCATTTGTGGTCGTTTTGCTGAGGCGCAAGCGCGAAATGTTATCGATGAATGCCTGATAGCTGGCGAACGCGCAAGCGATGCAAGTAGTTAATCAAGGTGTAGCACGCGACGGGGCACGCACTGTTGAATTCACCCATTACAATGCGTGAAAAGCAAAGCGCTTTACTTTGTCGATGCGCGCTCTGGTGTATTACTGTTGCCTGTTGGGAAAAATGCGGGCTGTTATTTAGATATTTTAATGATGTGACACATAGCTCTTTTCACCTGGTACTTTGGTTCGATCCAAGAGCAAGTTGCTTGCTGGTTGCAAGCTGGTGAGGGCTCGCTGCAAGAAGCAGATGGATTTTGCTAATGCTTGAAATTTTTACTACCACCTTTGTGAACAGCATTGTATAACAAAAGAAATGATTGGCTGGTGATCTTACTAAGGCCGAGTAGAAGCAGATAATGACGTAAACTGCACTTGTCGATGTGGGTCTGTTAGGCTGATACTATAAGATTAAAGCATGATGCTTATATTTAGTTGTAATTTTGTTGCTGGAAAAATGCTTTGACATATTTAAAATAAACTTGAGTTTTTCTATTTTTTATTAATGTGCGTTATACAACTGCAATAAGATACCATGTTTTGTTTTTGCAGAACAGATTTTGTAAAATTTGCTTTTCACTTAACATCCAAACTATTCTTTAAAAAAATTTGTTATTGTTCCTGTTTCTCCACCCCCTGCGCTCTTCATTTCTTTTCTCTTTGGTGCGTATTCGATCTGGCTTATAAAACCATCTTTTTTAATCGTATAAATCTGCTTTTATTTTGCTCTAAGTTAGAGCGTTAGAGCCTCTAACGTGTAACTGCAATCGCGCTGCAATTCTGTGCACCCTTGAGAAGCAACTCTGTTCATATTGCTGAATTTTTTTACTTAAAAAATAGAGTATTTTGCCTGATGGTAAAACTGCCCGAACACACATAGAGTTTAACACGATAGATTAAAACTTTTATTTTGCCTACACTTCTGTACAAAATACGTAGACCAACTCACGCAAGTCTTGATAGTCCCAAAAATCTTACCTTATTCACTGTTAGCATTGCTTGAACCTACAAGACAAGCTGACTTATCAGTCAACCGTTACTTTGGACATCATCGCAACATTAAATTTTCACCCCCCTCAAAAAACTGCAAGCTAAACCATCTCGCAGCAGAGGGACGCGCCAACCCTAATATTTTTCCTTGCAAAGACTGTTTTAAGAAACAAACTCAATTTGACGTCAGACAAACTGCTACCACTAAATTTGTCTTGAAAACAATGGACAGTCCAGCATATTCATACTTGATGGTAACGCCACATTGTATACCTCGTCTGCGTTGGGAAACGTTGTCGGTACAGATTGCCAATATCACCGGTCGTAGTGTAGTGTTGACAAAATATCTGGGCTGTCATTTGTTGGAATGTCTGTGACTTTATATACGTGGCCTAAAAAATAATGAGTCAATCTTGTGAGCGTCTGGCAGTCGCATTACACTGAGCTTATGTCAGCGAAATATATCGGTTATTTTGATGACCCGATGTGGCAAAATATAGACGGGCCCTTCCGGAAACTGCCGCGAAATCACGCAAGTAGTGAGTTTTTTGCTGCTCCCAGTGATTGCGGAACATATTAAGGAATGAAAAATGTCTTTTCGTCGGTTATTGAAATTTAAACTCTTACTCTCCTGAACAACCTCCACTTTGAAATGTTTATGATCAAACTCTCAAATATGTCGGTCGAAGAAATTCAGAGATTTTAAAACAAGATCCTCCCTGTGGGGATTCGACATAATATATTCAGCTAATTTTTAACTCATCACTTTTCAAAGTGTAGTATCCTACGCTCACCTCGACAATGTGTAACTAAGCTTTATAGATTCTGCCTAACATAAAACGGAACGCTGAAAGTGCTGGCTATGGCAAAAACATGTTTGCAGACTTATGGGTGTCGGAAAGATTTTTCCAGGGGGGGCCAAAAGTGGTGAAATTTCATTTTACCCACTCGGAACTGAAAAAAATAACCTTTTTTGATGAAAATTTGATAGAAAAATTTCAAATTTCAAAATAGGTCCCCGCTGCCCACCCTTCCGACGCCCATGTGCAGACCTGCTGTACGCCTGACTTACATCTGTGTAGAAAAAGCACGATGCACTAAAACTGCGCATTAGGGATATAATGTTCAATTGCTAGGACGGAACAGAGGCAATACAACACAGAGCTCTCTTCTGAAACAAGCTAAAAATATCTTGATAGCGAAACTTTCCTGTTTAATTGTTGTTTGGTATAATCTTAGTCCACTCTGGCACACTTTGCTATCAACAAAGTTTTTAAGATGATTCAGTGCTAGAAAACGTATGATACTATTACATATGATGCTATCAAAAGTTTCATCTTGCCTTTAATTTTCTGCTAAATCCATTGGTTGCTTGGAAACTGATCGGATACAAGTTCATACACATTTGCAAAAATTTTCTTGTACAGGCTACACTGTTGCACGCGGAATGTTTGCGGTTTGTTTCGATCCTCATTTGATCCTAAAATTTGCGTTTCTTTTAAATTAAAATAACAGTTAAGCTGCTCACAAAACAATGTTCCGTCTTATTTATTTGCTAAATTCCACATCTAATCACTTTTTGTGATTCTTTCAGGGTGCCGAGGTCAAACTTGAATAGTCAGTGCGGGTGCTTCAACTCACTGCATATGACAACTCTAGCAAAGCTCTGCAAGAAAAGTGGCGCACGCGGGACTGAAAGGGTTAGAAATTCACTGTAGAATTATGCACCACTGCTTGGGACACACAAGCTTTCTGCCATTATTTGCTTACCCTCAACGGAGGGTTTGGTATTTGCGCTACCTGTTCATGCACATCACAATAAAGCTTGCAAAGGTTTGCGCCGTCGTTATCAAATTTAAACTCGCCTAAACTCTGCTTTTTATTTGGAGATCGTTTTGTGTTGGCTTTTATTGATGGACGTGCAAAACAAATCCTGCAAATAATACCTATCCGCTTCGATAAAAATCCAATTGGTTTGCCTCCATTAATTGCATAGACTTAGGCTGTCTCGAAATTTTTTTGTCAGCATCATGCTTTTTTTTTATTCCGAAAAAAAGCTGCTGCATAGATGACTGGAACTTCCGTTTCAAACACAAACAGCGGCGCAAATTTTTTTCATGTTTTGTTTCTCCCTGTTTGCTGGTTCTGCAGTCATCATGCTCCCGCCTGCAACAAAAGTTAGGCGGCAGATATTTTAAGTCTGTTGTGAAAGTGGCTTCGGTAGTAATGGAACGTAAGATGATGGTGCTGTACGCAATCAGTGTACCTCACTCCTAATGCATTTTAATCAAATGCTGTCGAACAGTCGTCGATGCTATAAACTTGACAGTGTATTGCAGTAGGTAAAAACGCCCTGCTTTGCAGCAAAGGAGCCCATGGATCCACGGACAGCGACCGACGGTAAACACATTGCTGAGCAGTGAAGCTTTTAAAAAAATCAAAAGGTATATAAAAGAATTATGTAACAAAAAACAGCAAGAATAGTCACAGTTATTGCAAACGGTCAAGAATAGGTGACCAAAGCAAGCGTCAGATGACGGTGAGCTGTTCGTAGCGCTTGGTTTGAGGTCATACCATAAAAGCTTAGCTATTGCACATTTAAGGACGAGGCTGCAACCGTTTAAAAAATTTAACTCGACAGGGTAAGCGCGCGCGATTGCCTGCAACCCATCATGTGCAACCCGCTTTTATTGTGGCAGTGCCGCTTTGTCTCAGTGAAAGCGAAGCTCTTGCTTGGGGATATTGCCGGCGCTGTCATGCACCTTTTGTCACTGCGCAGGTTGCTGGGGCAGCGCACTGGAATCGTAAGTGGCATGACAGTAGCAGCGCGCCTGCGGTAAAGTTTCGAAGCAGACAAAGCGAACAGAGGTTCTGCTTGCTTTGTCGTCAGTTCCTGATCTAGGCGGGCGATATTTTCCTTCTCAGCTTCCAGTTCTGAAATAGCTTCCATTCTCTCCACAGTCTGCTGGTCGAATGACCCACTGTTTGACGCACCCACGGTGGACTCCAGTTTCAAGAGCTGGCCCATGAAGTTGAAGTTGGGAGAAATGACGCTTCGACGGTTTTTGACGTAGCGAAAGGCCGCATTGAGAGAAATGTGGTAGCATGTCATAAGGTAAGCGAGACACAACGTTGCTGATCTGCTGACTCCGGCATGGCAGTGCACAAACGTTTTCCCGCCGCGATTTTTCTCGTTGTCTGCACAGCAAAGAGGAAACAATTAATTATAAACGTTGTGCTGCCGGCACCACACTTACACGCAAAACACGAGTTCAACATATCACCAATAACACTAGAGAGGCTGCGCTAAGTCTATTCATGATACCTGCTGTTACACAGTTGCATATGTGAGGGAGAGGTCAGGAGCGGCACAATAAAAAACAAGACCATATAGTCGACAGTTTTATTTCTTGGAGAAATCGCGCTAGGAGTGCCTTATCGTAGCTTTCGTGCGACACGCGGCATACGCACAGCTCATCTGAGAAGAGTTTTTACAGCAGTTTCCCACCTATTCGTAAACACGCTTTGTCACAACACAACAAAGTCGCGCGCAGCGCGGGGTTTGTTTGAAAACATTCGCCAGCAAACCACGTTAATGTTTTGATCGCTTAAAGCTCACTGGCGAAAGCTTCTAGGTTTGCCGCTATCGGTTGACGCACGAGTTGGCGCGACCTCGACTGCTTTGCCCTTTTATGGCACGCAGAACATCAATGCGGTTTCGCAAAAGCATTATGTTCTGTGTGGGGGCTGGGAGGTATTTTGCTGGTGCCTTTTAACGTTAACGGACGCAAGTATTACTATAGCAAAGTGTGTTCGAGTTTTTGTCATTGTTCTTTTTTCACTGCAAGATGATTGATGTCTGCTACACAGGCTCTAGATTAAAGCAGGGTGATCTTAAATACTATAAAATATCGTTTCAAATTCCAACATCCAACTAGCTCGTCGTTGCAACTTGCAAGCACGCATTTTTTGGTGCAGCAGTCAAGAAACTAGCTCGCAAATTAGTACGCAGTGTACTAACAATTTTACAAGTAAAATGTCACCAGAAAACAACTTACGTTATTCATACAACATTTTGTTTCTTGGTTACGACCTACGTGTTTGTTCAGCATTAGCGACGTTTTGGAAATCGGTGACATCGAAATATACAGTCAGCAGATTATGCCGGCGTATCATTACTTGAAAACGTGCTTGAAGTCTGAGTAAGTTAACATTCGCCCTGGTTGCGACCTCAGCAGCTAAGGAAACCTTTATTTAGATCTCATCGCGTAAGAGGGGTGCCGAGTGCAAATATTTGACGCACAGCCAGCAACTCACGAGGCTTAGTGGATTGGCCGCAAAGTCGTGCGTCGGCATATCTGTTACGTAACAAACGCGCAATTTTTTACTTGGGCAGAGGGCGATGGTTCTTCTTTTTTGTACATGATTCATACAAAAAGGAATAATCCAATATGAATAATAGCGACTAGCCATTTACCAAACACTGAATGCTTTAGCTCTAACATGCCGTACATGGTTGTTGAAGCTTCACGCGACAACGCAAAATTTGCGTTTTTGTAATGTTGTTGTTTGAAATCGACCCAAAACATCTAATGTTTCATTGAGAAACTCAATTCACAATTTCTATTTATAATCAGAACAAAAGACGCGATTATTAAAATATTGCACACACCAGGCGAATACGTACTTATAAAAGCGATGACATCGTCGAACCAAGAGCTTATGTCAGCACTTCCGGTATCTTCAACAGGTATCCGCTTGTAACGAAACTCGGCTTCGAAGAGGTTTTCGCAAGAAGAGCTTGCATTGATTAGAGCAGTGATTCCTAGTGCTTTCAATTCTTCTTTTTGTGAAGCGTGGTGAGCAGAACCCAGAAACAGGTGGGGTAGGATTTCCACTGGGGAACCCTGAACGAGAATAGGTGGGACATAAGTAATGGCTATACTGTAGACGGTCCTAACGCCGCACAAACGTTTCAAACTTATGCCAACATGTGTTAGGTTGCTTTTCACATATTCACCCTCCAGAAGCGGTCTGCTTCAAGTGAGAGATGTTGTGTTTGCTTCACTCGACCACAAAGGACTATGATTCACGGCCAATTAATAAATCAGTTCGAAAAAACCCTGACATTCGTTTTTCACAATCACAGGCTTCTGAGTTTCAAGGTTAAGTAACTTTAGAGTCCGAAGAAATGAACAGTGAACTGGATCATACCTGGTCGTAGACAGGAGTTGGAGTGCAAGGCGTCGCTCTGTCCTGTTCGTATGTCGCTGGCTCTGATATGCACATTCGCATTGAGCCTTCACAGAGCTGAGGATTCTCAGTTTGAAACAATTGAAATCCACCTGCAGCAAGACGGAAATGTCAATAAAAAGGCCTATTTTAGTCGCTAATTTATTCCAGGTTCATCGTTAATTCTCATTTTTACAGAAAATAACGCAAAGACGCTTTCAGAATTAACGCAACTAATGGGTCACATGACAGCCATCACAGTATAAGGATCAGGTGACAAAGACTCACGAAATAATCTTAGTAGAAGTACCTATTTTATATAGCACAGTGGTACCTAGAGCAAGCTTCTATTTGTTAAAGCAGTTTACTCACCTTCTAAATAGAGAATGTTTACAGTATCCAAAGGAGCGTTTGCCTGCAGTGCTTTGATAGCAGATATCGCTGTCCTTTTCTGAGCTGCAGATTCGATGTCTTCACTGGTCAGGTCACCTTGCTCGTCATAAACAAGCACATCGGAAATTTTTCCATTCAAAAACTTCTCTCTTGTTTCGGAGTTGATGATGGTGCTCTCCAAACTAAACACACCTCGAGACCTTCGCTTCATAATGCTGTTGCTCCTCATAACGTTCACAGCATTTTTTATGTGTCCTTTGTTGTAAGTTAGAAATGATCGACAGTCAATTATTAGAACACTTTCACATTCACGATCTATAAGCTGGACCACGTTGCACGCTGCTACGATACTCATTTTGCAGTGTGTGGTAGTGTGTTTACTACGAATAACTGGATCTGTTTGAGCTACGGGCTGCAATTACGATCTGCGAGAGAGGCTCTGCGACTTTAAACGTGGTTGCCTTTTTTCCATTCCTCTCGCTTTGTACAATGAGTCTTTCTCCAATTATGCGTCACAGTTTGATCACGTGGGGCGTATGTTTTCTGACCTGTTACAGCATAACGTCACTTTCTCAAAATATGCCGGTGGGCGCCGTACTGCGCAATCACTTTTGGCTGGTACGTCAAAACAAACGCATTGATTTGTGCCCAAACAAATTTTATGGCTGCTGAGCAAGTGTAACGATTTGCATCTCACCACATCAGACCAGCACCAGTGCCACCGTCATGATCAAATAAAGCAGATGTAACAGAAATCTGAAGTAACGAACGTTGGTGGGATTAATCAAGCAATTTTTCTGTCGTTAAGTTGCCTTGGACCCACCCATTGGGTTCGACTTTGCTTGCTCATCGATCTGTTGCGCAAGGGTTGGTAACGGGCAAGCAATTGTCAAAGCCGGTGGTTGACATTTCATCGTTTATCCGCAACTGCTTTGCCAAAAACTGCCATTAGCATTCTGGTTGAAAAATCTATTTCGGGATTGCTTAGTGAGATTAAGCTTGTGATGTAATCACGCAAATCTCAATGAAGCTGTTCCCACAAGAGTTTATCTCCACAGTGGCTTTCCGTGAGTAACCGCCAATACATATACTTGCATTTAATTTTCGCGGAAGAGGGAGCTGGCCAGTTGTTTCCTACAATTTTCAACCAGTGCTCCGTAGAACATATGGCCAAACAATTTCGTTTCGACACCATTTATGACATTATTAAAGTGCGCTGATATTTTGGTTTTGACCTAAAAGAGACAAGCATATAAAATATGCTGGTGGTGAGGCTATAGATAACCACGTGGAGATTTCTATAATGCCGATTTTCTTGCTTTGTCACGCCAAGCGCGCAAATAGCTTACAATGATATACAAATGGCACTCACAAAGTGACGTGGGTGTCAGGTCGTAGCGCTAGTTTCGGAACCACCGTTGTTGGTAGGGCCGATGTCACAGCAGTGATCCAATTATAACCTGCGGAATTCGTGGAGGTGAGTGAGATGGTTAAGTTGATTCTTTAAATGATGCTGCATGTATGCTATTCTTACTTTGTTATCTGCATATTTCGTTTTTAGATTATCTGCTGGTGGTTCCACAAATATCGAGGTTTTCTTGACCCACCCTCCAAATAACGTATTAGTTTATACGTAATTAGTACTTGCATGCTTTGGAAAACCTTCTACTGTTGGTCTTTAAAAAAACTGCATGAAAAATTGCACCTCTGTGTCCTGAACAACTTCAAAACGAAAGGGTGTGGCACTGATTTGAATGTCAAACTGACTTTATATCAAAAATGAAAGTCTTTAAACGTTTAGTAACGAGGGAATTACATTATTGATTTGTAAAATATAAGAAATTCATGTGGCTTTACCGTAATGAGTAAATGTTCGGACGTAGGTGCTTTCAACCAAGAAGACAGTAGAAATGTACTTTTTGGAAGATCTTTAGTTGGTTCGTGCGTTTTCACAAGACACTCCTAACAACGTATGTTGTTACGCAAAACACATTTGTTCACAACCTGTCCTTCCCGCAAGACTAAAACACGAAAATATCCCAATGGTGGAAAGATCCTCGCCTCTGAACGAAACCTTGCCCGTCACGTACTGCTGCGCCGCGAACATTCCTCGATTCAAAAGAGAAACGTCCTTTTGCGTGTGCGGCTAAAGAAGTTCGTGTTGTACCTTTGCGAGAAATGGTCTTCTAACGTAGTGCAAGGGATTTTACCGCAAGGAGAAAATTTTTTAAAATTTAAAAACTTTTAAATGCTTTTAAGGAAACTTTTAAGGAAACCAATTGTTAGTGAACATTAGAATAAATGAAGACACAATGGCAAAATAACTGATAAAGTCAAGCAGAGAATGTCACTGTGTCACACAGGATTGGTGAAGGATCATGGTGGTCATTCAGGCAACCAACCCGACAAATGCGTCTTTTTGAAGTACTGCCTAAACTCTAGGACTCTAAAGCAGGGGTCTCAAATTGATCCGAGGGCCAAATGAAGATTATAAAGTAACCCGAGGGCCGCATTATGACGCTGACGCAACAATGGCGGTGCCTGAACCCCATACTAGAAACAGCGTTTACATCATGTTTCCTGCGAAAGGTATCATGGGTTATAGGCAAATCATTTCAAGCCGTACCTACGTTCTTTCAAAAGGAAGTTGTTCACTCGCTAGCCGTACACTTTCAAACACCGCTGACTAAACTAAATAACGTAGGCTATACGTTAATTATTTGAAAATTTCCAAAAAGCGTCGTGGACCACAAAAAACGCCGCCTCGGGTCACATTCGGCCCGCGTGTTTAAGACCCCTGAGCTATAGCAGAAATGAGCAAAGTTTTACACAAGACAAACATTTACTGGTTGCTTTGTCACAAAGGACTGGTGAAAGACTATGAGGACATGCAGACTACCAACCCTGCAATACAACTTCCAGTACTATCATTAGTCATGCGAAAAGAAAAGACAATTGACAAAAAACAAAGACAAAAATGATAATTACAGATGAGTGCATGCCTATACACATAGTTATCATGATGAGATATTTAATATCACAGGTGTGGAGAGAACAAAACACTGAAGTTAATGTACATTTGTTTGACAATGCAAATGACAATCGATACAAAAACAAATTATAAAAAATATCAAATGACAGGTAGATGAAGAAGACTAAACCCACTAGAAAGGGAAACTTTACAGTGTCTGTTAAGTATAAAATACATAGAAAAACATAATGGAAAAAATCACATGGTGCAAATCACAAAGCAGGGGCGGATCCAGGGGGGGGGCGATAGGGGCGATCACTCCCCTAAAACCTACGAAAGTAACTTTATTCACTATAATTTTGTACAATTCAGAAAACAACATTCGCGATACAAGGCCATTCTGTCGTGCATTGCCTTGTCACTGCAGTGTTGTGAAATATACTTCATCTTTTTCACAGTAGCAAAGCTGGTATGAGACTTGACTACCAAATACTACTGAAATCGCCCCCCTAACTTTACTGGCTGGATCCGCCCTTGTCACAAAGAATGAACAACACAACATGAGTTAAACTAATTCCATTTTTTAATTTGCACCAACAAGCCCAGAGAGCAGGTAGATTTTGTACAGATGTATGAAGTCAAAGTGAGATCGAAAGTTGATACGGTCAGGTGTTTCTGACCATACCTTGGGTCCAATGCATTTGAGGGAGCATTGCCCTTGAGACGGGTTTACCCTGGGTAAGAAGAAATTTTTTAAAGTTGCAAGTCTGGTGGGGTAATTTTGAACTGTCTGAATAGATTCAAAATAAAATGTGATGAAATAGATTGTTTTCATAAGACTGCATAAACTTACCAGCATACATGGTTAAAATGTGATGAAATAGATTGTTTTCATAAGACTGCATAAACTTACCAGCATACATTTTAAATATATTGTTCATTGTTAGAATGTGATTTTGAATATGCATTTCATCCAACGTGGATTTGTCAGATGTGTTCAGAAACTTAACAGCTATATTTTGTAAATTCACAAGAGGTTGAATAGCAGTTTTTGAAGCCCGCCCCAGCTCAAGAGAGCGTAGTTTAAATAAGGGTGCATCAATGCATTATACACAGTTTTTAATAAAGGTTGGATGGTATAATGTCTAAATTTGCATGAAATTCCACATGATTTGGAGAGTTGTGTGGTTAACTTAACAATACGTGGTTTCCAGCTAAGCTTGTTGTCAACTATGATGCCTAGGGCATTTATGTCATTTTTTTCACAAATTTAATAGCTGTTAATAGAGATATTAAATGTAGCAATGTCATGTTTAAGTCTGTTTAATATAATATAATTGGTTTTGTTGTAATTACCGTATTTATTCGATTGTTAGCTGCCCTTGATTGTAAGCAGAACGAAATGGTGTTAAAAAATTAATGTTAGCGCCCCTTGATTGTAAGTCGCACTTGAACATGGGTTACCTAAACCTCGCACTTGAACATGGGTTACCTAAGCCTCGCACTTGAACATGGGTTACCTAAACCTCTGAGATAGTTTCGCGTACTGGCACGTTTCGCGTTTTGGGAACCCTGATAATGATGCTGACACCCAGTAGTGTGTTTAAGGGGAGGCGAGCGAGGCACTTGCCTCGGGCCCCCCCTTTTTGGGCCCCCCCTTGAGGTATTACGCACATAAATTTTCCTTATTTTTGGTGAAAGACGTATTATTCACTCACGTAATGTGCTGCAAAGCAAATTATAAGCAAGTATTTTGCTTTCAAAGGCCCCCCCTACAGAAATTGTCATGTGCAGGTACTTTGCTTTCAAAGGGGCCCCAACAGCAACTGAAATATGTATGTACTCTGCTGTTAAACTTCATAGAAGGGGCCCCTAAAAGAAACTGTAGTGTGTAAGTACTCTACTTTCAAAGGGGCCCCCAACAGCAAGTGTAATGTGTAAGTACCT
>JGI24021J15306_10008387_pt1 | contig 12710 bp, 9 predicted proteins | sample Ectturendosymbi1_FD_15306 | JGI IMG/M metagenome (IMG submission 15306) | reverse complement strand
AACACGCCTGGCTTAAATCAGTGACTCGACTTGACTCAAAGCAGAGGTCACCAACCTTTTTGACAATGAGACCAGGGGCCTAACGAGGTTAGATGGCGCCCGGGGCAAGAAGCAAGTTTGACGCCCCCATGTTCGAACCTGAGCTCTTTCGAAAGCAAATGTATTGCATTGAAGAAAGTACTTGTAACATTGTTGGGATTTTTCCGCGCCCGCCACAGTCATTCGGCGCCAGGGGAATTGTGCCCTCCTTGCCCCCATCGTTATGACCCTGACTGAGACCCTGTTCATAGGAGCCGATTAATGCGCAGGGCTGCCAGTTTGATACACACTTCTGAAATGAAAGGTTTGCTCAATCCAAGTTAAATTATGTTGTTATAATGAATGGTATTGATGTATTTGAAGAAGCTGATCATGTTAATGATATATTCAGAGCAGGCCCTCGGGCGACCTCGTGTTTGCTGGCGCCATGTTGGTGACTCCCCTGACTCAAAGCATAACGCCAGTGAGTCGAACTGGAATGCGCTGAAATCATGGCCTTGGCGTTGAATCGTAATCCATAGCTAATGCTGCTTCTATGTTAACGACGTTGCGGCTGAAACAGACATAGTTGTGATACGTGCTTTGTTTTATGGACTTCTTTCCCTTTGCAGAAAGATATGCCGATAGTATGCGTGTGATGCAAAGAAGTATACTACGCGTTGAAAAAAACATACCTTGTTTTTCTATGATGCTGACAAAATTTTATCAAACAACGTGTCAAAGCCGGTTCCTCTCTCTGCAGGAGGCCGGCCGTGAAGAAGTAAGGGATTGGGTTCTGGCCGTTTCGGTCGACCATAAAGTCGAGCAAGTGTTGCCGCTGGACGAGCGCGAAACGTTCCAAGGAAACCTGTTGGCGCACAACACCGGCATCCGGGCTCTGCCGTGCGTTGTCACAGGTGATGTCTTGTCAAGTCGTGATTACCGTTGCCTGGAGAAAGAACGACCGTATGAAGCTTTTTCATGCTTTTCGCGTCTTGTTACAACTGATGCAGAGGCTCCCAGTCTGTGGTGCACTCGCTTGTACGTCTTTAGTGGCAGGCGAGGCTATTTTGTTCGGAACGCGGTCACTTTTCGCGCGGAATGCAGGTGTTTGCCCATTCTATATAATAATTTACCACGAAACCAAAGTGGTATGTTGGGAAACGTATAACTTCGCATTCCTATATTTGCTGGCAGTAGTAATAGTGAAATAAAATCTAAGGAGATCATGTTGATTGACTGATTGCGTCGCAACCTCAGCACTGCAAATGGTGTTGCTGGAAGTAAATGATGTCACCACCATTTTAACGTTTTTTTCACATAAAACCAAAGTGAACGAGTCACCTTCACCTGATACTCCTTTATCCACGAACTACAGCCTCAAGGATAAAATACGAAGGTTTTTAAACCCTTAAGGTGGCTATTATCTACTTCCAGTATTAGAGCAAAACTGTGCCAAACTTTGAGCTGTTTTACGATTTTCCAAACCAACTATAGTAGGCTGCCTTTTTGAAAACGTACGAATGACTAAGTTTTTATGTATTTTAGTTTGTGTCTGTACAATGTCTCGCGTTTCGAGTTTTTTTTGCGATGTTGGCGAAAATGTTTGTAGAAAAAAGTTGACAATGCGATTCTACGGTTTTTTGTTCCAAGTGAAAATGAAACTTCATTGCGAAGCACGGCGCAGCTTGCTTAACACGCGATCCCTGCCACAAAACTCTTCATGTTCTTGACCTTGGGAATGTGTCAGGGCGGTACTTCAGCCCTCATTTTCAGAAACTCATTTTCATCGCGTATTATTTGACACCTTCAGGTTATCCCGTTCTCAGAAACAAGATTGAGTTCAAAGGTCAAAATCGAGCTGCCAACCGTGATGATTGGCAGAAACTGACCATGGCTGCCAAGATGACGTCTTCGTGGGCATTACAGGATGTCCTACGCTTCCTGAACCAATTCACAGGCGGAGCAGTTTCCGCTGCGAGCACTTACCGCCAGTGAAACTGCCTCTCTGTGCGCATTTCCTGCTCACCGGAAGGGACCAGGTTCGAAAATATCGCACACTTTGCATCAAATAATTCCGAGGTCGTCACTGTTGCTGACTTTGCAGATTAGTTTTATTTTCGTTTTGTTCAATATTTTGATGGTCGTAGTCGATGTGTTATGTACGTCTTTAGCCTACGTCAGTTCGCTTTTTTTGCGACATTTTTGAAAATAATACAATACCAAGCCTAGAATAATTTTGCCGTGGTCGTGTAGTGTGGAAGGAAACGGAGTCTCGTGCTTCACGTTCAATTTGTTTTAGTTAACTTGAAGTATATCTTCCGAGGTCGATGTAGAGTCAGTTTTTTTCGAGATTTTGCGACTTTTTTGCCTACTTGTTTTGAAAAGTTAATGTAGCATTAACATTACTGACAGGTACGAAAGTTTATGCGGAAAAAGTAAGTTCCAATTTCAATAGGGATCTTTTCTATTTCAAGATGGTAAAATCTAGGACCGCAATCACCAAAAAATATTTGAAGGGAAAAGAAAAATCTCAAATTTACGATAATCAAGAAATTTGTTAAACTTTCAAACATTCGGTAAGCAGGGTCTCTGTAACTCGGTTCCGCCCTCTTTTGTTACGGTGCTGGTTAAATTTGGCCACTCATGTAACGCGGTGTTTCCTTAGCAACTGCGAGCGACAAACCAATTGATAACAACACAAATGAGGCTTCCAGGACTGAAAAAAAATCAAAACCTGTCGCCGAGTTTTCGTTTTCTACATGAAAAATAATAATTCGTACGAGATAATGTCGACCTACTTATTTTTCGGTAAAAACCGCAGAGTACAGTGCTGGCAAGACAACCCGAGGGGTTTGCGTCACGAGCAGATCGCACGAGGCAATAGCGGGGAACGTGCTGCATTTTGTGTTAAATCGACGTGGTTAAATATGCGATTAATGGCGGAGCGCTTCTTTATTCTTGTTTGAAGATGCTGGTGATGATTAAACGCAGCTTCGTGTACTGTTTCTAAATTGTGAACTAGCCTGCATTGTGTGGATTGGAGGGTATCAGGATTTTTATCTTAGAAATCCAAGCTTGCTTTACGCAGCCCCAGAGTAATTGATTAATTACCCCTTTTTCTCTTTTGCATTGCACTTGTTTCGGCTCACAAAAACCGAAAACAATCAGGAGTGATTATTCTGCATTTGGCGGTACCACTCAGGATCTGGCGATACAGATATTTCCACTCTTCCTTAAACGTTCTTCTGACAGAAGTCGGGAAATGTGATGCAGTGTTCGCGATGCGTGGTTGGTGATTGCTCGCAATCGTTATCAGTTGAGATGTCCGTGTAGTGGAGCACTGGTCTTGCCTCTCAACTGAGCGGCCTAGCATTTTNTGTTGCCAAGCAGAAGTTAGGTTGTTGAACAGCCTTTCATTCGGTCAAGTTCATCGACAGACTTTTCATGTGCAGAATTAAAAAATTCGTTTTGAAATGCTTTGTCAACGCAGCGATATGACTAAATACTGACAAAAAAGCATGTGCCAACGCTGGACAATCTGATCACTAACGAAAACACTGTCAGACCGCTTCAGAAAGCGCTTGGGGGCGGTGATAGTTCTTTGGTAAAGTGTTCGCCTCTCAGTTGGAAGGTTTGGTGTTCGATCCACGTGCCACTGAGTGAATCGCGGTAGCGCTCCTTGGGCAAGAGCGTTCATCTCAACTGACCGGGTAAGAAGCAAATTTCAGGCTTCCGCCTGCCGCCAACTGCGATCACCAAAAATAAAAAAGCGCTCAGACCAAGTGGCGTGTCGAGTCACAAACCCGTCAAGTCAGTCATCTGAAATTTTTCCCAGTTCCGTTTAACTTGTGACCTTGGTCAAGTCAAAAAGTTCTTCGAGTCACAAACTGTCCACTCGAGTTATTTTCGGGTAAAAAATCAAATAATTTCATCTTTTGTAACTTAATTTTAATGCACGTTGAGTGTCATTTTTGTTCTGAAGCATTTTTGGGCGCTATTTTATAGTTCATAAACTACATTGTGCTTCACTGCATAATTCTATGGCTACCATGCGTCCTCCTTTTTCAAGAAAAAGAAAATGTCCTCCGAGGATAGTAATAAATGGGAAAATGTCCTTTTGGCCTTTCGTATGTATTTTGAATATATATTGTAGTGCGACTTATGCTTACTGTTTTAGCGTGATTTCGAGTGGCTTATATTCTGGGACGGACAAAGTGTTCTGATTAGAGAACCTTGGTGGCTGGATTTGTGGACATGTTTTGGGATTGTTACAATGCGAGTAGCTCTTCGGATGCCAATCAACACGTTTTCCAAACAAATGACGCAACGAGCGATTCTCCTTCCACGCGTGTCCTCCCATTGGGTGATGGAAATACGGCAGTCCTTCAAAGCTCCATAATTATGATGGTCACCGTTCAATAGACAACATTGAACACGATTTTGGAGCTGTATTACTGTCTTTTTCATCCTATGAGCAGTTCTTTCAATCCACTGGTAGGCCGCACTAGAACACGGGACAAGTGTTGAGCAGCCATTCGATTGTCTCGTAATCGAGAACCGTCTCGTAAGTGTTGTCCAACCACTCCACATTCCATCGGTGATGCGCCCACAGCGCCGCGCTTCAGTTGTTGCCCTCAGATGAACTGATGAGTTGTTGCGCGGCGGGTACAAATGGGTGTCCCGATTTGAGATTCCCTGCATTCCCAATCGGTGGACAGTTGAGCGCCGAGTGGAGCAGATGTCCAGGCTCCATGGCACAGCGTGCAAGAGACACTGTAGCTCCTTTGCGACGAAGCTCAGCAGGTTGGATGCCCGCGAGGAAATAAGATTGTCCGCTGGAGTAGGACGCAGGCTTCCAGTCACAGTTGTCAAGGTGTCGTTGATGACAGTCAATGAGACGGGTGTGAGGTGAACACTACGACACCATGCAGGAGCGCAGTACTCATCTGTTTAATGGACCAGGGCTAGGGTGCTGTTTGCCTCGTTGCTGCCCCAGCAAGCCGCCTAAAGAGTGCGACGCGTGATGCCAGCTTTTTGCAAAGTCACTCGAAATGTTGGCACTACGTGAACGTCCTGTTCAACGTTACTCCAAGGTATTTAGATCGGAGTAAAAGGGCGGGTTTCAACGTTGTAGTTGACTTTCAGCCCACGTTTAGCTTCCTTGTTGAGATGGAAGACTGCCAACACTGCTTTTGCAGCGCTGAGCTTCAAATTCCAGGTCTGGAGATCAGGCCCGTAACCAGCTTAGAACACCGGGAGAGGCGAAGAGTTTTCAAAGAGGGCCCAAATTTTTTGAACTATGTCCAATATTTTCAAACTAAATGCAACACATTTTTCCATGGGGTCGAAAATTTTTCCAGGGGGGTTTCGCCCCCTGGTTACGGGCCTGCTGGAGGTAGGCTAATCACATATGATTACCATGTCTTTGCTTAGCACCCCTTTCACTGCTTGCCAGTCTCCATCAGCTTGCATGATTGCTGGATCGTCGGCGTATGCCTATACTTTATGGAGACGGTGTTTGGCAAGTTAAGAGATGTAGATGTTGAAAAGGAGGTGTGCCAAAACGGATTCCGGTGGGACGCCATTCTTGAGGCGTCGTAACCTGCTGCGCTTGTTACCAGTGCAGGGTTGCCAGAACACTTGAAATTTTTTCATGAGGTACGCTCAGTGGCGTGAAGAGGTCTGGTGATGCCCTGGACGACTGCTTGATTGTATGCCCTCCTAACAAATTCTAGCACTGAGCAGTGGAGTGGCGCATAGTGGTCAACTTAACTGGATATACGCTGTTCGTGACGTCACTATACGAGGTCATTTTGACGTTTGGCGTTGGTTTGGCGAAGTTTGTTAACACAGCGTGCTTATTATTCTACACGCACTCTCCTTTTTGTTTTCGTTTCCTGCAATGTGTCACTGTAATACACAAAAATCAATCAGCTCTCCGAGTTAGGAGACCGGAGCACTCAACGCTGACACAGAGCAGTTCATAACTGCAAAAATATCCGGCAACGCGTTAAAACAGGAAAGTAGAATACACTCAGTACTACGTCAGGGAAGTTCACAACTGCAAAAATTTCAGGCTGCGTATTCAAAGAGTGCTGTAAAATACATTCACGTTAAGATGGGGACAGTTCACAAATTAAAAAAATGGCTGCGCGAACGTCTCGTCGAATTGCAGTCGAGCAGAGAAGTTATGCGGATGGGATGGAGGACACCCAGGGTTGACAGTTTGAAACTTGCTGAACTAGCCTACACAAGAATTGAAAATGCGCAGAAAGTACGCAAGAAAACTTACATCTTCATTTATGTGACTGTTATATGTACAACTGCTGTGGGGACAACAAATATGCGTTTGTGTGAGCCGTTATGATCAATCGGCTCAGAACCGTCGCCAGAAAGTGCTCACTACAGGGTTTTACGCCTGTGCAGGGAGTCTTGATATTGAAAATTTGTTAAAATCTCTACTGATTTATAGGATTTCATATTTTGATTTTGGGGGCCTTGGGACTTCGTCTGGAGGGGTGAAGCCCATCAAAGCACCCCTGTGGCGACGGGACTGAATCCGCCTGAAGTGCCAATTAGTGACGAAGTTCGAAATGATGCACATATTTTAAGCACAGGTGTGAAGCTGCATCAGCAAACACCCAGGGTTGCCACATCAAAAAACGAAACGGGAAACTAATGATGCATCTAAGTCAGCTAAACCAAGCAAGTTGAAATAGGACAATTTTGAAATTTGGCTCAGAAAATCAATGAAACGGTCACAATTATTTTTCAATCCTTTTCTGTGAATTTCCTTTGATAGCTTGATCTGGACAAAGTCACGTCAAGAACAGTTTGATTGGGTGTGCGCCGCACACCTANAGTATAGGTCCCTGGTGTTGAGGAATGTCAGGATTACTGGAGTTTGAGTACGTANTAACTGTAAGCGCCCTGCAGGTCAGCGCTTACATTGAGAGCGCAAGGAGAAGCGCATACCCGGCCAAAGCATAACATCCTCGATAGTTAAATCACTATCGGAAGCTTCCTTTGGCCTAATGGGTTAAGGCGAAGTAAAATAAAAAAACTAGTGCTGATAAAGAACACAAGTTTCGAGAAATTAAATCCATGCAGCATGTGTTAGTAGCCTTACAATAGGAAAAATCATCTTGCTACAGCATTTTAATTTTTGCAGTTTCACTTTTTGGATGCCCACCTTGCCTTGGATGCCCGGGGCCGTCGTCCCGTTTGCCCCACCCCCTCTGCACGCCACTGGATACGGTGGGTGAATTTCAGAAAGCTTGATTTACGTATGAGAAAGTCAGGCTATGTTAACCATGTCCGAAATTGAAACATAAACAAAACCTATTATGACGACACAACCTTTCTTCAATAATTTACTTTTACTACGCAACTGTTCAAGGTGGAACAAATCCATACATTTCTTTGTCCATTTACAATGTTTATTCTTGATTCTTGAATATTCAACGTAATCGATAGTTCTTAAATGAACAATTTCAAAAATATTCAAGAATTTTCAAGGACGCCGGAAAATAGTCAAGGACAACAAGATGTTTTTCAAGAATCAAGGACATGATGCGTTTTAATAGCAAATTCAAGGACAGTCCTTGGCGCTCAAGGACGTCTGGCAACCTTATACCAGTGGTAAGATTGAAGCTGTGATTGCCGACCAGATCCATGATCATGAGGACCACGTGCCTGTCAGGTAGCAATCGCAGTAGCTTGTATAACTGTATTGGACACTTTGTTGAAGCTCTGTAGCTACTTTGAGCATGACTTTGCATTTGCCAACTTTCTTTTGGATGCCAGTTTCAGTTAAGCGTTGAAATAAATGAGCGGTGTTTGTAGAAATGAAATTGCCGGGTTAATTGAAAAGGAAAGCTTGGTAAAACGTAAAACGTTTGACAAAATGTCTTTGTTTTGGCAAATATTTTGGCTGATATAGGCCTGTGGTGCGTGTTTTACATTTGCAATGAAACGTTTAGATCGTTTTACAAATAGATGTTAAATGCCTGTAGAATAAGACATTCGATATTTCACAATCAAAATTTTTCTCTTAAAGCTGTACACTGTGCAACATATTTCTGCAAAACAAAGTCAACTTATTCACAGACATTCCTTTACAAGAAGAGCAAGACATGAAGATCTTTCACCAACTACGAGAAGTCTACCAAATCTTGAACTGCAACCTTTGTATGCAAGCACGAGTTTTAAACAAGCTCAAAACAGACTCAATTTTGTTTCTCAGTCTCGTTTTAAGGCGATAACTTTGACTGAAAGCCCTGCACTAACCGACATTTTCGTGGAATTGGTTTCATTGCACTGGAAATACAAACGTGTTCGGTCATGCCAAAGCAAAAGTGTACCACTAGATTATGTTGTTTGATAGCAATGTTATAAATAAAAGCACTACACCAACTGATATGAATTGATTTTTCAGTTTTGCCTTGAAGTATGTGAAATCTGAAGCTATATATCACAAACAAATTTCTGTATCAGGACGGACCTCGAAATTTGGCCTAGGCGTAAGGATACAGTTACTGTATCATTAAACCATCTTAGTGAGGGTTGGACACAGGGACGCCGGAACGTCGGTGGGGCAGAAAAAGTTGAGGGCAATGGAAACTTACGAAAAACAAAAAAATGATTGCCAATTATCAGGTCCGTAACTAGGAGGGGCGCAGGGGGCTTAGTCAACACCTGAAAAAATTTGCCCCTCCCTGAAAAATGTGTTGGACATAGTTTTGGGCCCCTCTGAATAAATTCTTCGCCTCCCCTGGTGTCCCAATTTGGTTAGGCCTGCCAATTATGCTTGCTACAGTTCACCAATAATGTTGTCTTCAAAAATAATAAAACAAACTATAGACAACTTGTTTCATTTTGATCTTGATAAATCATAAAATCACCTGTGAAAAGACACCTTTACCCTCGCTGTCCTTCATTTGAAAGGTCAGGGAGGCAATGCCACCGCTCTCCGGCGTCCCTGCTGCTTGCCGCTATCGGCAGTCACAGCCTCGCTACATTACCTGTCAAGATGTCTGCATTCAAGAGTCACATGCGACAAAACGCCTAATATCGTAATTTGAAGTGAACATTTGAAGATTTGTAGCCATGTTATTATTACACCATAAAGACCAAGAGTAAAGCAATCCCCTCGAAAATTTGGCAACATGCCCCTGCAGGCAGTAGCACAGCCAGCCCAAAATTTTGTAGGGGCAAAATTTGGTGGGGTCCAGAATTTTTGATTTAAGGCGAATAACACTATTTTGTTTGTGATACCGCCTCTCAAAGCACAAAAGACTATATGTTCTAAAAATTTGCGGGGTACATGGCCCCCTAGGCTCCTCAGCTACGCCTATGCCTGCAGGTAAAGGAGCGGACATGAGTGAACTGCAAGCTCAGCACTGCATGACACCAGAACAGTGAACCTGGCTCTTTCGCAGTGTGAGTGTTGTACCGGCAAATAAACTGCTATTGCAAGAAATAGATCAATTAATCGAAATCGAGATGCTAACGTCAAATTTTCTAGAAAGTTTTAGTTCTTAGCATGGCGTAGCCAGTGCGGCCCCATGCCCCCCCAAATGTTTAGAAGATATAGTCATTTTGTGCTTTGAGAGGCAATATCCCAAACAAAATAGCGTTATTCGCCCGAAATGAAACATTTTGGCCGCCACAAATTTTTGGGTTGGCTACGCTACTGTTCTTGGTCCCACTTTCCAGAGGGGCAAATTCCCATTTTGATCTCAGGGCACATCCAGCCAATAAGTTTAGGGAAGCGATTTCAGTAATATTTGTTAGTCAAGTCTCATCACCTGTGGCGTAACTAGAGGTTTGAGCCAGGGGGGGAAAGTTTATCTGAAGGGGACCCACTAGCCAAAACTCTGTAAAAAGTTAAGAAATAATAGTGACGCTCTGGATGTCGTGGATGTCTATACCAGCTAAAAAAACTGAAAACACCCCGAAAAATGCAAAAAACAACAACCTAAATAATACTAAATGACAAAATGTCAACTAAAGGGGGCCCAGTTTTTACATTTAGCTGCCAGGGTGGTGGCTTGCCCCCTTGTTGGTTACGCCACTGCTCATCACGGATTCATTACTGTAAGGGAGATGAAGGATACTTCACAAGACTTCTGTGACAAATCAATAGATGACACAATGGCCTTGCATTGCGAATGCTGTTTTCCGAATTGTACACAGTCATGGTAAATAAGGTTAATTCGTAGGTTTTAGGGAAGCGATCGTCCCACCTGGATTCGCCCCTGTTTTTAATGCCCTTGCGGACGCCCATAGCTTTGACGTACCACGAGTTCAGAACTGTTTGCTGGAGTTCGGTGTAAAAGCACACCCATAGCCATAATGGTCATTGTTTTCGCATTTACATGTTTAGCAAGAATGTTGACCTCAAAACTAATAACAGAAATTATAGAAAAACATTCTGAATTTCAGGTGTGCCCGAATAGCTGTAATAAATTTGTTTCTAATTGATGTTGATAAATCATGAGATTACTTATGATACTGGTGTAAGGGCACTTGTGTCCCCGTTGTCCCCCCTTCAAAGTACTGGGAGGGCAGTGCCCCTGTATTGTACCCCCGTTCCGTCGTCCCTGGTTGGACATAAACATAAAACAAACACCAATGTGTGTGTGCTGAAAGGAATGATGGCAGCAGGGACCGAGTTTATGGAGGGATGGGGAGGACATGTCCAGTGGTGGGATTCAAACTTTTTATCAGCCGGTTCTATTACAAAAGTCATATTTTCCAGCCGGTTCTGTTACAAAAATCATATTTTTCAGCAAATAAACTAATTATTTTTAATTAATTCCTAATTAACATTTCAAAATAATGGGTTAAGCAAGCATCATTATGTCAAAATTAGCATCAAAATTCATGATGTTGTTCAGGATTGCCTATATTGCTGTATTATATACTTGTAGATTATATAGTTAAAAACCCGAAGGCTGAAGGTATATGATCTCTATGTACCGGCATACTGAATACACACGCTTCAATGTTGCGCTTTTTTGAGTTGTCTTTACTTTTCTTATAACTTTTTTGTATTTTATTGCTTGTAGATTTTATGATTATTTATCTTTTCCAAATTTTAATAATACAAATATTTTATTATATCTTTATTATCTGCCATTAAATCCTGTTATGCTATAAAAAAAAACACTCTGCTGATGACAACAGGGTGAAAAAAAAGACAGATAATTAAATTGATGATAATCAGGTCGCCATTTGGAAATAACAGAAGTAAAAATTGCAAAATTTGTGTTTAATTTCAATAAAACACACCAAATCTTTATCAAAGAAAAAAAAGTTTATTGAAATTAAACACAAATTTTACAATTTTTACTTCAGTTATTTCCAAATGGCGACCTGATTATCATCAATTTCTTTATCTGTCTTTTTTTCACCCTGTTGTCATCAGCAGAGTGGTTTCTTCAAAGCCATTTCTTGACCGAAGGAGTGGGCTCCCATGAACTAAACGGGAGACCTTCCAGATTAATTATCATAAGAGTAGCTACATTCTCAACAGACTCCTTTTATCTGAATATATGATATTCATTTTCTAAAACCCTCTTTCTGCCTCTGCGGAACTAACAGCAATAGCACTGATAATAGTTTTAGCTTTCTGTACACTTGAAGGAACGTCAGCCTTTGCAAGGTTGCTAGAATTTTGCAAGACATTTTCCACATAGTCTCGAAATTCATTGATACTGATTTCATGATGAAAAACTTTACTAAATTCCCTCAGTTTTTCTTCTGCAGCTAACCAAGGTATAACTACTTCCTCAATATTCCAAGAATTGGGATCAAGAAAATTAATCAGATCATGAAATATGTCATCTTGTTCTGTCACAGTTCATCAGCCTCTTTTTCATATTTTCTGTTACTGTTTCAAGTAGCTTTTGACGAGGAAGGCTAACGATTTTGTTATTTTCAACAAAATGAATATCCTTAAAAGAATCTGAAGCGGCTATAACATCGATTTTTTTCATAGCTTCCCTTGCTTTCTTTAAGCATTTCAAATACCTTGATGTTTTTTTTATTAGCTGCTCAGCTTATGTCAGTGTTAAATTTCTGGCTTGAAGTGCATTAGGTAGTAATGCTTGAAGTATATCTATCATTAGTACCAAATTCTCCAAGAAATACTTGTTGCAAAGACGTGCAGCCATACCTGAATGTTTTGCTTCACTAGAAAAATATTTGTGCAATGCTGGATATGCACGCCAGACAGCAAGCGCAGATCTTAGACTACAAGCAGCTCACCTTGGTCCAAGAACTCTACCGATCTTCAAAAGCTTTTGCACAAGCATTTCTGAAATTTTGAAGAGTTGCATTTGGTTTTGGTTTGATTGGTGAAAAATTGTGTAGATTGTATCCATAAATATTTTGAAATGATTCACCTGTTTTATGTCATTGACATAATCGTTCAAGATTAGTTGCAAACGATGATTTACGTTATGCCAAAGGATTATGTTAGGATAATCATTTTTAAGTCTAGTGCCTACCCCGGAATTGCGACCAAGCATTACACTTGCTCCATCAGAACAGAAATCAATCAAATTATTTTTCAAATATTCAATACCAAACCCTCCATCATGCAAACTCTTTAACAGAGACCCGTATATTTGTTCTGCTCCTTGTCCTTCCAATTCGACCAAGTCAAAGAAAATTATTGGTGA
>JGI24021J15306_10008384_pt1 | contig 12712 bp, 8 predicted proteins | sample Ectturendosymbi1_FD_15306 | JGI IMG/M metagenome (IMG submission 15306) | reverse complement strand
CAAACACACATGGTCTTTTGGGTTGGGATCACACTCCTCACTGGGATAAAGAAAGGCTTATCATGTCATCCAATGCAGTACGGGTGCGTCCTCGACCCATGTTCAGATCAATAAACAAACTTATGTGTAGATTTGGCAAATTGACTCTCATGCCGGCATCTCTCTCTATCTCTATCTTCTCTTTCTATACTTCTATTTTTCTTCCTCTTCAATGAGTGTCAATGCGCAAAGTTTGCACATACAACAAACACAAAATAACGATTATACACACTGATATTACACACGAATCAAATACGACTTCTTCCTCAATAAAAACAAACAAAATAACCCCCTTCTTCTTGGTTGTCAATTTCAATACCTCCAGTTGTCAATTTCAATACCTCAATTAGATTAGTCTAATAAGTTGTTGCATTATCTCAGTTTCATTCAGTTGCGTTTACGCAATTGTTACAGACATTACGTCATTTTTACGATTCCCAAGTGACTGAACAATTGCACAATAATTATCTCTTTTTCATAAAACGTCCGAAAAGTAATTGCTTCTAACGTTACAAAAATGTTTCAAAGCATTTTAACGTGGAAAATGATACGGCCCGGTAACGAACTCCTCACGGACCGGCACCGGACCGCGGCCCGGTGGTTGCCGACCACTGCTTTAGAATACTCCATACTTGAGCAAATAGCATAATTAATCAGATTAAAACTAAGGGAGTTTAAAACAGGTCCATATTTGAGCAAGAGCTGTGGAGACACAGCCGGAACATTTTTGGATGGCTGGAGCCGTAGCCTGATATTTGGGTTCCGATTCCACACCACTAGTTTGTTAGGCAAGCGAATTGTACAAATAATAATACAATGGCTTTTAGTTTTCTATGGACCAAACCATTCTGGAGCCGGAGTCAAGAACTTTTAAATGTTGGAGCCGGAGCTAGAGCCAAAAATCTAGATGCCTGGAGCTGGAACCAAAGCCGGAGCCTAAAATTTGAGTTCCGGCTCCACAGCCCTGGTTTGAGCACACAAAAATGGTGAGACTACATTTGTACAAACAAGGAGCCCCCGACCCATATGTTTGTTCATGTTATATCAAAAAGGAACCCCTATATTTTGCCAATGCTATTCAGAGGTTTTATTCGCTGAAAGTATGTTAAATTTTTCATTTTGTCTGGAAATTTGCTTCTGCGTGAAACTCCATTTCTCTTTGTAAAGTGTTTGAAGTCATTTTGTTTTTGAATTGTTTTAGCGTGACTAGAGCCAGTGACTCGACTAGACTCGGGTCACAATTTTTAGTGACTCGTGTCACGTTTTTTGCCGAATGACTTGACTTGACTCAAGTAGCAACGAATAACTCGAGACTCGAGTCAGAGTAATTTTTGCAAAATCTCCAAACATCTCTTTGTCAAACACAGTTAGTTTGCAACAAAGAAATGAGTTTTTTTGCTTCAATTGAGCATGATAAGTATTGGCACACGTTTTCTGTTGTGACCGTGTCTCCTAGTGGTGTTAGCTAGTTTTTCGTGATCAGGATTTACACCTGACACTGAGGCAGACTTGAGACTTTGCTTTTCTCTGAGGAGCCAGCATTGCACAACTGACAATACATTAGTCGCATTATCGTGGTTTAGTGTACAGTGGTATTTACATATCGTGATCATGGCAGTCGCCCTCATACTTTTACATTGGGTCTTTGTTGGGGCAAGTGAAGGACAAGGAGGCATATTTGTTGAAGCAGAGCTAGGCTACACTTTTGGACTAAGAGTGAATGCGAGAAGTGACATGGAAGCTAAAAAAATTATGTAACCAAATGCTTGGATCCAAGTAGCCTGGTAACAAATGTGCTGAAACACCATTGGGCACCACTTCGTAGCTAAAAAACAAAAACAGGGAAATTTCTAATTATATGTGACTCGACATTGACTTGAGCTTGTAAACAAATGACTCGAAGTGTCTCGGCATTTCTTGAGACTCGACTCTGACTTGACCAAGTCATGAGACGATTCTGATTTGATTGGAATATATTTTAGATGACTATGACTCGACTCTGACTCGAAGGGCTTGCGACTCGACTTGTGACTAGGCAAATGTGACTCAGCCACATCCCTGTTTATCAACACAATGAAGTTATTGAGAGGACCCTTTTGGCACATTTACAGTACACATGGTTTTGCTTCATCTGAAAAAACATATGACTTTCCTCAGAACTTATTAAATGTGGCTCTGGAGTGGCTCACAAGCTTTTCAACATAACAATACAAAAACTAAGTGCGAAACCCTCAAAAGAGAAAACGGTGGTCCCATGGCGACCGCCTCGTTCACCTCCCCTAATATCCACCCCTGTTCAGTGTGTGTGTCATCAATTCGTTTCTTTATTCATCCAAAGCAGCGTTTAAACGATTGACTGATGTCAAGTCACGCATCTTCCGGTTCTGTTTATGGCTCTATCAGTCTACAGATCATCGCACGACTACGTGTCAGACAGTGAAAATATCATCTGCCGCAACAGATCATCAAACGTGTAAAAACCTGATGGTTGGGTTTAGAAGAACACTGAACGATTTCAACCCAATCATTACCTGCAGGCCTTTCACTGTCACACGCGATGCGAATTCTTGACAAGTGCTTTGCAAGCATTCATACGAACGATGCTTTGAATGAGGGCAAATGACATCAACATTTGACAAACATGCTGCGTCTTATCTCTCACAATATCACCGCTTTTTGACTGGTGTCCTAAGAACTGGTATTGTAGAGCCATAAAGTTTGTGCAAGTGTGACATCAGAGTGATTCAATGAAAAGAGCGGTAAAAAATCTTCCAGAACAGACAAACTTTGCTCTCTCAACGTTTGAAGTTTTCGAAGAAAATCATTTTGGGAGCTTTCGATTTTTTTTTTCAACCATGTTTCAAAATGTGCTGAAAAATTTCATTGATTCAATTTTTTCTGTTGTTTGTGGTCTTGAAACTGACAATGACTTGACATAACAATTCTGGCAGAAAAGAGTTTGGCAACATTGTGTGGAAAATGAGCCATTCCTGGCAAATCAAATGTTGAAACTACACAAAAAATCATAGCAGCTCTGCTTGGTCCAACCTGGAGCCTGTATCGAAAAGTTTGGGATTACCATGGAAACCAAATTAGAAAAGATTTTCCACAATCATGGACGCCGGTGATCGGGTGCATGATGGAGGCATTTACCCCTTCCCTTTGAAAAGGGGTGCAACGGGGTGGGAGGTGCCATTTCATAAAGGTGTCATAGGTAATTTCATGGTGTAATAAGGTCGAATTCAAAAAATGTATTGCATTTCTTCACGTACCCAGAAAAATCGGAATGTTTTTCTATAATTTCTGTTAATATTTTTGAGGACAACATTGTTGCTGAACAGAAATAGCCATATTGGTAACCATTTTAAGTTTCCATTGCCCTCAACACTTCTACTGTCCCACTTGCCCTACGGTTGCTCAGGCGTCTCTATCCACAATAGATGTTTTTCATTCCTTTGTACTGAAAACTGCTGAAAACGGATAGAAGATTTCACTAGTTCAGGTTTCTTCTGATAAGTTGCTTGTTTTCCGGAGTTGGAAACAATAGATTTTACGTCATAGTCCGGTTGAAATGATCCGAAGAAAGTAACGAACTATTTCTGATTTTATTCAATTGACTGTTCGCAAATGTACGTATTTTATTACAATAAGAACCCCAGTTTTGAAGTTTTCTGTTGCATTTTGGCATAAACAGCAGTTGTGGTTTCGTGTGGGAAAATTTCAAACTATTTCGAGAAATCTTTTGACCATTACGAAAGTAATGACAAGTTACCAACTGCACTCTTCAACTCGGTATTTCACAACCTCCGTAGGACTGGTTTGGCAGGTTTTCACATTAACTTCATCTTTAAACTCGGTATTTCACAACCTCCGTAGGACTGGTTTGGCAGGTTTTCACATTAACTTCATCTCTAGACCGAATGAGCAGGTCGTTTGTTTTACTGCCGTGCTGAGAAAACTTAAATATCAGAAAGCAGAGCCAAAATTTGTAGAAATGCTAACTGAAAATAATGGCAAATTCTCAACTGAAATCTTCAACTCAGTACTTCACAATCTGCGTAGACCTATAGCTGGGTAGGCGTTTATGCAAAGATTGATTTCTAGACCGAATGAGCAGCTCGTTTGTTTTTCTGCTGTGTTTACAATACTTAAATACCGGATAGCGGCTTCAAATTCGTAGAAATCACAACTATGCTGAACTTTATCAAACCCAAGTGCAACGTGAGTTACACAAAAAGCTACAAGACTATATCACAATACTGCTGCCATGAGCATTACAGCGATAGGATGGAGAACACTTACATATAATATTAAAAGTTGGTTATTAGCAGAAGTTTCATTCTTGCGACTGTGTTCTTGTAAAATGACAACCACCAATTTTGAGGCAAAGCTACAGTTCCAGACAATCAACGATTTCTAAAACGTATTTAGGCAATGCGAGTATTCGGGGATTATTCGGAAAATTTTTTAAACCGTTGCTGAAACAAACTCGAGAAGATAGCGCATCAAAAGCACGGAAAGAAAAAATGCTGCATGGACCGCACATTTAGTACAATTTAAACCTTCAAGAAAAAAGGTAAAAATCCCAAGCGGCAACATTTCCCTCTTCACCGCCAATGGAGAAGCTACAAAGCACGTGTGACTGCATAATAGAACAAACTCTACACCGCTTTCGCATAAGCAACCAGCTCATAATCAAGCTATGCCACCACCTTCCTTATGTCCATATCTCAACATACACCCCACAACATAACACCAACTGCAAGCAAAGCCCTTTTCAACCTTTCACGAAGCTGTTGAATCATTTTCAATGTGTCAATTGATTTGTTACTTCGTTCATTCAAAGCAACGATTGACTGATATCAAGTCACGTATGTTCCAGTTCTGTGAACAGCTCCATTATCAGTCTACATCAGGTTTTCACAATTCAGAAAGCTCGAAGGGCCAAATTGATCAACAAAAATATGCCGCGCGCCGCAAAATTTATTTCGTTGCGATTTGGAAGAAATTCTGGAACGGCAATTAATTGTCCGAAGTCAGGTTTTTGCAACATTTTCTGCACTTGCCATATATCGTGCAGAACTGGTCTACGTGGTCATGACATCACTACGTGTCAGACAGTGAAGAAATCATCTACCGTAAACAGATCATCAAACGTGTTAAAACCTGATGGCTGGGTTTAGAAGAACACTCAACGATTTCAACCCAATCATTATCTGCAGGCCTTTCCTTGTCACACGCGTTGCAAAAAGATTGAATCACCTTAACTAAAGCTGTTACGTGGAATCACCGTTAAACCATCCAAAAACAGGTTTTCATTCGAATTCTTGACAAGTGCTTTGCAAGCGTACTGTTGCTAAGAACAATTCGCAAGAGTAAATTAATTGAGCCAAATAATAACCCTCCACCAGACCGGCTACTGTACTGTGAACTCCGATCGCGACGGCTATTAAGCACTTCTGATTAACATGATTTCCTCCGCTTTCGCGTGTTCTCGTCTCAGGCGAACATGTGGTGATTTGTTCTGAGCAACAGCACGCAGTTTTTCAGCAAAATGTTCTTAGCAACAAGAATAGTAACTGTTAAAGTTTCGAGGAATCACTAACAGTAGTGGTCATAGTGAGTGTGCATGGTGTGCAAAATGGAGGCATCCATTCCAAATTTTTTCGCTTTGAGGGGGCCTCACTCCCAGTTCACGCGCTTTCAATAATTTATGAGCTTTTGTTTGTGAATTGTTNGTTATATTTGATTGTTATTATTGATATGTTTTAACACATCTGGATTTTTAACCTGACGATAAGAAGCTATACTAAAGTGATAAAATTTTTAGCCTATAATCAAAGGACAAGGGAATCCAGTCAAAACTTAGAGACCCTCAGCTAAGACGTTTAGGGCCCCTAACAAAAAGATGCGCAACCTCTTCACTCTTTGGGAGCTAAATATTCTTCGGTACACGAAAAGCGGAAGTGCTAAATAGCCTTACAATGAAAATCACGACCAATGAAGACGATATAAACGACATATTGCAAATTTGCAATGCACCGATGGTGATAACAGGAGTCATCGAAAAGTTTGCAATATGTCGTTTGATATCGATTTCATTGGCCGTGATTTTCATTAAACATTCTTTAATAAAAACAAATGGGGACCTTGATCAAAATTCAAGAAGTTTCAATTTGAAAGTAATAAGCCATTTTTTGAAAAATTTTGCTGATTGTGGCAAGAATTAGTCGCTACCCTACTATTCTTACTTATATATCTATTTGTTGCCCAGTTTACACATCCTTGAGCAAAATACCATATAGAGAAAGCCACAGGCCCGTAACTAGTTTGGGACGCCAGAGCCGCACAAAACCCTCGAATGGGCCGCATGCGGCCCGAGGGCCGCGGGTTGGACATAGCTAGGATACATAGACAGATTTATTTTGCGGTACTGAGTTCATTGCGCCAGACGTGTTCTTCATGACAACGAACGCCGGGGCACCGAACAAACACAAAGGTTATTCAGTCAGGTTCCCCGGCGCAGGGTTAGCGGAGGGCCGTACCTTCTAATTTGATCTTAAAATAAATAAATAAAACAAAAACAATAAAGATATACAGAAAAGGTGTTATTCATTGTCCTTGTGCAAATGCATTTTATCCAGCGCAAGCAATTCAATGAGACAAATGTAACTCTGCACGCTTCTCAAAAAATTTCAGATTTGAAGATTTTTCCTGAATGCTTCCACGGGCCACTGAAAACGCTGTGGCGGGCCACATGCAGTCTGTGGGCCTGTAGTTGGACCACGCTGTATTAAGTTATACAACAATGAATAAGGAGAGTGCGTGTATAATGATATCATTGTGTCAAAAAACTTCGCCAAAACGTTGGATTTGAAACGTGAATTGACGTCGATGTGTGACGTCACAAACAGCGCACACCCAGTAACAATGATCACCATACGCCACTATGGTACAATCGGACTGAGTTTCATGTAAGCAAGCTTCTGTATTTTTCTCGACTTTATCTTACACCAAAGATAAACTCAAAGGCATTTCAAACAGAGCATCTGAACATATCAAACGAAAACTCGAGACGTCTCCAACCAATGCTAGTGCAAACAATAATAGTGGCTCTCACCTTTACGCGCGAGTCGCGCCTCGTGTTTTAAAAGGCGCATTNCGCCATCGCGTACAAGGTGCGTTCCATCAAATNATTTGCGCTGCCCTGTCGGAAGCTTCTGTTGGATTTGAAATGAATCACTGACNAAGTTGCTACTAACGATGAAACACNTTGTTGTATGAGTTTTTATTGGTTTTCAGACACACAGTGGCAGCAGTCCTTGGCTTGTTCCTACGAGTGAAGTGATGTTCCGTTTTCCAATTACAAGTTCAAAGCAAGATTGCCCTGCACGCGTGGCTTTCAAGACTCCCAGAATACTGTAGATTCACTCTACCCTGTCCCAGGCCAGTCGTCAGAATCTAACAGCAGGGGGGGCCAAAAGTTAGAAGGACAGCAGTAGTGCTCAAACCGTGGCCCGCAAGTTCCTCTGGAGTGGCCCGCGAAGCAATTTTCGTTGGAAAGAAAACTTAACACTTTAATCATTTAAGATAATTTTTATTGAGATTATTAATTCTTGCGGCCCGCGAAGGGTTTCTGAAAGACAAATGTGGCCCACGAGCCAAAAAGTTTGAGCACCACTGCATTACAGCTTCAAACAAGAATGTACATTGATGTATCAGTTGTTACATGGTTGGAACAAGGCGTGTAAAGTGCAAACCTGATCAGAAGAATGAAGACAGACAGGACAAACGACAAAACTAACAGTTTTCACCAAAAAACGTTCAAAAATGTTTTTGAGAGGATCTTGTGCAGAATGCATCACCCCTTTGTGTCAACAACTCCACACAAATTTGAAAACACATTTAAGGTAATGTCATTCCTGGTGTGTATAATCTGCCACTGCTCATATATTTTGCACAGGTTAGGAAAAGTTTGCCTTTTTGTGAACCCATGAAAAAAACTAGGTAAGCATCCCTTTCAACAAATGAACCAGTAAATTCCTTGCACATGGCAGTGCTTAAAAATTCTGATCATATCGCGTTAGTTGATATCTCTTAAACAGCTGGTGGCATTGTGCATCAATGTCAACTACATTGTTCACAATCTTTCAAATGGAGTACGCGAAACATAAGCTTCGAAATCAGGTGATTGAGTGTACGCAAAGTTTCCTTCGGCACACGATAAACAAATAATCTAAGGATTTGTGGGAATTATGCTGGAGAACAACGAAGCTCTACCAATTGCATTTTCCTGAAACCCTGGAAGTCATCACAAGCTGAAATTGTACTGCAGACTTTTGCTTCTGATTATGACGTCACTGGTTCAATTGTGGTCGTCCGGTAACAAGGCTGCAGCAATGCCTGGAAAAACCTCATCATTTGCAGTTGATGAGTCGAGGAGAGTGTTCACTGCTCAGTGCAGACAAACGCAAAGTATTATAAAAAATATTTCGTATTGTCAATTCGCAACGGAAGCTCTGAGAAGCGAAAAGATGCCTGTGGTGCGTGGATTGGCCATTCTGATGATAAGCGTGATGATTTTCGTACACTGTGGTGCGGTTATGGAGGTTGGAATAAACAACGAACCAGTATACACAGATGCACGCTCTATCATCGAAGACTTCCGCATTGAACAAGCAAAGACCCGACAGGTGTGCTGTGATTGAGTACAGTTTTTATTGATATAGACAACTGCGTGTTCGAGATTATGTTATTGTAAACGCAGAACTGTGGGTTGCAACTTTGCTGCGTGAGTTCTTGCAACATCGGACATGAAGCATTTCATGGTTTACTTATTACATGAATGGAGCGCAAATCATAGCGATTAAAAAACTTAGACAGTTACGGCAACATACCATTTTGATCTGAAATGAGTGATGTATTCGGGTGTTCAGAACTGATTACAAACATAAAACCTACTCACTGTATCTTGATAGAGGACGTCATTCGGATATTTGATCATTACATCGTTGTGGCAACTGTGCGACACGGTCAACCATTTTGTGGGAATTGATCCGTGTGCAGGTTCAAGGCAAAGGCTTTCGGTAAGTTTCATCATATCAGAATGTGTCGTCTTGCACAAGATCTTGCGGATCTAAGAAATAATGTAAAATCTTCAACTTTCAGAAAATTCCCAGAATCGACGAGAGCGGTATGCCGCCACCTCGTGGTGTTCGGCGCAGAAGAAGAGTAATGAAGCTCGAAGAAGTCGATGGGAAGCTGGTGATGCCGAGAAGTACAAAACATCATTCCGAACTAGGAAGAAAGCCAAATAAGCAAATACATGTATACAAAGAGGTGAGTGTTTGTGCATTTGCGCATGACATGAAAAAACATGTCAATCGCCTATCCAATTGCAAAACAGCTGTGAACTCATGAAAGAAAAGAATCAGTTTTATGTATGTCTTGAGATCGAGTGAAATAAAATTGATGTTCATATGTGAGGTTGATCTCCTTTCCGCTTGAGTGGTATTTCCACTACTGGCTTTTTGGTGCAAATTAAAATTACTGAATTTTGAATAGAAACCCAATTCACCAGAGTTTTATTCATCTCTTAAAAGAAGTTTTTCAGATATCAGCAACCTATAGACAATCATCACCTTGAAGTGCTTTGTTATGTTTCAATCTTCTATTTGATTAAGAACTGAGTGTCGCCACTTACTGTGATATGACAAACACACTCTTATTTGACAACACTGTAGCTAATACTTCTGGGAGAAAACGCTTCTTTTAATAGATACTGTGGCAGTCTCAGAATGTTTTATCCATATTTTGCAACCTTTTTACGTTGAAGCAAGCTTAGTAAGGTTTGAAACAATTGAAGAGAATTAGGGCTGTTATAAAGCATTTTGTAGTTAAAGTTTTTTTTAGGTTTGCATCAATTTGTTGTTGTAGGCACAAAGAATTTATGCAACGAACAATTGTTTGTAGTTCTGTCATCTACTGCATGTTTTCAGCAAAAGGAATGCCAAAGCCGTTCCTCAAAAAGTTGCTCATTTTCTCAAAACCGCTGAAAATATGAGCCTTTTTGTTTCAGGCTTTCAACCTTCTGACATCATCAAACTACAATCATACCTCGGTGTTTGATGATCTTCCTGGTGCGAAAGAACTACGGAGGAGAAGGAAGCGAGACGTGTACGCGGCTGCAATCGATATCCTAAAACTTATGTTGTCGGCAAAACTGCTGATTGAAGTTTTACTTGCAACATGTGCGAGCAGCGTGATATTACGCTTGTCGTCTCGTCGTGTATGAAAATGAGTGACATGATTTATTTATTTGTGTGTCTTTTTATTTTATGTAGAATAAAGTGTGTATTNAAATATGNAGAGTGGTCTGTTATATGTGGTCAAAGCAGTTAAGAAAGTTTTAGAAGAAAATCTTTTGCGGGCAACACTACTGTCAGTTGCGTTATGAATTAACATGGTGAGCTCTTTTACGATGTTAAACAGCTTCTCTGCGGCAGAGCCTGGCAAATAACAAACATAAAAAGTTACTATCATGAGCAGTGGTACGCAGAAAATTTTCATGGGGGATTTCATTCAATGGCNTATGTGTGTCATTTGTATTTGGTGTGCGTTGTTTGTGACATCATATTCATATTTTCCAAACCAACGTTTTGGCGAGGTTGACGCTGATCAGCCATAGCAGACAAAATAAAGACAATGTTTTTTGGATAAAGTGAACTATCGCGTGGCACAATTTTAAACATGCATAGTGGGCGAAAGGTCTGCAAAAAGTGGTGAGATGGTTTCTGGAAGCAGGCGATATTCCAGATTCTCACCAAAACCTAATTATTACTTTTTGGCCCATTTACAATGTTCCTTGAAATTTGCATAAAAATTCATTCCGTGGCATTTGCATTAACTCGACATATTAACAAGCAAAAGGTATGGCAAAACAATTAATCCCCTTGGCGCAAGTAATAAAGTTTTTGTGAAATATCAAGCTCAAGGGGGGGGTTAACCACACCTCCTTGCGTACGCCCTTGATCATGGCGTCGGAATGATTTTTTCCAGGCGAGGGCCAATAGTGGATTTTTCCGGAGGTAGACATAACGATATTTCCGGAAGGGCAAAAGTGGTAAAATTTCATTTTTCCTTCTCAAAATTAAGAATACAATCTTTTCTGCTAAAAAATGTAATAGAAGAATGTCAAATTTCAAAATCCAAGAGGAGCCGAGCCTCCTCTGGATTTTGAGATGAGAAAAAATTATGTTTCACCCAGAAAATGCGAATCACTAACCTGCTTGTTGCAAATCTGTGTGAAAAAAAGTTGAATTTATAAGACAGAACTTTATACTTTCGATTTTGCCAGTGACATAGCAGCAGAAATACATACACGTTCTTGAAGACTGTTTAACACTTTAACGCATAACGGTCATGTGTGTCTCATTTTAAATAAACAAACTTCTGTACTTATCATTACTGAATATTAACATAAAAGGGTTGGGAGTAATATTCATGCATAGGTGGAATGTATTAAAGTTTTAATTTTTCAAAATTTTATTTTGCAACACAGAGACGTAGCGTCCATCAATGCAAGGCATGTAATGCATGCCTTACTTTCAGTGAACGAGACCTGACTACTGCAAAACTTTAAATCGAATTTTGAATCATAAACAAGAGAAAAAATAAAAAATAAGAACTTCTCGCAAATCTTCGCTGTCAAGATTTTTTACAATTTAAATTTGTTCTCGTAAACGAACCTTTCAAACGTGTTTAGTTTTGCTATTGAATTCCGTTAAAAAAATTGATAAACACGCATGCGGAATGGGATACACGCATGCAAAATCTGCGATTGAATGCGTGTTTCCGAAAAAAAATCGAAAATAATTAAGTTTTTGTTAAAAATGCGCAAATGTTTTGTAGCTAAACAACCTGTTTTGCTAGTAGGTTGTAGTACAAAATTTTTTCTATTCAAAAATGTTTGTTTAGTAGAGAATTTTTTGTTTTTTTACAACGGCAAGCTTACTTTTCGTAAACACTGCAAAATTGCCATTGGAATCAAGGCATGCAATTTTCAGTTTTGCTTTCGCTTCGTGTGACGCAATCAACCTTGGACACCTGAGTCTAGTCACATGACCTGCTGTAGCTCTGTGTTGTACGTTGTAGTAACAGCGACACAGACTGCAGAGAAAGTGCAATTTGTTAAGCTTGGGTTTCAGGTTGCAATTATATGAGAACAAAATGCGAGCTGTGATGGAGGAAGTAGCTTTTGATGGTGACGTAGTAATTAAAGCTACATGCAACTAGTTTTTTCTTACGAACAGGAGAAATGAACGATGCAAGTGGTAGGCCAACACCAGACCTAAAGCTTTTAGGCTAATGCCAGACAACGTTTTTATGAAAATTCTAGCCAAACCTCTTTGGAAAATTCAACGGGTTATGTAAAAGCAGTTCAACAAATAAGTTTAAGCCTATTGGTGGCCATGTCTACATTTCATTAACAAGGAAGGTTCAAACTCACATCCATCATATCTCGGCATATGCTTGGATCGCTCTCTGTCGTTCAGGACACACACACACTCAAGAAGAAAGTTTCGTCACGAGTGGCACTCACCAAGCGACTGGCCGGTGTCAATTGGGGAGCTTCCTTCAAAGCTCTTAGAACCTCTTGCTTGGCACTTGCATT